>ENA-OQEL01000320-OQEL01000320.1-human-gut-metagenome-genome-assembly--contig:-NODE-320-length-18216-cov-3.097518_pt1 | contig 18216 bp, 23 predicted proteins | sample MGYA00242796_ERZ504637 | MGnify/ENA primary metagenome ERZ504637 (study PRJEB26092, sample SAMD00036306) | human gut metagenome | host: Homo sapiens | study: EMG produced TPA metagenomics assembly of... | reverse complement strand
ATTCCAGCGGCGGCGTACGCGAGGGCACCATGTGCCGCTGCAAGTAGCCGGCCCTAAACACCCACCTTTGTGGAGCTGGAAATTTGAGGTGAACGGCAGCGCTATACCGTGCGCCGCAACCCGGAGTACCAGCGCCCCCAAAAACCGCGGCGAGGGCATGACCACCGAGAAAGCGGATGCCACCCTCACCTATTCCGATGGCCGTCCGCCGGTGACCAAAGCCAAGGATGTGACTGCCGCCGTGCAGGAGATCATCGGGCTGGACTACAGCCAGTTCTGCCAGATCGCCATGATCGCGCAGGGTCAGTTCACAAAGCTGCTCAACGCTTCCACCGAGGAGCGCAGCCGCATTTTCCGCAAGCTGTTCCGCACCCAGCGCTATGCCCGGCTGCAGGAGCGCCTGCAGGCCGAAAGCGCCGCCCTCAGCCAGCAGCGCACCACCCAGAATGCAAAGCTGGACAGTCTGCTCTCCGGCATCCGGTTTTCTCCCGACGACCCGGATGCCGATGCCCTTGCCGCACTGAACGCCCAGACCGAGCCGGAGACGGCCCTTGCCCTGCTGGAAGGTCTGCTGGCCCGCCAGCAGGCCGCGCAGGAGACCGTTGCTGCTGCCCTCAAGGACACCGAAGCGCAGCTGGACGCCGTGCAGCAGCAGCTGGGTGCGGCACAGCAGGCCCGGCAGCTGGCAGAGCAGCTGGCTGCAAAGCAGGCTGACCTTGCCGCCGCGCAGCCCGTACTGGAAGCCGCCCGGGCCGAGAGCGACCGTCATGCAGGCGATGCCGCACAGCTGGACCTGCTGGCCGGGCAGGCCACACAGGCCAAAGCCGCCCTTGCCGCCTATGACGAGCTAGAACGGCTCTGCCGCCAGCAGAGCGCTGCCCGGGACGCCGCACAGCTGGCCCGGGCGCAGGCCGCACAAAAGCGCGCCCAGCTGGAAGAACTGGCTGCAAAGCTTGCTGCCGATGAACAGGAGCTGGACGCTCTGGCCGACGCATCCACCCGCAGGCTGGCGCTGGAAACGCAGGAAAAGGAGCTGGCCCAGCGCGGCACCGCCCTTACCACCCTGAACCAGCGGCTTGCTGCCTGCCAGCAGCAGGCACAAAAGGCCCACCGTGCGCAGGATGCCTACCGCACTGCCGCCGAAGCCAAGGAGCAGGCCCATGCCCGGCGGGATGCGCTGGACAAAGCCTTTCTGGACGCACAGGCCGGACTGCTGGCGCAGGCGCTGGCCGAGGGTGCGCCCTGCCCCGTGTGCGGCAGCGTCCACCATCCGGCAAAGGCCCAACTGCCCCACACAGCCCCCACGCAGGCGCAGGTGGATGCCGCCAAGCAGGAAGCCGAAAAGGCCGATGCACTGGCCCAGACTGCCAGCACTGCCGCACAGAGCGCCCTTGCCGCAGCCGACGAAGCCCGCCGCTCCCTGCGCCGGGATGCTGAGAGCCTATTGCCCGAGCGCTTCACCTCCCCGGATGGGACGGTACAGCTGACCTTCAAGGGGATGAACGCTGTCCTGACGGAAGAAGCCTGTGCCCTGCACGCAGCACAGGCCGAGTGTGTCGCCGCGCTTCGGCAGGCCGAAGCAGACTGCGCCCGCCGCACCGCATTGGAGGCCGACCGTCAGGCAAAAAGCCGCCAGCGCCCGGCACTGGAACAGGCCGCCGCTGAAGCTGACAGCACCGCCGCCGCGCAGAATGCCAGCGCCGATGCACTGGAGCAGCAGACCGCTGCCGCTCGTGCAGCCCTGCCCTATCCGCAGCGGGCCGAGGCACAGGCCGCGCTGGATGCATTGGAAGCCAGTCGCACCGCCCTGCGCACCGGCATGGAGCGGGCTCAGCATTCCCTCAAACAGGCAGAGCAGGCCTATGCCGCTGCCAAAGCCGCTGTGGATGCCCTGCAGACCCAGCAAGCCACTGCCGAAACCGCCGGACCTGCCCAGCCGCTGGAATTTTTACAGGCAGAACAGGCCCGCCTTGCCGCCGCCCGCACTGCCCTGCGGGAGCAGGCCCAGCAGCTGGCCGCACAGCGGCTGCCCAACCGTGCAGCCGCTGAAAATACCGCACCGCTGCCGAAGCGCGCACTCAGCTTGAACAGCGCTGGCAGTGGGTGAGTGCCCTTGCCGCCACGGCGGGCGGCACCTTGACCAGCAAACAGAAGATCAAATTGGAAGCCTACATCCAGATGAACTATCTGGACCGCATCCTGCGCCACGCCAACACCCGCCTGATGCAGATGACCGCCGGGCAGTACGAGCTGGAGCGCATTGGTGCCGAGAACCAGCGCAGCCAGTCCGGCTTGGACCTTGGCATCATCGACCACTACAACGGCACCCGCCGCAGCGTCAAGACCCTTTCCGGCGGCGAAAGCTTCAAGGCATCGCTGGCGCTGGCACTGGGCCTTTCGGACGAAGTACAGAGCGCGGCAGGCGGCATCCGTCTGGACACGCTCTTCCTCGACGAGGGCTTCGGCAGTCTGGATGACGAATCGCTGGAACAGGCCATGCGCGTACTTGCAGGGCTGACCGAGGGCGACCGGCTGGTGGGCATCATCTCCCACGTAGGCGCTCTGAAAGACCGCATCGACCGACAGGTGGTGGTGCGCAAAGCCCGCACCGGCGGCTCTACCGTAGAATTGATTGTGTAAAACACCGCAGGCCAGCGAGGAGCTTTCTCCGCGAACAGCCCGGGACTCCAGTCCCGCCCTACTGCCTGCGGCAGCAGGGTCCCACCCCCCAGGAATTCGCTGGAGAAACTCCCCGCCGTCCTGCTTCCCGGCCCCTTTATAAGTTGCGTCTTTTCGGGGCATCCTATGGGCGGAGGTGATTTTTCAATGAGCTTGACCCCCCTTTATCCGCCACGAGCTGGAACACCAGCCCGGCACTGCCGCCGCACCGGAAAACAGCTGCACCCGCTGCAGCCCGCCGCTAGGCAGGGAGCCGGATCCCCTGTTGCCCGGCGACCCCGCTGCCCCCGGCACACAGGTGCCGCCGCAGATCGAAACACCGGGCCAGACCCCGCACCCGGACACAAACAGCGCCCCGCAGGGTGTGCCCATGACCAACGGCACCCCGGCCGCCTGTTACCAGAAGAACGCCCGGGAATTTTTGGCCGGGGATGTGCAGACCAGCGTGATGGCCCACTATGCACCCGGACTGTTCAGCACAGACCAGCACACCCATTCCTGCCATCCGGCCCCGGAGGAGGATGCTTCTCAGGTGCTGAGCCTTGTGGACTGGCGTGAGGATGCACCTTACGGCTAACAAAAATTTTTCAAATTATTTTTGCTCTACCTGTTGAAATCTGCGTCCGCTTCCCTTATTATGGTAGCAAACAAAGATAAAGGCAGGTTTTGCATCATGGCAGAGATCAAATATGAAGTTGTTCAGCGCATTGCAGTTCTTTCGGAGCGTCCCCGCGGCTGGGAGCGTCAGCTGAACCTCATCAGCTGGAACGACGGCGAACCCAAGTACGACATCCGCGACTGGTCCCCGGACGGCACCCGCATGGGCAAGGGCATTTCCCTGAGCCACGACGAAATGGCCATCCTCAAGGGCCTTCTGGACGATCTGGAGCTGTAAGCATGGGCGGCCGCGAAGAGTTTTTGCAGATCTGGCAGCAGCACATCACCCGCCCCGGCAGCGAAAAGCTGCTGGACTGGCTGGACCATAAGACGGATTTCTTTACGGCACCGGCCTCCACCCGGTTCCACGGTGCGTGTGAGGGCGGGCTGTGTATGCACAGCTTGAACGTCTACCATGCGCTGCACGACACCTTTTTTACCGAGGGCGACAGCGAGGAGACCTTTGCCATCTGTGCACTGCTGCACGATCTGTGCAAGGCCAACTACTACAAGCCCGGCACCCGCAACGTGAAAAACGAAGCGACCGGCCAGTGGGAAAAGGTGCCCAGCTACAGCGTGGAGGATCTGTTCCCCTACGGCCACGGCGAAAAGAGCGTATTCCTCATCGAGCGGTTCATGAAGCTGCACATCGAGGAGCCGTTGCCATCCGCTGGCACATGGGCGGCTTTGACGATGCGGCCCGGGGCGGCTGCTTTGCCATCTCGGAAGCCTACGACAAGTATCCCCTTGCCGTCAAGCTGCACATCGCTGATCTGGAAGCCACCTATCTGATGGAGCACCGCACCAGCGCTGTGCGCTGAAAAAACAAAAATACCCGGACAGGCACAGCAGTGCGACACTGCAGCCTGTCCGGGCTTTGTTTGTTTAATTTTTGCGCTCGGCCTTGTTCTGGTACAATTTTGCGTCCGCCTGACGGATGGCCTCGGTGAGCGGATGTACACCGCACACACCGCCAACACTGGCCGAAAGCTCCAGCTCCGGGTAGCCTTCCACTCTGGCACTCGCCGCAGCCTCCCGCACGCGCTGTATCACATGTTCCCCGGGCCGGATGTGCGGCACCAGCAGCAGGAATTCATCGCCGCCATAGCGCACCAGCACATCGGTCTGGCGCAGGTTGCTCAGGATGGACTGTGCCACGCTCTGTAGGGCCTTATCGCCCACCAGATGGCCGAACCGGTCGTTGACCTCCTTGAAGTGATCCACGTCGATCATCACTACGCCTTCCACCTGTTCGCTCTCCGCAAGGAAGCACTCGAAGTACTGGCGGGAGTATGCCCCGGTCAGCGAATCCACAAAGGCGCTGCGGTCAAAGTTGGAGCCGCGGTCCAGCAGCATCCGGCGGCCGCCCATATCCAGCCAGCGTCCGTCCGAAAGCTTGGACACCATTTCCAGCACGCAGCCGCGTCCACCCACTTCCACATACTTTGCCATGACAAAATAAGCCTGATCGTCCTTGAACTCGATCTTGTTCAGGGATTCCTTGCGAGCAAGGGCCTTACTGGAAATGCAGTTTTCGCACCGGCCCGATTTGTTCCACACCATGTGGCAGGTGCCGGGCATCTCGGTCAGCCGGCCATCCTTGCCCAGGCTCAGCACCTTGGTGCTTTCCGGGTCCACCAGACGCACGATGTCAAAAAATTGCCCTTCAGGCGTTCCAGCAGTGCTTCCGGCTGGTCGCTGTTCACATCGCCCAGCATCAGCCTCCTGCAGGCGGGCATGGTCATCTGTGATCTGGCCCACCACGCTTACGCAGTGGCGCACACCGCGCGCTCCACATGGTGTGCATCACCAGCCGGTGCAGCCGGTATTCCTGATCCACCGCGATCAGCACCAAGAATGCGGCATCCGGCTCTTCCGGCGTTGCGTCTGCAATGGCATCCAGCAGCTTGCGGCGGTCCTTGCCGGAGAGAAATGTCAGGCCCATGCCCTTATCAAAGTCCAGCTTCTGGGTTCGGTTGACCGGGTCCTCGTAGCGGTTCACCACGGTCACGCTGCCGCTGAGTATATCGTAATCGAACTGAATACCGCCGCGCTGCTCGGCATAAAAAGCGGTAGCGCTCCCGTTCCAGATCCAGCAGCGCTGGGCACGATCCGTCACGGGGCAGAGCTTCGCGGTGCAGGATCTCCTCCGAAAGGCGGCGGGTCTCGTGGCGGAAACCGCGGTCATACTCCGAGCGCTGCAGCTCTGTGCGCAGCAACTCCGAGGATTCTTTCAGGCATTCCATCAGCAGCGGATTGAAGCTACCGCACTCGCCGTGCAGGATCATGTCAACGGCCTTTTCGTGGCTGTAGGACTGCTTATAACAGCGCTCGCTGGTCAGTGCGTCGTACACATCGGCCAGTGCCACCACCTGTGCTGCAATGGGGATCTCGTCGCCCTTGAGCCTGTCCGGGTAGCCGCCGCCGTCCCACCGCTCGTGGTGCCAGCGGCAGATAGCGTGTGCCACCTTTACCAGCGGTTCGTCCTGCCCGATGGCAAGCCCCTTCAGGATCCTGGCACCCTCGGTGGTGTGGGTCTTGATGGCGGCGTACTCTTCCTCGGTCAGGCGGCCGGGCTTGTTCAGGATCTCTTCCGGGATCATGATTTTGCCGATATCGTGCAGCGCCGACGCTGTGCTGATCAGCGAGATATCACTCTCGTCCAGCTGGTAGCGGTCCGTCTTCTGCGCCAGCTGATGCAGGAGCAGGCCGGTCAGGGTGCGGATGTGCAGCACATGCTGGCCGCTCTCGCTGTTGCGGAACTCCACCACATGGCTCAGAATGCTGATCATCAGCACACCGTTGTGCTCTTTTTCGTACACCTGATCGGTCACAAGGCGGGTAAGGCGCTTCTGCTTTGCGTAAAGCATGAGCGCATTCTTCACCCGGCGCAGCACCATGACCCGCTCGAACGGGCGGCGGATGTAATCGGCCACGCCCATATCATAGGCGCGCTCGACGCTTCGGGTGTCCTCTGCCGCGCTGATCACAATGACCGGGATTTCCTCCTGCCATGCATAGCACTGCATCACCCGCAGCACATCAAAGCCGTCCATTTCCGGCATGATCAGGTCCAGCAGCACCAGCGCGATATCGGTGCGTCTGCGCAGAATTTCGATCGCGCGCAGGCCGTTCTCGGCTTCCAGATATTCGTAGCTCTCGCCCAGAATCTCCTTGAGCATGGCGCGGTTGATCTCCGAGTCATCCACGATCAGTATTTTCTGTTTTGGTTCCATCTCAACCGATCCTCGCTCCTGTACTTCCGGCCGCAGGGTCTTCCGTTTCCTACCGGACCACAAAAAAGCTGCTGCAACAGCTTTGCGCTTTGCAGCAGCTTTTCATTTCACTCATATCTGCTTTTTTTGCAGGTCATCCAGCTTTCCGTCATGCGCCCATCATATCGTCGAACCAGTTCATCAGCTCCACCGAGAGGTGCTCCAATCTGGTCTGGGGCTTCCAGTCCGGCTGAGCAGGCTGCGGAGCCTCCGGCCCGGGCTGTGGGGGCTGTTCGGCCTCCGGCTCCGGCCGCGGACTCTGCGCTGCCGATGGTTCCGGCTGCGGGGACGTATGTGCCGCAACCGGCACAGGCCGCACAGCTTCCGCATGGCGGGCCAGCTCCTGACGTAGCTGCTCTGCATGAGCGCTCGCGCACTCAGCCTCCTGCCGCGCCTGCTCACAGGCCGCTTCCAGCTGGGCATTTTCCTGCCGCAGCGCGGCCATCTGCCGTTCACAGGCAAACAGACGAGTCTGATAGCGCAAAATTTCCGCACTGGCCGCTGCCAGCTTTCGGTTCATCTGCTCCAGCTGGGCACACACCGCCTTGGGCGGCTCTGCCGGAGCCTTTGCCGCGGCAGACTGGGCACAGCGCTGCCGCGAACCATTGTTCTGCTGCCTGCCCTGCGCCATGGTGTCCCTCCGATCCATCCGATACGCCTGATCTGCTTATGACGGCCAGCTTTTTATCTGCGCTTGTTCAGCATGGCCATCAGCTGGTCGTAATAGCCATTATCGCTGTTGTCCTCTTCCACGGGCTTTTCAGCAGTGGGTGCCGGTGCAGCGCCGCCTGCGGCAGAAGCTGCCGGGCTTGCAGTCTCGCTGCTGAACACAGCAGACGGAGTGGACTGTGCGCCGCCCATTGCATTGCTGATGCTGCTGCGCAGGTCGCTTGCGCTCTTGTTGTCAAAACCGGTAGCAACCACGGTCACGCGCATCTCGTCCGAGAGGTTCTCGTCGAACGCAGTACCCCAGATGATGTTTGCATCGGGATGTGCGCTCTGGGTAATGAGACCTGCTGCGGTCTCCACATCCTCCAGACCGATGTCCGGGCTGGAAGTGATGTTGATGATCACGCCGTGTGCACCGGCAATGCTGGTCTCCAGCAGCGGAGAAGAAATGGCAGCCTTTGCGGCGTTCTCGGCTTTGCCTGCGCCCTTGGCACTGCCCACGCCCATGTGTGCGTAGCCGGCATCCTTCATGATGGAGCGCACGTCGGCGAAGTCCAGGTTGATGAAGGCAGGCACATTGATCAGAGCGGAAATGGACTCAACGCCCTGACGCAGCACGTTATCGGCTGCCTGGAAGGCATTCATCAGGGTGATCTTTTCCTGGCTGATCATCTTCAGGCGCTCATTGGGAATGACGATCAGACTGTCCACATGCATGAGCAGGTTTGCAATGCCCTGCTCTGCCAGACCCATCTTGCGCTTGCCCTCAAAGGAGAAGGGCTTGGTGACGATGCCAACGGTCAGGATGCCCAGATCATGTGCCACCTCGGCCACAACGGGTGCTGCACCGGTGCCGGTGCCGCCGCCCATACCGGCAGTGATAAACACCATCTGGGAACCCTTGAGCGCATTTGCGATCTCGTCCTTGCTCTCTTCAGCGGCGCGCTGGCCGATCTCGGGGTCTGCACCGGCACCGCGGCCCTTGGTCAGCTTGGAACCCAGCTGCACCTTGGTGGCAGCGTGGTTCTTGGCCAGAGCCTGCTGGTCGGTGTTCATTGCGATAAATTCGACGCCCTGCAGGCCGTCGCTGACCATGCGGTTGACAGCGTTGCCGCCGCCGCCGCCCACGCCGATCACCTTGATCGTCGTAACGTTTTCGTCCATTTCTTCATCGAGCATGAGTGCCATAACTTTGTCCTCCATCGGATTTTATCGTAAAACTGCGCATAGCGCACAGAAATTATCTGCTTACACTTATATAACTGTATCGTATCATCTTTTTGCCCTGAATGCAAGTCAATTTTGCTTTTTTGAAGGTGTTTTTTTCTCGCTGGCGCTTTCCCGCGGCATTTCCCGCTCAATTTGGGCACCAAGTTCCGCCAGCATCTGTGCAAAACCGGCATATCCGCGGTCGATGTAACCGGTGTCGGTAATGCGGCTCTGTCCCCTTGCCGCCAGCGCGGCCACCACCAGTGCCGCGCCTCCGCGCAGGTCCGCAGCACGTGCACACGCGCCCTGCAGCTGCCGCACCGGCCGGATGTCCAGTGTGCGTCCCTGCACCTGCACAGCGGCTCCAAAAGCCGCAAAACCCTCTGCACAGCCGAATCTCCGCTCAAACACCACATCCTCGATGCTGCTGGCGCTGTCGGCGGCAAGCATGGCAGCAGCAAGCAGCGGCGCTGCGTCTGTTGCCAGTGCCGGGTATACCCCGGTAAACACTCTGCCCGCGCCGTGCAGCGCGCCCAGCCGGGTAATGACCGCACTTTCCGGCTCTGTTTCTACCCTGCAGCCCATTTGTGCCAGAATTTCCAGCAGCGGTGCATAGGTCTCCGGCCTGCAGCCGGTCAGTTCCACCCGGCCTCCTGCCGCCGCGCAGGCACAGGCAAGGGTGGATGCCACGATGCGGTCGGCCATGGGCGCAAAGCTGCAGCTATACAGCATTCGTCTGCCCTGCACCCGGATGGTGCTGGTGCCCGCGCCCTGTACACAGCCGCCGCAGCGGTTCAGGAATGCTGCCAGATCGCTGATCTCCGGTTCTCGTGCGGCCCCGCGCAGGACCGTCTCGCCCTGCGCCGCAGCTGCTGCCAGAAGCAGGGTCTCGGTAGCACCCACGCTGGGGAACCCAAGTGTGATGTCCGCACCGTGCAGTCCGGCAGGCGCTGTCAGGATCAGCCTTGCCCCCTCCTCCCGGCAGTGCACGCCCATCTGCGCAAGGCCGGAAAGATGCAGGTCCACCGGCCTTGCACCAATGCGGCACCCGCCGGGCAGCACCGTTTCCACCCGGCCAAGCCGTGCCAGAAGCGGTGCGCAGAACAAAATGGATGCCCGCATCCGCGCGGCGGCTTCCGGCGCAAGGCGGCAGGTGGAAGGCACGCCCTGCACCGTGATGTCGCTGCCCTGCCAGCGGGCCGTGCAGCCCGCACCCTGCAAAAGCTCCACGCTGGTGTCCACATCCGCAAGATGCGGCACCTGCAGAAAACGCACCGTGCCATTGCACAAAAGGGCCGCTGCCAGCAGCGGCAGCACGCTGTTTTTGGCTGCCGGGATTTGTACTGTGCCGTTCAGCGGCATGCCGCCTGTGATGATAAGATCTCCGCCCATGCAAAAAGCCCCCGTTCCGCAAAAGATACCTCATGCTATGCGCGCGAAGGCTTTTTGTTTATTTTGTCTGCAGTTGTGCCATTTGTTTGTCCGGTCATTTGTGGCTGCACCGGCAGAGGATGCTGTCGTTTTATGGCAGGGAACGCCCGGTTTTATGTCTCCCCGCGGGACACCGACAGCACGATGCCCATTTCGCCCAGCAGCATCATCAGACTGGTGCCGCCGGAGGAAAAAAACGGCAGGCTGATGCCGGTATTGGGGATGGTGTTGGTGACTACCGCCATATTCAGCACTGCCTGCAGGGCCACCTGCACCACAAAGCCCACTACCAGCAGCGCACCGAACCGATCCGGTGCATGCGCCGCCAGCGTGATGCCCCGCCACAGCAGCAGCGCAAACAGCAGGATCACCGCGCAGGCCCCCACAAAGCCAAGCTCCTCGCACAGGATGGAAAAGATGAAGTCGTTCTGCGGTTCGGGCACGAACAGGTGCTTCTGGCGGCTGCTGCCAAGGCCAAGGCCCGCCGCGCCCCCGGAGCCGATGGCATACAGGCTCTGGATGGTCTGGTGGCCGTCGCCCAGCGGATCGGCAAAGGGATCCAGCCATGAGCTGAGACGGCTGGTCGCGTAGGGCACAAGGTCCGGCATAATGATGATGGCAGCTCCAATGGCCGCTGCACCGCCCGCCCCGGCCAGCACGAACCACTTGAGGCCGGTGCCGCCCACGAACATGAGCACCGCGCCGATGCCCAAAATGAGCACGGTGCCGGAAAGGTGCGGTTCCAGCAGCATGAGCACCGCCACCGCTCCCAGCACCAGTGCAAAGGGCAGCACCCCCACCGCAAAGCTGCCCATGCGGTCGTGGTTGAGCGCAATGATATGCGCAAACACCAGCACCACCGCAAATTTGGCGATCTCGCTGGGCTGCAGTGTGCCCAGGCCCGGCAGCACCAGCCAGCGCTTGCAGCCGTTGTACTCCGGCATGAACAGCACCGCCGTCAGCAGTACCATTGAAAGCGCCAGCAGCGGCCATGCCAGTTTGTGGTAAACATGGTAGTCCACCCGGCTTGCCACCCACATGGCCCCGATGCCCAGCGCAGCATACAGCAGCTGCGGCCGCAGGTAGGCAAAGGCATCGCCCCGCCGGTACAGCGCCACTGCACTGCTGGCACTGCCCAGCATTACAAGGCCAAAGCCCACCAGCGTGAGCACCAGCACCAGAAACGGCAGGTCCATGGCCGGCAGATGCCGCAGCGGCAGACCGCGCTTTGCATGGGCAGCAGCTTTGTGCATCCGTATCACCTCCGTTCCTTTATTGTACGCGGCGGCGGTGTCGGTTAGTCATATCCCCGGCACACCGGCGCATACACTTGCCCAGAGAAGGAGGTGCCTGCCATGCCAAAACCGGAGCCGCGCCCCTTGCGCACCCTGCCGGAACGGGCATTCCGTGCCCGGGCACGGCTGGTGGCCGCGTTGATGTGCTGCGTCTGCTTTGCGGGGCTGGCCGCGCGGCTGGCGTATCTGCAGCTGTTTGCGGGCGGCTGGTATACGAACCGCGCCCTCGGCCAGCAATTGCGCGATACTGTGGTGCCTGCCGACCGGGGCCGTATCTACAGCGCCGACGGTGTACTGCTTGCCGCCAACAGCAGCTGCTGGACATTGCGGGCCTCCCCGCGCGAGATGCCGGAGGAAAAGCTCAGCCTTGCCGCGCAGGGCCTTGCGGAAATATTGGAGCTGGACGAAGCGAAGCTGCTGGAAAAATTCAGTGACCGCACCTCCAACGACTGCCTTTTGCGCTACCGCGTGGAGCGCGACACCGCCGACCGCGTGCGGGATTTTTGTGAAGAGAACAGTATCACCGGCATCCGCATCAATCAGGACTCCAAGCGCTGGTACCCGGAGGGGAATTTCTGGCCAGCGTGCTGGGCTTTACCAATGTAGACAACGCCGGTGTGAGCGGGCTGGAGCTGAAATATAACGATGTGCTCACCGGGCAGAATGGTGTGGTGCTCACCGCCGTCAACGCTTGGGGCTACACACTGGAGCAGAGCTACGAGACCGAAAAAGTGCCCTTGGAAGGCAGCGGCCTGCGGCTGACTGTCGATGCCAACATCCAGCATTACCTTGAAAACGCGCTGGATTATGCGGTCAAGGAGCATCATGTGGCGGCGCGCGCCGTGGGCATCGTGATGGACGTGAACACCGGGGCCGTGCTGGCCATGTCCACCACGCCCGCCTACGACCCGAACCAGCCGCGCGTGATCTACGATGCAGCCGCCCGCAAGGCCGTGGATGCCCTTACCGGCAGCGAGCGCGCTGCCGCCCTGCAGCTGGCCCAGCAGACCCAGTGGCGCAACAAGGCCGTCAGCGACCTGTACGAGCCGGGCAGCGTGTTCAAGCTCATCACCTGCGCCGCCGCGCTGGATGCCGGGGCTGTGAGCAAAAACTCCACCTTTTACTGCGGCGAGTCCATCTCGGTGGCGGGCACACGGTTCCACTGCGCCAACCACAAGCGCCACGGCAGCCAGACCGTGACCCAGGCGCTGGAAAATTCCTGCAACCAGAGCTTTATCCAGATCGGCGCGCGGCTGGGCAAGGAAGCCTTCTGCGATTACTTTGCCGCTTTCGGCCTGCGGGAGCCAACCGGGGTCGATCTGCCCGCCGAACCCAAAAAGAGTCTGTACTACACCGCCGACCGCATGGGGCCGGTGGAGCTGGCCTCCTGCGCCTTCGGCCAGAGCAGCAAGATCTCCTATATGGAAATGGCCGCAGCCGTGTGCGCTGTGGTGAACGGCGGCAGGCTGATGCAGCCTTATCTTGTCAGCGATATCCTGAACCCGGACGGCAGCATTCTTCAGCACACAGAGCCGGTGTGCAGGCGGCAGGTGATCAAACCGGAAACTTCTGAAACCATGCGTGAGATGATGGAAGCCGTGGTGCTCTACGGCGGCGGGCGCAATGCCCGCATCCAAGGCTACCGGGTGGGCGGCAAGAGCGGCACCAGCCAGAAGCTGGACAGCGCCGACGAAAAAGCCCGTATTGCCAGCTTTGTGGCCGTGGCTCCCATCGACGACCCGCAGTTTTTGTGTCTGGTGTGCTTGGACGAACCCCACAGCTGGACGACTGCCGGCGGCAGCCTTTCAGCCCCGGTGTGCGCCGAGGTTCTGGAACAGACGCTGGTGTACAAGGGCGTGCCCCGCGCCGTGGAACCGGAAACCGATACCGATCCCGCCCAGACCGCTGCCGACCTGCCCGCCGACGGTGACAGCTTTGACGGGGCGTAAGCAAAAAACGGCCCCGGAAAGGTCTTCCGACTTTCCCGGGGCTGCAATGTTTTTTGTTTAATTCTGCTGCGGCTGCTCGCGGAAGACGATCTCGCCAGTCTCGCTGTTCATGGACTCCACAATGGCAAGGCTCTCCAGCTGGATGCCCTTGCTGCGGATCAGCTCGCCGCCCTGCTGGAAGCCCTTTTCCACCGCAATGCCGATGCCCTCCACTGTGGCACCGGCCTCCTGGGCCAGATCCAGCAGGCCCATCAGGGCACAGCCGTTGGCAAGGAAATCGTCAATGATCAGCACATGGTCTTCCGGGGTGAGGAACCTTTTTGGAGACGATCACATTGTAGATCATTTTTGTGGGTGAAGGACTGGATCTTGGTTTCGTAGTTGTTGTAGTCCAGATTGATGCTCATGGACCTTTTTGGCAAATACCACCGGCACGTTGAACTCGCTGGCCACGATGGCTGCAATGCCAATGCCGCTGGCCTCGATGGTGAGCACCTTGTTGATGGGCTTGCCTGCAAACAGGCGCTTCCACTCCTTTGCCATCTCCCGGAACAGCGGAATGTCCATCTGGTGGTTGATAAAGCTGTCCACCTTGAGCACGTTGCCCCCGCGCACAATGCCGTCCTTGCGGATACGATCTTCCAGCATCTTCATAAAGTATATCCTCCAACCCTTGCAGGTGCGTTTTCTGTCTCCGGCTCGCCCGCCGCGAAAAGCGCCCGCCTGTTTTTCCATTCCCGGGCGCGCGCCACACGCGCCCATCATATAATGTTTCACCTAGTATACCGGAAGCATCCCGCTTTGACAAGGGGTTTTCTTGCCAAAATTCGTAAAAATACGGCACCAAACCTCTTCGTTTTTTCTAAAAGTATGACCTTGTCCAAAAATACTGAAACTTCGCGAGGTTGTCGGGTCATTTTTGGTTTATCATCCCTTGTTCTTTCGCGGTTTTCGAGTATACTATTCTTGTAGGAGAAGGGTAATATCCGGGATTTTTGACCGGACGAGGAGGAAAATGGTATGAAAACAGGACTTGTGCTGGAAGGCGGCGCCATGCGCGGAATGTTCACCGCTGGCGTACTGGATGTGCTGATGGAGCATAACATCCAGCTGGACGGTGCCATTGGTGTGTCGGCGGGGGCAGTGTTCGGCTGCAACTACAAGTCCCATCAGATCGGCCGTGTGATCCGCTACAACACCCAGTATTGCAACGATAAGCGCTACGCAAGCTTCGGCAACCTGCTGCGCACCGGAAACCTGTACAGTGAGCAGTTCTGCTACCACACCGTGCCGGAAAAGCTGGACGTGTTCGACGCAAAGGCATTTGCAGAGAACCCCATGGACTTTTTTGTGGTGTGCACCGATGTGCGTACCGGCGACCCCATCTATCACAAGTGCCGCACCGGCGATGCCGAGGATATCCAGTGGATGCAGGCATCCGCTTCCATGCCGCTGGCGGCCAAGATCGTAAAGATCGGCCATTATCAGCTGCTGGACGGCGGCATTGCCGATTCCATCCCCGTGCGGTTCTTCGAGTCCATCGGCTACAAACGCAACCTCATTGTGCTGACCCAGCCCAAGGGCTTTGTGAAAAAGAAGAACAAGATGCTGCCCGTCATCCGGGCACACTACCTGCGCTACCCCGCTTTCGTGGAAGCCGTTGCCGACCGTCACGAACGCTACAACGAAACGCTGGATCACATTGCCATGCTGGAGCAGACCGGCAAGGCGTTCGTCATCCGCCCACCCATCCCGCTGGAGATCGGCTCCATGGAGCGCGATCCGCTCCAGCTGCGCCGCGTCTACGAGACCGGCCGTGCCGTTGCCGAAATTCAGGTGGATAAGATCGCCGCCTTTGTGAACGAATCCAAAGCTGCAGCGGAAGAGTAACGGCGGCACAAACAGATATCCTGCATGTGCATAGCCCCCACGGGGAAGCAGCTCTTTTGATCGAAGCGCAGGTGCGCAGCCAGAAGTTCTACATGTGATGTTTTCGCGGCATCACGAAAATGTTAACGCCAACAAAATCATAGTATAGCAGCAGCCCCGGTGAACCTGACGGTTCATCGGGGCTGTTTTTGCGCCGTCTTCAACGACATCGCCGCAGCTGTTCGAATCCACCCTCGAGAGTGAGACTTAAGATGCCGGGCAAAACAAAAACCAGCGTAATTTCTACGCTGGTTCTTTTGGTGGAGCGAAGCAACCTAAATCCGAACCATTGCCCTCTGGGGCATCTTTGGCGGCAATTTTCATCGAAAGTGATGGTTTTTTGTGCCGTCTTTGTAGTTGAATGTAATCAAAACTTTTTCATCATAGAGATAAACGGCGTTCACGAACGTGTTGATAAGCGTTTCCCGGTGGCTTTTCACGTTCGGGTCGAGCTTGCGGAACCGGGTCAGCCAGAAACGAACCTGATTTTCACTCAACCGAGGCCGAGCGATTTTTTCTTCGGCGATCCGAACCTCAAGTTTTTCTGTTGGGCTTCCAGCTTTTCCAAACGCGATTTGGTGGAATTGGTCAGCACACCCGCTTGGATGGCGTTCAGCATATTTTCAATGCCGTTCTCTACCTCGCGCATCTGCTTTTCCAGCAAAGGGAGAGTGGTGTTTTCCTGATCCTGCAACTCCATCACTTCCGCAACGATGGCATCAATCACGGCATCGTCCTGAATCAGCTTCATGGTTTCAGCTATGACCAAATCTTCCAGCCACTCTTTACGGACGGTCTTTTTCCTTGCAGGTCTTGAAACGCTTCGCGGTGGCGCACTTATAATAATGATGAACGACCTTGTTTCTACCCGTACCGCACTCGCCGAACATCATCGCGCCGCACATTCCGCAGAACAGCTTGGTGGTGAGCAAGTAATCGTCCTCGGCCTTGTGACGGGCAGGAGCGCGGCTGTTCTTTTGATTTTCAGCTGCACTTCCTCAAACAAATCCTTGTCCACGATGGCCGGGATGCTGTCGGGCATTACGATGTCCTTGAAGTGGTTTTCCTCCGATGTAACGTTTGTTCGTCAGCAACTTCTGAACACTGTTGTAGGTGAACTTCTGGTTGCGGTTGGTGGTCACGCCACTGTCGTTCAGCCAGTTCATCAGTTCCTTCATGGTCGCACCATCGTTGTACCGCTGAAAGGCTTCTACCACAAAGGGAGCTTTCAGCGGGTCGATTTGAAAAAACTTCTCTTCGTCCACCTTGAAACCAATGGGAATCGTGCCGCCGTTGTACTTCCCCTTCAGAACATTCTCGGTCATGCCGCGCACAACTTTTTCAGAAAGTTCTGCCGAGTAGTATTCAGCCATGCCGGTGAGCATACTCTTGACCATGATACCCGCAGGGCTGTCAGAGATGGGCTCCGTGGCAGACACCAGCTTGACATGATTTCGTTCCAACTGGTACTCATAGTGCGCTGAATCATAGCGGTTCCGGGCAAAACGGTCGAGTTTCCAGACCAGCACGATGTCAAACAGCCGTTTTTCGCTGTCCTTGATCATCTGTTGGAAGTCCGGGCGGTTATCGGTTTTGGCGGAAAGGGCACGGTCAATGTAGTGTTTGACCACAGTGATGCCGTTCTTTTCGGCGTAGGCCGTACACTCGCGAATCTGACCTTCGATGGATTCTTCGCGCTGGTTGTCGCTGGAATAGCGGGCGTAGATTACGGCGGTCATGCGAACACCCCTTTCACTTCATTCTCCGCAGGCGGCGCACAAGGTCGGATGCACTGTACAGCACACGAGCCACCGACACTACATCCTCACCCACAATGTAGAACACAGAGTAGTTGTCCACCAGCATCTGCCGCAGTCCTTGGGTGCGCTCCGGCTCGCTTTCAACCAGCGCACAGCGTTCCGGCAGGATGTTCAGCGACTGGATGGCTTCCGCAATGCGGTTATACTGCCCCATAGCCGTGTCAGGCTCCAGCAGACGGTCAGCAATATAGCTGTAAATCTGCTCCATATCGCTGAGGGCTGCATGGGAGATTTTTACGTCATACTGCTTCATCGGTGCTGTTCCCTGAACTGTGCGAATGCGCTTACAGCATCCACGGTATCGCCGTTCTGAATTTCCTTGATGCCCACCTGCAAGGCTGCATGAAGCTGGTCATCGGTCATGGTGTCAGCGTTCAGAGCCGCAGGAGCCTTCGGCAGGGATAGAGAGAAAGGAATGCCGCCAGTCAGGGTGATCTGGCGCAGGTACATATCAATGGCGGTTGCCATCGGGATGCCAAGCTGTTTCAGTACATCCTCGGCCTGCTGTTTGACGCTGGGGCTGACCCGGACGTTCAGCATCATCGATTTTTCCATAGTTATCACCTCGAATCCATTGTAATGCTTTTCGCTTTACAAGTCAACTGAGTGTGCAGCCTCAATCAAAGTTCTCTTAGTTGCACAATATTTCTTGTGATATATTGGTTAAAGTGCCAAACATTTTCAAGTTGCTATTTTATTTGCAACAAATAAAATATAATTGTCGTATAATTATTAAATTAACTATATTAGTCCAACGAGTTAAAACAAATTGGAGTTCTGAAGTTTCATAGAAGCTAATTATGCTTTAAAGGAGAATCAACTATGAGAACAATGTTGCTGAAAGAACTAGTGTCCCATGATGTCCTAGAGTTTTGTTATGACATTAGGCATCCCCAAAACTGGAATGCGGATTCTATTTTTGTGTCCGATGATGATTTTTATTGTTTGAATCCTTATTTGGAACAAGTTATTCCTGATTTTTCCTATTATGCATCACAGAAAATAACAACGGAACAATGGGAACAGATTGAAAAAGCTTGCATTGGAAGATGGAAAATTTCGGGATTTTTTCCAAAAAAGTAAAGAATGGAAAAGCAAAGATCCTGAAGGAAGTAATAGTTTTTGGATTCATGGAGTGTAGAAAGCCACTATAAAACTTGAGGTATATCAATATCAACTGAGTGCTCATAAAAAGTAAAGCCCCGGATCCAGTTCGAGCATAGATTGCTCTAGATGGTTCCGGGGTTTACACACCAATTTTTTAAGAGACTTTTTACGGAATCAACTTTTATTCTTGTAAATT
>ENA-OQEL01000319-OQEL01000319.1-human-gut-metagenome-genome-assembly--contig:-NODE-319-length-18221-cov-4.170056_pt1 | contig 18221 bp, 17 predicted proteins | sample MGYA00242796_ERZ504637 | MGnify/ENA primary metagenome ERZ504637 (study PRJEB26092, sample SAMD00036306) | human gut metagenome | host: Homo sapiens | study: EMG produced TPA metagenomics assembly of... | reverse complement strand
GTTTAATAAATTGCTATTTTAGTCATAGTGCAAGCCATTAGCAGTAGTATCTTTAATTATATTGACAATTGGATATTGCAAGAACAGACGAAAAATATTTTTGGAGAATATGGCAACAGAAATCACTTATGCTGATGAAATCATAGACCAGATAGAATTTTGCACATAAAGAAACATTGATTATTGCGACAAAAAGAAGGGCAACGACTAATTCTGATGATATGGAAAAATATATCGGTTTTCGCAAAGAAGGAGCGATTATTTATCGCTGTGAAATATCTAAAGCAAGTGGTGATATATATAATATTAAAGCCAAACAGCCATTAAATAGCGAAAATTATTTTGGTAATGACAATATAAGTTACAGTTGTCATAAAATTGATGATAATTTGTATCAATTAGATGTAACTGGTAAAACTTATAGAACTAATCAAGAATTTAAACTCACTACAGTGGTTTTACAACGAAATGCAAAAATAATGGATAATATAGAGCCTTAATTAAAGAAAAATGAGGGTTTAATCATGGACAAAGAAGATGGTATGATAAGTATTTCTATGCTGATTGTTTTGAGTTTAATGACTGTTTTTTCTTTATATATTTATAGATTAAGTCTTACAGAAAATGATAGTTTAGAAATATTAAAAATGAATATGCAGACTAAAAATTATACAATAAGTGAGAGTTTAAATTTAATTGATATATATAAATACGATAAAGAAAAATGGCAAGATGTTTGCATGAAGGCACAAGGCAAAGATGATTTTGATGAGGCTATTATAGTAGATGAAAAAACAGTAATAGATAAACAGATGGAAAAAATCTGTAAAGATAAAAGCATATTTAATGCAGATATATAATCAAGATATATACAAATTAATTGTAGAAAGTAATTTAGAAGATATCACAAATCAAAATTGTATTTATTTACAAAGAAAGATGATGATTGCATTGTACAGCGTTGGGAACGTTAAAAGAGAGTTTAAGAAAATAGGAAGAAAATTATATATAAGAGATTTTGCTAAGTTTATATTTGCTTATATAGAAGAAGATAAACTTTCTTTGATGACAGTGCAGAAAATAACTGATGATAGATGGCAAATAATTCATTTTTTATGCGGGAAAAAATTCAGAAAAATAATGAAGATATTAATTTTTATCAAGAGATTTTATATAGATTTTATAAGGAACAAGAACGAGAAAATATAAAATATTTAGTGATAAACTTTGCTGAGCAAAAACAGCAGATTTTACATTATAGTTTTCCTCATATGCCTTTGTCGGAAATAAAAAAAGCCCTGTATTGGGAGTTACAGGAAGATATAAAGTTAGAAGAGTATTATTATACATATACACTAGAAGATGAAAAAGAAAATTATAATTTAAAAGTGAATTTAATTGGTAAGGCTTTAGTGGATTTATGGCAACAATTGGCAAAAGAGCAAAATCTTAATTTGTATAGTGTATTTTGTCAAAATGATGTAAAAATAGATGTGATAGCAGAAGATGAATATATAAAAAGATATAGAGTAGAAAAACAAAGTGATATTTTTAATTGTGAGCTACAAATAGATAGAGATTTATTGGCGGAAATAGAAGATTTTGATGTGATAAGTAAAATTTTAGTATGTTTTTTACAGCGACAATATCAAGAATTTTTGCCTAAAAGACAACAGTTGAGTTATTTAAATTGGCAAAATATATATTTATTGTTGATAACTATTTTACTATCTTGTAGTTGTTGTTTAGGTGGTTATGCAATTACAAAATATTATCAAGCAGAAAGACAGGAACAAAATATAAAAGAAGAAATAGCTTTAGTACAAAATGATATAGATGATATAGAGCAGTTAAAACAACAAGAAGCTTTAATTAAAGATAAACAGAAGTTAGTGCAGAACTTAGAAGAAAAATCAGTGAATATATATGCTATTTTAATTAATTTAGGTGCAAATACAATAGATGATGTAGCTTTAACTGATTTGAAGATAAAAGATAGAGAAATTTTTTTGAAGGGACGAGCGAGAAATTATCAAAATATAGCTGTATATAAAGAAAAATTATCGGAAATAAGATTTTTCAAACGAGTGAAATTGGCGAGATAAAGATTAATACAGAAGATAATTTATTGGATTTTACGATGAAGATAGTGATGAGGTAAAATGAAATATAAAGATTATAAACATTTAATTATTTGCATAAGTATCATTAGTCTATGGATAATGATACTATTTTTTTAGGAAATATAGTGAGTTCTAAAATAGATATACTAAATACTGAAAAAATCAACAACAAGAAGAGTTGATAAGTTATTATGATTTTATGGCAAAAAATAAAAATATAGATAGTTATAGAGAAAAGATAAATTTTAATTTAAATTTTATTGACAGAAAAAATACCGCAAGAAATAGATGAAGAAAAGTTTTTATTACAATTAAATGATATGGCAAAATATTCATCAGTGAATATCATAGAAATGATGCCTAAAAATAAGAGTACACAAGATAATTTAAAGCAGGAAGAAATAGAACTTGTATTGCAAGGTGATTATTTTGCTATAGTTGATTTTTTACATCAGTTGAATTTAAATAGTAGATTGGTAAGTATACAAGATAGCAATATTTTTATACAAAATAATACGATAAATGCGAAATTAACTTTACAAATTTATGCGAATAATTAATAATAGATAAAGATAAATAAAATCTATTATAATTAAATAGAATATTTTTATATTTAAATTTTATACTTAATATAGATGGGAGTAGTAATCTATATGTTGATACAGCTAGAAGGTCTTATAAAAACTATAGGCATATTAGATGTCTTTGATATTTTAATTGTGGCATTTATTTTATATCGAGTGTATAAAATGTTAGAAAATACACGAGCGATAACCTTGACAAGAGGTTTATTGATATTATTACTTTTAGCGATTATTACTAGTTGGCTTGAATTGCATGTTATAAACTGGTTATTACAAAAGATTGTTACTTTGTTATTTGTAGCATTGCCAATTGTATTTCAACCAGAATTGCGACGTGCTTTAGAGCATATAGGTGAAGGTGGATTTTTCAAACGTTCAATGTTGTTGAACTATGAAGAAGCTTGTTCGTTAGTATCAGAATTGGATAAGGCTGTTACAAAATTATCATCTACAAAAACAGGAGCATTGATTGTACTTGAGCGCAATATGGGTTTAAATGATATTTGTGCAAGTGGAATAAAAATTGATGGGATTGTTAGTGCTGAATTTTTACTAAATGTATTTATCCCAAACACTCCACTACACGATGGAGCAGCCATTATACGCGGTAATCGTTTGATTGCGGCAGGTTGTTTATTGCCACTTACTGATGATAGGTCATTGAGCACAGAGCTTGGAACTCGCCATCGTGCAGCTATAGGTTTATCAGAACAATGTGATGCTGTAGTTGTTATTGTCAGTGAAGAGACAGGAACAATTTCTGTGGCTGAAGCAGGTAGAATATATCGTCATTTAGATTCTGAACAGTTAAAACAATATTTGATGCCAATATTTTCACCAAGAAAGACAACCTTAAAAGAAGCTGTCTTGAAATGGAGGCAAAAAAAATGATAAGTTTTTTTAGAAAAAATCTTCCAGAAAAATGTTTAGCACTTATAGTTGCCATAGGTTGCTGGATTTTTGTAATGAATGACCAAAATCCGCAGATTGAAAATACTTATACAGTGCCAATTGGAATAGTTAATGCACCAGAAGGATATCAAATATCCAAAGATGTTGAAGAAGTAAAATTGAAAGTGCGTGCACCGCGTTCGCTATTTTCAAATGTAGAAACATCTAGCTTTAGAGCTTATGTAGATTTAAATGGTGTAGAAAATGGAATTCATGATTTACAGATACAGACAGTTTTACCTAGTGGTTTTGAATTGATTTCAGCAGGTCCAACAAAAGTATCTATAAATGTTGATAAAATTGAGCAAAAAGAAGTACCAGTTCGCTTGAATTTATCTGGTATTCCAGGTGATGGCAAAGTGGTAGCAAGTGTAGAACAGTCTTTACAGAATATAACAATTGAAGGCCCTGTTAGCATTTTAAATAAAGTAACAGCGGCAGTAGGTTATATTGGTGTAAATGGAAATAATGAAAACTTTAGTGTAACAGTGCCACTTATTGCAGTTAATGACAAAGATAAAGAAGTGGAAGGCGTTAAGCTATTACCTAAAACAGTAGATGTTTCCATTATTTTGGCTAAAGGTTTAAACAAAAAAATTATCGATATAAAACCGACATTGATGTCTGATTTGCCAATGGGTTATATCTTAAAATCAGTGAAGGTAGAGCCTGAAAAAATAGAAGTTAGCGGTAATCCTGATATTATTGGCAATATGACTTATTTATCCACAGAAAATATATCTTTGGCAAATGTTACAAAATCGACGAAACAAACAGTTAATTTAATTGTGCCAGAAGATATAAATGTTCCTAATCAGGAAGTAACTGTATGGATAGAAATAGAAACAAAAGAAAATAAAACTGATAATAAAACAAATAAATAAAGTTAAAATAAGATGAAGTAGGTTTGTTAAATGATAAGAATTAAAAATTTTAATGTACCATTTAATGACCAATCTCCGATAAATGATTTAGTTGCAAAACGATTGAAGTTACCACCTCAACATATTGATGAGGTGGTAATTGTTCGTAAGGGGATTGATGCTAGAAGGTATAAGGGAGCTCCTATTTATTTTGTGTATATATTAGATGTGAAAGTTAATATTGCAGAAAATAAAGTTTTAGCTAGATTAAAAAAAGACAAGAATGTAGAAATCGTAACTACAAAAAAAGCAGATAAAATTAATTGTCAAAAAAGTAAAACATCTAGACCGATAATAATTGGTTTTGGCCCTGCGGGAATGTTTTCGGCTTTAGTTTTAGCTAAAAATGGATATCGGCCACTTATTTTTGAACGTGGAAGTGATGTGGATACTAGACATCAAGATATTGAAAAATTTTGGCAAGGCGAACAATTAAAAGAAAATTCGAATGTACAATTTGGCGAAGGTGGAGCAGGAACTTTTTCTGATGGCAAATTAACAACTCGTATTAATGATAGTAAAATTACAGATGTGTTAGAAGCTTTTGTAGAAGCTGGAGCACCACCAGAAATAAAATATCTGCATAAACCACATATTGGTACTGATATTTTGCGCATTGTTGTAAAAAAATATTCGTGAGAAGATAAAAGCTTTGGGCGGAGAAATTTTCTTTAATTCACAAGTTACAGATTTTATAATAAAAGATGATAAAATCTGTGGGGTTGAAATCAATCATAAAGAAAAATTTCACAGCAAGTGATGTATTTTTAGGTATTGGTCATAGTGCAAGAGATACGTATGAATTGTTATATTCCAAGGGAATATCCATGGAAGCGAAACCTTTTGCAATTGGTGTCCGCATAGAACATCCGCAAGATTTAATTGATAAAGCTCAATATGGTGAAGATTATAAAAGTGAATTATTGCCAGTAGCAGATTATTCATTGACTTATAATAATCGTCAAAAAGGTAGAAGTGTATATTCTTTTTGTATGTGCCCAGGTGGTCAAGTAGTAGCTGCTGCTTCAGAACTAGGCAGAGTTGTTGTAAATGGTATGAGTAATTATAAACGTAATTCTGGTATTGCAAATAGTGCATTGCTCGTCAATGTAACACCAGATGATTTTGGTCATAATGTCTTAGATGGCATTGCTTTTCAACGTCATTATGAAGAAATGGCATATATTTGTGGTGGTAAAAATTATCATGCACCAGTGCAAACGGTTGGCGATTTCTTAAAAGATAAAGTAAGTGATGATAATTTTTTAGTAGAACCAACATATAAACCGGGAGTAAAGATTTGCAATTTACGCGAATGTTTACCAGATTTTACAACGCAGATGTTGGCTGAAGCATTACCTAATTTTGATAAGAAAATTCCAGGTTTTGCAGGTGAACATGTGGTGATGACTGGGGTAGAAATGCGTTCTTCTGCACCATGTAGAATTATCCGCAACAGACAAACATATATGTCTGAAAATATAAAAGGGTTATATCCTATAGGCGAAGGTGCTGGATACGCTGGCGGTATAATGAGTGCTGCCGTTGATGGCGTAAATGCAGCTTATGCTTATATAGAAAATATTATAGAATAATTGAGAGGGGTTTATTTTATGGCTAGAATGTTTGGAACTGACGGTGTTAGAGGTAAGGCAAATGTTGAATTAACACCAGAATTAGCTTATAACTTAGGACGTGCTGCTGCCATTTATTTTACAAAGAAAGATGGCGAAGCTTGCACAATCTATATTGGTAGAGATACTCGCTTATCTGGTCCAATGTATGAAGCAGCTTTATCTGCAGGGATTTGTTCTGCTGGTGGTAATGTAGTGTTAACAGGTGTAATGCCAACTCCAGCTGTAGCTTATTTAGCTCGCAAACATAAAGCTGATGCAGGTATTGTAATTTCTGCTTCTCACAATCCATTCCATGATAATGGTATTAAATTCTTTGGTGGCGATGGTTATAAATTACCAGATGCTGTAGAAGATGAAATCGAAGCATTAGTACATGAAATTGAAAATAATGATAATTTATATCGTCCAACAGATGACAAAATTGGTAATGTAGTTTATCGTCATGATTTATTGGATGAATATGTATCTTTTGTAACTAAAACTACTGATATCGAATTAGAAGGTATGAAAATTGTTTTAGACTGCGCAAATGGTGCAGCTTATGAAGCTATGCCAAAAATTTTACGTCGTTTAGGTGCAGATGTAATCGTAATTCACGATAAACCAAACGGTATCAATATCAACGACAATTGCGGTTCAACACATTTAGAATCTTTGATGGAAGCTGTAAAAGAACATAAAGCAGATATTGGTATTGCTCATGATGGTGATGCTGATAGATGTTTATGTATTGATGAAAATGGTGAATTCATCGATGGCGACCATATGATTGCAGCTTGTGCTATTTATATGATGGGTAAAGGCAAATTAAAAGATAATACTGTAGTTACTACAGTTATGGCAAATATCGGTTTCCATAAAGCTATTAAAGAAAATGGCGGACGTACAGAAATCACAGCTGTAGGTGATAGATATGTATTAGAAAATATGCTTGCTAATGGTTATAACTTAGGCGGAGAACAATCTGGTCATATTATCTTCACAGATTTTTCTACTACTGGTGATGGCCCTGTTACAGCACTCCAAGTATTATCTTATTTAAAACGTACAAGACATAAAGCTTCTGCAATTACAAAAATCATGACAAGTTATCCACAGCTTTTAGTAAATGTAAAAGTAGCTACTAAAGATGGTTGGGAAGATAATGAAGCTATAAAAGCTTCTATTGAAGAAGGCAAACAACAATTAGGTGAAAATGGTCGTATTTTAGTACGTCCATCTGGTACAGAACCTTTAATTCGTGTAATGGCTGAAGGCCCTGACCAAAAAGAATTGGAAGAAATCTGCTATAAAATTGCTGATGTAGTAAAAGCTCAGCAAGGATAAATAGAAAAATATATTAATTTATTTCTATTGACAAAATCATAAGTTATAATTAAAATATGAGCATGCACAAAGATGAAATAATTTTGTGCATGCTTTTTTGATATAGTTCTGTATATAAAGATAATAAAAGGGTTTATATAAACTTTAGCGCTGGCTCTATTTTATATTTATGAAAAAAGAGTACGAGGAAAGAAGTCGTCGAAAATATCAGCGGATGCTTCTCGGCTTAATCTAGTCGATAGTAGCTGGCAAAACTTTTAAGTGATTAAAAGGACAATACAGCAAAAGATTTATACAGAAAATATATCTTCAAAAATTTAATAATTTAATTTTAGGAGGCATATTTTTATGTGCGGTATTGTAGGTTATGTTGGTGAAAAACAGGCAGCTAATTTTTAATTGATGGATTAACAAAATTAGAATATAGAGGATATGACTCTGCTGGTATTGCTGTTTTGATGGTGAAAAAAATTAATGTGGCAAAATCTGTTGGTCGTTTAGCTGCATTAAAAGAAAAATCAAAAATAATACTCCTGAAGGTGTAATGGGTATTGGTCATACTAGATGGGCAACTCATGGACGTCCATCTGATGTGAATTCTCATCCACATACAGATTGTTCTGGCAAATTCGCTATTGTGCACAATGGTATTATCGAAAACTTTATGTCTTTAAAAGAAGAATTAATAGCTAAAGGACATAAATTTGTTTCTGAAACAGATACTGAAGTTGTAGCTCATTTAATCGAAGATGTTTATGAAGGCGATTTTGTAGAAGCTGTAAATAAAGTATTGAATAGAATTGAAGGTTCTTATTCTCTTGCTTTCATGTGCCAAGATTATCCAGATACACTTATTTGTACTAAAAAAGATAATCCACTAGTAATCGGTTTAGGTGAAGGTGAAAACTTTATAGCTTCTGATATTCCTGCTATCATTGCGTATACTCGTCGTACTTATATCATGAATGATGGCGAAATTGCAGTAGTTAAAAAAGATAGCATTTGGGTAACAGATAGAAAAGGCAATCCTATCACTAAAAAAGTATTTGAAGTAAATTGGAATGCTGAAGCTGCTGAAAAAGGCGGATATGAACATTTCATGTTAAAAGAAATTCATGAACAGCCAAAAGCAGTAAGAGATACAATTTCTCCACGTATCAATAAAGAAAATACACAAGTTGTTTTAGATGAATTAAAATGGACTAAAGAATATGTAGAAAACTTTAATAAAATCTATATTGTAGCTTGTGGTACAGCTTATCATGCTGGTCTTGTAGGTAAATATTACATTGAAAAATTAGCTCGTATACCAGTAGAAATTGATATCGCTTCTGAATTTAGATATCGTGATCCAATTATTGATGAACACACACTTACAATTGTTATCAGTCAGTCTGGTGAAACAAGTGATACACTTGCAGCACTTAAAGAATCCAAACGTCTTGGTGCAAAAACTTTAGCTATTACAAACGTAGTAGGTTCTTCTATCGCTCGTGAAGCTGATCAGGTAATGTACACATGGGCTGGCCCAGAAATCGCTGTAGCTTCTACAAAAGCATATACAACTCAGCTTGTAACAATGTTCTTATTTGCTATGTATGTTTCTGGCTTAAAAGGCACTATTACAACTGAAAGAACTCACGAACTTTTAACACAGCTTCGTTTACTTCCAGATGAAATAAATCGTACTTTAGAAGATGTAGAACCAATTAAAACTTTTGCTAAAAATTATGCATTTAACAATGATGTATTCTACATTGGTCGTTCTTTAGACTATAATGTAGCACTTGAAGGTTCTTTAAAATTAAAAGAAATTTCCTATATTCACGCTGAGGCATATGCAGCTGGTGAATTAAAACATGGAACGCTTGCATTGATTGAATCTGGTGTGCCTGTTATTGCTCTTGCAACTCAAAAAAGTGTATATGAAAAAACTTTAAGCAATATTAAAGAAGTAAAAGCTCGTGATGCAGTTATGATTGGTATTGCGGCTGAAGATGATAATGAACTTGAAAAATATGTAGACCATGTAATTAAAGTTCCAGCTACAGATGAATTATTAATTCCACTTTTAACTGTAGTACCTTTACAATTACTTGCTTATTATGCAGCAATTACTCGTGGTTGTGATGTAGATAAACCTCGTAATCTTGCTAAATCTGTAACAGTAGAATAAAAAAGTGTAAAACGGCTGTAGAAATTGCAGCCGTTTTTATTAATTTTGTTTAATAGTAGTTGACAAATAAGAAAAATAATACTATTATCTAGAAAATACTTTTATTACATTTTATTTTGCGTTATACTAGTACTATAAAAAATAAGGAAAGAGGTATTGTCGTGGCATATTATTTTAAAGAAGCATCTCATACTTTTGGGGAATATTTATTAGTTCCAGGTTATTCTTCTGAAAAATGCATTCCTGCAAATGTTTCTCTTGAAACTCCACTTGTAAAATTCAGAAAAGGTGAAGAACCAAAAATAAAGCTTAATGTTCCAATGACTTCCGCTATCATGCAGGCTGTATCTAATGATACAATGGCTATTGCACTTGCAAAAGAAGGCGGTATTTCCTTTATTTACGGTTCTCAAAGCATTGAAGACCAAGCCGCAATGGTTAGTCGTGTAAAAAATTATAAATCTGGTTTTGTAAGTAGTGATTCTAATATTATGCCTTCTACTACTTTAGGCGAAGTATTAGCATTAAAAGCTAAAACTGGACATTCTACAATGGCTGTTACTGAAGATGGTACACCAACAGGAAAATTAGTAGGTATTGTTACTAGCCGTGATTATCGTGTTAGTCGTATGAGCATGGATACAAAAGTTGAAACTTTCATGACTCCATTTAACAAATTAATCTATGCTGATGCAGATACTACTACATTGTCTATGGCAAATGACCTCATTTGGCAACATAAATTAAATATGTTACCTCTTGTTGATAAAAATCAACGTTTACGCTACATGGTATTTAGAAAAGATTATACAGATAATAAAGAACATGCATTAGAACTTACAGATAACAATAAACGTTATTTAGTAGGTGCTGGTATCAACACTCGTGATTATGCAGAACGCGTTCCTGCACTTTTAAAAGCTGGTGCTGATGTACTTTGTATCGACTCTTCTGAAGGTTTTTCTGAATGGCAAAGAATGACATTAAATATATTCATGAAACTTCAGGCGAAGATGTAAAAGTTGGTGCTGGTAACGTAGTAGATAAAGATGGCTTCCGTTTCTTAGCTGAAGCAGGTGCTGACTTCGTAAAAGTTGGTATCGGTGGTGGTTCTATCTGTATCACTCGTGAAACAAAAGGTATTGGTCGTGGACAGGCTACAGCTTTAATTGATGTAGTTGAAGCTCGTGATGAATATTATAAAGAAACAGGTATTTATATTCCTGTATGTTCTGATGGTGGTATTGTACATGACTATCATATGACTCTTGCATTAGCTATGGGTGCAGATTTCCTCATGCTTGGACGTTATTTCTCCCGCTTTGATGAAAGCCCAACAAATAAAGTTCGTATCAATGGTACTTACTTAAAAGAATATTGGGGCGAAGGTTCTAATCGTGCTCGTAACTGGCAACGTTATGACCTCGGTGGAGATAAAAAATTATCCTTCGAAGAAGGTGTTGATTCCTACGTTCCATATGCAGGACCATTACATGATAACGTTATGTTAACTCTTAGCAAAATGCGTTCTACAATGTGCAACTGTGGTGCATTAAACATCAAAGAATTCCAAGACAAAGCAAAACTTACTTTAGTTTCCGCAACAAGTATTGTTGAAGGCGGTTCTCATGATGTTATTCTTAAAGATAAATTCAGAGGTAATGATTGATTTTAATTAAATTTAAATGATATTATTGCAGTAAATAAAAAAGATTGCATTAGAAAATTTTCTAGTGCAATCTTTTTGTTTTATATATTTTATTTTAACTACAAATATTAATTAATTCTTTTGTGTATTCTTCTTGGGGATTTTTAGAACTTCTGAGGTTAAGCCTTGTTCAATGATTTTTCCTTGATACATAATTAATATTTTATTACATAATTTTTGGACTAAAGCTAAATCATGAGAGATAAAAATAATGCTTAAATCTAATTCTTGGCGAAGTTTTAATAGTAAATTCAAAATTTCCATTTGCGTTATCGTATCTAAGGCAGATGTTATTTCATCACAGATTAAAACTTGGGGTTTAATAGAAATAGCTCTAGCTATAGCACAACGCTGACATTGACCACCACTTATTTGATGAGGATATTTATTTTTTATCTCAAAGGGTAAAGCTACCTTAGTTAATAAATCATCTAAAATTTGTTTTGCTTGAGCTTTATTTGTACCAATATTGATGAGTGGCTCAATAATACTATCGCCTAGACGTTGACGCGGATTAAATGATTCTTGAGGTAATTGAAAGACCATTTGTACTTGGCGATAAAATTGTTTCAATTCTTGTCTAGAATATTGATGGATATTTTTATCTTTAAATAATACTTCTCCTATAGTTGGCGTTTCAAGTCTTATTAAGATATTGGCTAATGTAGATTTGCCACAGCCACTTTCGCCGACAATGGCAAGGCTATCGCCTTTTTGTAGGGTGAAATTTATATCATCTAAAGCTTTAAAATCATGGTCATTTTTTAGATAGTTTTTAGTTAAATTAATGACTTTTAAAATTTCTTGCATGAAAGCACCTCTTTAGGTGTTTATTTTTTTAGTGTGATGACGGCTTGTAATAATTTTTTAGTGTAATTCTTCTTGAGGATTGGCTAAAGAATTTCTGTAGGATTTTGTTCAATTATTTTGCCTTGGTGCATGATGATGATTTTATCTGCTATTTTAGCTAAAACTTTTAAATTGTGAGTTACGAATAAAATGCTCGTATTTAATTTTTGTTTCATTAATAATAATTCTTGCAAAACTTTAGCTTGGGACATGACATCTAAAGCAGAAGTAGGCTCATCAGCAATTAATAATTGAGGTTTTAACATCATTGTCAGAGCGATATTAATGCGTTGGTTCATGCCACCAGATAACATAAAGGGGTAGGCATTTAAAATATTTTTGCCGTCATTTAAACCTATTTTGGTAAAAATATCTAATGCTTGAGCGATGATTTCATCAGCTGTGATTTTTTGATGTGCTGATATGGTTTCAATGAATTGACTTTTTATAGTGCGGACAGGGCAAAAAAAATGTTTGCGGGTTTTTGTGAAATAAAGGGCTATTTCTTTACCATAGATATGAGTTAATTGTTTTGCTTTTAAGTCGTATAAATTTTTATCTTGCCAATAGATTTCACCTTGAATATTAAAATCTTGTGGCAATAGATGTAAAATGCTGTTTAATAAAGTACTTTTTCCAGAACCAGAACCGCCAGCAATACCAATTATTTCAGCAGTATTTAATTTTAGATTGATGTTATTTAAGATATTTTGTTTATTATGGGAAATAGTTAAATCTCGAATAGTTAATAAGGACATGATTGACCTACCTATTTGTTATTTAAAGTCTAAATCGGCAGTGATTTCATAATAATCACTAGGATGAGCTACAAAATTTATGACCTTGGACTTAGAGACAAAAGACATTTTTAAATGAGAAGCGAAGATAAAGCCATAATCATTTAATAAAATTTGTTGCATCTGCACTGCTAAGTCAGCTCGTTTTTGACTATCGAATTCATTATGCAATTTTTGCGCTAAGATTTCTAATTTATCGTTATAATATTTACCACGATTTTTGGCTGAATTTTGGAGACAATGTGTAGTGAAGAAATATTCTGGATCGCCAGTCGGTGCAGTTACAAAGGCACTGGCATAGATATCCCAGTTTCCACTAGTTAAAAATTCTTGTTGATTGATAGTATTGTTGATTTTTAAGTCGATGCCGATGGTTTTTAGATTGGCTTGAGCGATTTCTGCAAGCAAGGGCAATTCTTGGCGACCAGGATAAGTCAGCCAGCGAAGTATGAGTTTTTGTCCATTTTTATCAACATAGCCATCACCGTCATTATCTATCCAGCCAGCTTGGGCTAATAGTTCTTTAGCCTCTGTTGGATTGTAATTTACAGTTTGTAATTTATCGCCACTAAAGGTGAAATTATCTGGGAAAGCACCAATGGCTATAGAGCCATTATCTTGGAGTAGGTTATGCGTAAAACCTTGTTTATCTAAACTCATAGCTATAGCTTTGCGAACATTATAATCTTGAAGTATAGGATTGTTATAGTTTATTTGGGCAAAAAACAACGAGAAGTAGCTATTGAACTCACATGATAATCGGGATTATTTTGGAATAAATCTAAATTAGCATAAGGAAGCCCCTGGACAGCATCAAATTCTCCAGTTTGTAATGCCATAGTGAGCGTATCGCCATCTATTACTTCAGTTATAATTACTTTATCCATGGCTACATTACCGTTCCAGTAATTAGGATTTTTTACAAGTTCAATTTGTTTATCTGATACTTTAGTAGCGACAAAGGGGCCAGTGCCAGCTACATTATTATCAGCAGTAATACCATATTGCATATCGATAATGGCACCATAAGGATCGCTAAGATAATTTAAAAGGGCAGGGACTTTTTCTTGTGATTTAATGATGATATCTTGACCATCAGCCGTGATTGAGGCAATTTTTAAATCAAAAGGAGCTCTGTCATGATTTTTGATTAAATCTTCTAGACATTCTTTGACAGCTTGACCATCTAAGGCTCTACCACTAGAAAATTTAATATTATCTTTTAAAGTGATTTTTACAGTATAATCATCTAATTGTTCATAGCTTTTAGCAAGCCATGGTTCAAGTTGCATTTTATCATTAAATTTAAATAAGGTCTCGCCAACACCATAGCGGACTGCTGACCAGCCGGAATAATCATGGTGCGGATTTAGACCAGTATTGCCCATTTCAATACCATAGGCAGTAGTGCCGAAATGAAATACTTTTTCTGTGGAAGAAGTAGTGTTATCGGAAGTACAACCTGTTAAATAAAAACTTATTAAAAATAAACATAATGCTAGGACTTTAGAAAAAGACATGAAGACCTCCTATTTTATTTTAGGATAATTGTTTAGGATCTAGTTTCTCATTGAGTACATCAGCAAATAGATTAAATAGTAATACTGTGAGAAAAATAGCAGCAGCAGGAGCTAAAATCATCCATGGAGCAATTTGTAAAAAAATACGACCACTGCTCATCATGGCACCCCATTCTGCTGATGGAGGCATAGCACCTAAGCCTAAAAAAGATAGCCCCGCAATTTCCATAATCATAGTACCGATATTCAAAGTAGCCGTAGTGAGTAAAATGGGGAATATATTAGGTAAAATATGTTTGTAGATAATTTTGAAATCACTAGAACCATTGATAATGCTTGCTTTAATAAATAGAGAATTTTTTAAAACTAAAGTTTGACTGCGAGCAAGTAGGGCAAATTTAGGCCAGGAAATCAATGAAAGTGCCAGTATGGCATTGAAAATACTACCGCCTAAAATGCCAACTAAAGCGATAGCAAAGATAATTCCCGGAAAAGCAAGAAAAATATCTGTAATTCGCATTAAAAGATTGTCTAAGTTTTTGCCAAAATAACCACAGATAACACCGATTAAAGAACCGAAAACACTTGATATAATGACGAGAAATAATGAAGAAAAAATAGTTGTTTGAGCACCGATTAAGATGCGAGAAAAAATATCGCGACCATATTTATCTGTACCGAGTAAGTGTATGGTATTAGGTGCTTGTAGTGTATTGGCTAAATTTTGTTCATAGGGATCAAACGGTACAATATATGGTGCTAGGATAGTGATGAATAGTAAAATGCAAATAGCACAAGTTAATAAATAAAATTTAAAATTAGTATTCATATTAAGCTTTCCATTGTTGTTTTATTCTAGGATCTAAATAATGATATAAGATATCTGCAATCAGATTGATAAACATATAGATAAGAGAGAGATAAAATACATATGCTAAAACGATGGGATAATCGCGAAGGTTGATGGCATCAATAGCTAATTTTCCGACACCGTCCCAGCGGAAAATTGTTTCAATGATGGCACTACCACCTAAAAGTGAACCAATAGATAAACAGATAAGCGTTAAAAGTGGAAGTGTAATCATTTTTAAAATACTGTGAATTAAAATTGTAGATAATTTCAAACCACGAGCCTTAGCACAGCGTACATAATCTTGATGAAGTTGCTCAATGACTACAATGCGGATTTGGCGGATATATTTTGCACTCATAGGCAGGGCAAGTGCTATGGAAGGAAAAATAAGACCGATAAAATTATTATCAATTAAAACAGGAATTAATTTTAATTGTACGGAGAAAATATAAATTAAAATCAAAGCCACTACAAATCCAGGTAAGGAATTGCCGATAAAACTAAATAGGCGAATTATATAATCAATTATTTTATTTTGTTTAATCGCTGATAAAATACCAAGTGGCAAAGATATCAATAGAGTCAATAAGATAGAGCTAAATGTCAGATATAAAGTCTGTGGTAATTTATCAAAAAATAGAGAAGAAACATCTTTTCCAGAAAGGTAAGAAGTTCCCATATTGCCAGATAATATGGATAATAGCCAATTTATATATTGAATAAATATCGGCTGGTCTAAACCTAAATCTTGACGAATTTGTGTTTTAGTGGCTTCTGAATAAACGACTCCACGATTTAGTTCCATGATATCAACAATATCATTAGTTGAATGCAATAAAATAAAAGTGAATAAAGTAATACCTAATAAAATGGGTATTAAATAAAGTAAACGATGTAGTATATATTTTTTCATGATTGTTCCTATATAAAATATAAATAGAGTAATAGTAAATAATTAATTTATTTTTGTGCGTAGATTAAAAATACAGGAGCAGGATTATAGAATTTATCTTGATGTTTGTAAATACGTTGACCGATATTTGTATCAGCAAATACATCTTTGAATTGAAGTTGTTTTAAAATGCGTAAATCCCAATCAGGACGTATTTTTGAAGATATTTCTAAACTATTTTTGATTAAATCACATTCTTGCATAAGTGTTGGTTTCACTTGGCGGTGAGCATGATTTAGAGGTAGATTTTCTATTTTAGTTTGATAAAATTGCTCATTGCCATAATCGGCATCAAAATTTAATAAAATTCCCTGTGGTTTTAATACGCGATACCATTCGCTATAAGCTTTTTGTGGATTGGGCAAAGTCCATGTGAGATTTCTAGAGATGACGACATCAAAAGTATTATCCGCAAAATAAAGATTTTCAGCGTCCATCACTTGAAAATTGATTTTATAATCATGCTGTTGAAGTTTAGTTAAAGATTGTTTCGCTTGCTCAATCATGGAAGCTGTTAAATCAATGCCTTCTACTTCGTGATGATATTGGGCAAGTAGATTGGCAAAAAAGCCAGTGCCTGTGCCTACATCAAGAATTTTGCAAGGTCTTTGTGGTAAATATTTAGTGATTTCAGTGAGCCATAATTCAGACATATAACTATGCAATTCTTCTTGTCGCAATTGAGCAAAATTTTCACTGCGTTTTGTCCAATAATTAACAATTCTATCTTTGATTTTTGTTTCCATAAAAATTCCCCATTTAATATTGATTTAGATTACTTGATTGCTTTAATTAAAAACATTAGTGTAGAAGCATAATTTAATTTTTCTTCATCGCTCCATACTTGTTGCCAGATGTCTGGAATAATATTTATCGTAGTAAAACCGATTTTAGTTAAAATTTCTCTATCCCAATCAGGTCGATTTATACCGCTCAAAGGAACTTGTCTGGCGATATTTTCCATGGCATCAATATCGGTGCAAGTATAGTGGTCGTCTATGTGAGCTTTGGCAACTATTTTTCTATCTTCTTCATAAGCTTGCCTTTTTTGCTCATCAAATAAATGGTTGTACCAATTAGCATCAAAATTTAATAAAACGCCATCTTTTTTCAAGACGCGATACCATTCACTATAAGCTTGTTGCGGATTTTCTAAATTCCATGTCAGATTGCGTGTAACGATGACGTCAAATTTTTTATCAGGAAAGTTTAAATTCTGAGCGTCCATCTGTTGAAAGTCGATTTGTTCACTGAGTTTACCTGCATTTTGTTTAGCTTCTAAAAGCATTTGTTCAGTGTAATCAATGGCTGTGATATCAAAACCTAATTGAGCTAAAATAATAGCAAAAAAGCCTGGGCCAGTGCCAATATCTAAGATTTTTATATTTTTATTGGCTTTAAAAGGAATGTATTGTAATAAAGTTTGTTGCCATTTATGTTTTTGTTCACTATGTAATTCGCCTTGATTGACTTGAGAATATCCTTCGGCACGATTTGTCCAATAAGTTTGTATTTCTTGTAATAATTTTGTCATAATTATCCTCACCATTGTATGATTATGTAAATTAGTATAAAACGATAAATATTTAGCCACAAGCTCTACTAGGGGATATAAATAAGCGAAAAATGAAAAAAGCTATAAAGAAGATTATTCCTTGAAAATACAGGGCTAGGAAAGATTTTCTTTATAGCTTAGATTTAGTTTTTTTAGATGTAATATGGGGAAGGGGCGGTTATCACTATCTAAAGGTGAACGTTTAAAAATAGTAAAACCTTGTCGCAAATAAAAATTTTAGAGCTTTAGGATTTTGTTCATTTACAT
>ENA-OQEL01000316-OQEL01000316.1-human-gut-metagenome-genome-assembly--contig:-NODE-316-length-18255-cov-2.229921_pt1 | contig 18255 bp, 16 predicted proteins | sample MGYA00242796_ERZ504637 | MGnify/ENA primary metagenome ERZ504637 (study PRJEB26092, sample SAMD00036306) | human gut metagenome | host: Homo sapiens | study: EMG produced TPA metagenomics assembly of... | reverse complement strand
CAAAAACTTTGTCACCGGAATACATATAATAATCGTAAATACTGAGAAACCAATAGAAGGTGTAGTCCATAATGGTATTGCTGTGGCTGGTCACAGGGTCTTTTCCACGAAGCAGCCAAAATGGTACGTTTCACGGTTTCATTATCGAAGAACAGATAGTAGTTCATCAGATAACTCTGGATGGCATCGCCACTCCATACCCAACGATCGCGCTTGATGCCGTCGATAAAGAATTCACGGGTAGTAAGGTGCATGGTGTACGCTCCTACTTCCCAAATGCGGTTCAGCTCTTCGTCATTACATTTGAATGAGCCCCGGTACTCTTCGGGCAGGTATTCGTATTGCATGGAAACGTCCTGCATCGTTACTCCCGGATCGCAAGTGACATAGACATAACGGAAAGCCTTGCTATTGTCTAAAGTATATTCATCGTATAGTTTCCGTGTATTCCGGATGGCCAGATCGGTTATTTGCCCCGGCTCTGCCAGCAATTTGTCCAATGTTTCGCAATATTCCGTATCCAAGGCTTCTTCAGGACTTTCACCGTAATAGATATGGATCGTTCCTTTTCCCTTTACATCTTTCAGAGTGATATAACCAAAGGTTTCTTTTCCGAAGTCGTACAATACCCCCTCTTTCCGGGGAGTGGAGGAAACTGCTTTCATCGGTTTTCTAACCAATGAAAACTTGGAAGGCAGTTGGGTGGCTCCGTCAAAGTTCCAACACCCTGCATCCATATAAACGGTAGCAGAAGTATCACTGGCTTTTCCGCTTTCGTCTATCCATTCTTTATCCTCGTAGGTTACTTTCCAAGTTTTGTCCGTATTTACGGTTTTTCCTTTCACATAAATAGTGGGGGAGTGGACTGATTCCACACTTTGATGTTCAGACTGTGTTTTCCTGCGGGGAGTTTCAAGGTGGAGGGCATACCGAATTGCAGTTTGCCATCCAATTTCACATTGTATTTTCCTTCGGCGGCAATGAAGATCTCTTCAGGTTCCGCCAGGTCCAATTTCTTGCTGAATTCCACTACCACATAATGGCTGTCTGTTTTCCAGAATGGGAGGGAAAAAAGCACCGCGTTCCGTACGGCGGTTGTTCATCTGGTTGCCCAGCCATATTTCATAATCACCCGGATACCAGATCCAGGTCTGGGCGGAGGCGGCAGCACTCAATGCAAGTGCTCCGACTAAAGTGGCAAGTCTGTTTTTCATAATGGTATCACGTTTTATTTTTCCTTCAAATAGCTATATTCCTTTGTCAGTCCGGCATTTGCCTTGATACTGTCGTTCACCATCGGACCATTGTTTTCCCATGTATTACCCGGACCATTGGCGTTCTTCAGAAACTTCTCTCCTTCCGTCCAGTTGTCCTTGACGGTGATAAATGAAGATCCTTCGTCGGTGTAAAGATAGAACCAATGATTGGGATCGTGTGCATAGCCGGGTGAAAAAATGTTAGAAACGCAATTTTCCGTAATCCAGCTATGAGGTTGTGAACCTAATGTATAAATACCGGCTACATCATACATGTGCTTGGCATAGTGATGAATCAGATTGGCGTGCACGCGGTTATTGCGCATACAGTTACTGTACGTGTCCATCCCCATCCCAAACTGATGCCCGATAGGATACATCACTGATTTTCATTGTGTTCGATATTGATATCACTTACATAACCGGCGCAAATGCCCAAGGTACCCCAGTCTTCATTGGTCACATCATTGATATAATTGTTGGGAAATGGTCAGTCCGGTACAGACCTCACGACGGTCGGCAGGATCGTATGGAAGATGTGTTTTCGTGAGCGGCAGGACTGAAACTACCCGCCACAATACCGTTTCCGGCAATATCACGGAAAAGACAACCGTTTATACGTCCTCCACCGGTGGCCCATTCATAATCAATACCTGTAGAGCCCAAATGCTGGAAACGGCACTTCTCGAAATCAATATCCTGGGCAGCCTTGACTACGACTGCCGATGCCGGACGTCCTAACCAACCTTGATTATCCAGCTTATGATTGTTCTTACGAATCATAGAAGGACGGATTTTATACCCGTCTGTCATGTACATACCTGCCTGAAGAGGAACATGACCTTGCAAAGAGGGACGCATCCAGGTGGTATATTGGAAAGTAACATTGTCAAAACGAATGTGCTTTACCGGACGGTCTATAGTTCCTTCCACCCATACTAAAGTTTCGATGCCGGGAACTACGGCTTTGCTTATCTTCTCTCCTTTCCGAGGATAATAATATATTTTACGGCTTTCAATGTCATGATACCACTCGCCGGGTTCATCCAGCAATTCCATGGCATTGGTCAGATAGAAAGCCGAGTTGTGACCATCCTTAGTCACCATAGGACGCGGCCACGGATGTTCAAACTGGATGCGGCTTTCAGGATTATGGAAACGCACGGCGGCACTGTCTCCCTGTATTTCGACCGACTTGATACGGAGATTTGCCACACACCACATTTCATGAAGGACCATTTCGGCATATCGGGCCTTCTGTATTTTCTTTACAGCAGCGGCAGGTACCCACAGTATTTCGTTTTGGGGATCGTTGTTGATGATGCGATACATCTTTTCAAAGTCTGCCACATCCCTTGCACGAACAGCCTTTTGTCCATTGATCCACAGTTGCCGGAAATCCAGCGGACGTCCGTTAAACATAGGGACATCGGCTACCCACAACTTTCCTTGCTTCTTCCAGTTTCTGATTTCCACCCCACCATTCAGAATGGCATTTCCATCCGAAGTGATGACTGTAGGTGAAGCTTCCGTCCCGCTGTCCTCGGGACGAATAAAGACGGGTTCGTACAGATGGTAATCACCTGCCTCCATATGAATGGTGATGCCACCTTTTAGACTCTCATCATTAAGACGACGAAGTTCCCTTGCCTGACGCAATGCGGCTGTAAGGGTGGCCTTCGGAGAGTCTTTGGTACCCGGATTCCGGTCATTACCTTTCGGAGATACGAACAAATCGGCTGCTGATAGTGTACAAGCTATCAGCAGCGCAGTAGTGGTTATGAATATTTTTTTCATTTGTAAATCATTAGGAGTAAGTGGTTAGTGATTAGTCCGCGCCAAAGGCATCCATACCGTCATTTCAGCCTTTCCGCGATTTCCCCATGCATAATAAGGAATCAGACGGATATTGACCGGTTTGTCGGCCTTTCCTACCTCGCGGTACAATGTATCTTTCCACGATACCTCATCAACCAGACGGGCAGTACCATCCAACGCGACAATCGGACTGCCTTCAATGATTATTTTTTTGCGGGGTCAACCGGATATCGGCAGGTATCAGCACATTATCTATCTTATGTCCGCCTTCTATATCCATACTTTCCAAACAATATACCAACGGGCCACGTTTTACCACTACCTGGTTACGGATTTCTTCGGCCAACGGATTTGCTTCCAGCAATTTTACAGGCATATCCATCACCCATTCCACACAGTCCCCTTTCTTCCAGATGCGGTTTACCTCGGCGTATGTATTCGCTTTCCAAGTTCCTTGCACCGGTTCACCATTTACCTTCAAAGTTGCTTTCTCGCACCAGTCCGGAACACGGAGGAACAAAGAGAATGCTTTCTTTTTTGATGGTTTCGGAGCTTCGGTAACAGTCAGCTTCACAGCACCTTCCCACGGATACTCCGTTTCTTGCATCAGCCCGATCTTTCCCGTTTCCTTCAAAGTTGTAGCCAGTGTATTCGCTCCATACAAATTGCAATATACCGCATTCGGAGTCACCGTATAAGCATAGTTCTGGGCTTGACAAACGGTGCGCAGCGTATTAGGCGGACAACAGAAGCAGCTGATATACTCGGTACGTTCTTTAGGCCAGCGAAGTGTGTATGGCAAATCCGCACTGATGCGCAACGGGTTGGTATAGAAATATTTCTTTCCATCCAGACTGACACCACTCAACACACTGTTATAGAGGGCAGTTTCCACAATATCCGCATATTTGGCATCGCCCGTCACTTCCAGCATACGCCAGTTGAAAAGCATATTGCCGATATTGGCGCAGGTCTCGTTATGCGCCGTACTATTAGGCAACTGATAAGGACGGCCATAGCTTTGGTGTACTTTCTGAATACTGTCCGGCTCATAGCAGGTACCATCCGGCGAAGTACCGTCATACAGCGCACCGCACGCTCCTGTAACATACATCTTGCGGGTCACAATGTCTTTCCAGATGCTGGTCAGGTTTTTCATCAGTTGGTCTTCTCCTGTTTCGGCATACACATCGGTCACACCGGCATACAGGTAATTGGAACGCACGGCATGTCCCATCGCATTGTATTGCTGACGGAACGGAATACGGTCCTGATTATCATCGGTGCCATTTTCCACCATTCCACGGATATCAATCAGATTCTTGGAAAGTTCCAGATAACGGGGATTCCCTGTAGCACGGTACATTTCCACCACGCCCATATAATGGGAGGGACAAATAGCATTTCTTGCCAGTTCCGCAGAAGCGGTTTCATAAAAATGACAGAGGAAGTCCGTCGCTTTTACGGCAGCATCGAATAAAGTAGTCTTTCCGGTGGCACGGCGATGAATAATACCTGCCATCATCAGATGTCCCAAATTGTAGGTTTCAAAATTCAGACGATTGGCAAATGCACCTTTCTCGTCCTCACCGCCTACTTTGGTACCAATTACCGTCTGTTGCTGTTTTTCCGAATGAGTGTCAATCCCCTTATTCTTTTCCTCAATGATGACAGGGGTATGGATGTAACCGTCCGCACGCTGGGCTTTCACCACATGTTCAATGAAGTGGTCCATCAGTTTATCCAATTCGGGATCTTTCGTGACGGCATACACGGAAGCCACTCCCTCCATCCATTTATACATATCACCATCATGAAAGGGAGGTCCCCAATGTTCGCCTTCGCAAACACCGGCAGCTATTTCAAAGTTACGGAAACCATGCGAAACATCGGGATTGTTCCATGTATCCCACATATTTTGCAAGGAGGTATGGCTATATACATTGAAACGGTCGCCCCAAAAGCCATCTGTCCAATGCACAGCACCTAATTCCGTATTGGCCATCTTGGCAAAACGACTTTGGCTCATATCCGTCAGCCCGCCCGATTGGGCAAATGCTCCCGTAGTTACTCCGGAAGCCAGTAAAAGTAGTAGTCTAATGCTCTTCATAATAATCTGTCACTTATTCTTTTCTTTATAAAGAGAGGACGATAATAAGAAACGTTTGTACTCTATTTATAATTATTTCATATTCTGTATCTTTAGAAAGAGCTTTCATTGGCAGATAATGAAAGTCTGTTTTTCAAAAAAACGGGTTTTCTGATTTTTTATTTTCAGCACACCCGCTTTTTTTCAAGTTCTCCAATACTTTCTATCAAAGAACTCCTTTATCCACAATCGTATTATTTCAGTTTGCTCAAATCCAACTCTTTATAAGCCACACGCTGACGGCGCCAGGTATATACGGCATGGAGTTTGCCATCCTTGCCCTGAATGATGGACGGATAAGAATATTGGCTGATAGGGCTGTCTTCCAATGTCAATTACATTCTTCCAGTGAATACCATCATCCGAAACCGCCACACACAACGGTGTACGCGGCCCTTTCGGAGTGCCCGGCAATGTACTGAAATCATTATAAATCAATACGTGACGACCATCTTTCATTGTTACGGCATCCGTACCCGAATTATTATTGGGAACATCAAGCAAGGTAACTTTACTCCATGTTTCACCGTTGTCACTGCTCCATGAAGTAGCAATCTGTGCGTTACGTGTACGGCAAAGCACCTGCAAACGCCCATCCTTATGACGCAAAATGCTGGGCTGGATAGCATAAATAGGCTTCTCGCCTTCTCCTTTTATGGCTTCACCGCCTTCCTGATCGTCTACATTGGCTGCATTTGCCTTACGCAAAGCAGTAGGCACACTCATTTCCGCCTCTACAGGACCTACCATCTTCCAAGTCTTTCCTTTATCATCCGAAATTTCAAAATGGATACGCCATCCTCCATCACCTTCTGTACTGGAAGGACAAATAATACGGCCATCCACATACTCCGGCTTATTTTTAATAGGACCTAAGAAACCTTTTGGCAACGGTTCACGTTGGCTCCAAGTTTTTCCACCATCTTTAGAACGTACCAGCCAACCACTCCAATCGGCTACTTTCAATCCTATTTTATAGAACAGGATTAAATCTCCGCCGGGTATTTGGAAAAGCACAGGATTCCAACAAGCCTTGCGGCGTGCCCGGGACTTATCCCCTTTAAACGTAGAAGCCACGGGGCCGCATCCGCCGGAGTGGATTCTGCTGTAATGCCCGCCAAAACAGCTTGCGGATCATCCAGACTAAACACCCCGTCGGCAGCCAGATAAGGTGCGCTCCATTCCGTCGCACCCTTCGGCTTGCGACATACCCAGATACAACAATCCGGATTACGCTCTTTAGTACCTCCAAAGAAAGAAGCTACCAGGTCTCCGTTCTTCAATTCCACAATAGTAGCGCCATGACATTCGGGAAAAGAAGCTTGCTCGTATAAAAACTGATCTTCCACGATACCTGCACGGTTTTTACCTAAAGATGGATCCATACTAACCGAAAAATGATAGTTTCCCGAAGGAACACTCCATACGGTAGAGTTGCCTTCCCGACGTACAAAGGTAACGTCCTTATCCTTTACCGCCTTCTCGTCCAAGGTAGGAAGATAAACCAATGCAGTAGTATTACAAGGAATCGTGATATCCCATTCCAGATGCGTAAGAGTTTTCTTCCAATTACTAATCATCTTACCATATAAAGTGTTATGCGAAGCTTTGACATAACTCAACTCTTGGATGGAAAAATCCGGTTTAAAGATGATTTGTTTGTAAGCGGGCTGTGCCGGATTAAATCCGGCTAAATCACGGAAATACCAAGTCAATAGATCACCCAATATCATCACATGGTTACAACTGTTCATCCAACGATTGGCGGTATCACCGTTCCACAATTCCCAAATGGCAGTAGCTCCCTTTTCTATCATATAGCCATAACTGGGATAAGTTTTGTTGCTTGCCAACAAGAAAGCAACATCGCCACGCCCCATACGGGTAAGCTCACGCATCATCCAGTTCATACCTATCACCCCACTGCTGATGTGACCTTTATTCCGGGTAATAATGCCTGTTATTACATTTTTTTCCACTTCTTCCCTATAGGCCTCAGGCACCATATCGAAAGCCAGTGGCAGGATATTAGCCGTCACTGTATTGTTACCATAGAATATGCTGTCGGGATAAAGAACATGGGGCATTTGTACCGGAGAAGTTCCCTTCTTAACTGTAAGGAAACGGGCATTGAAGCAGTCTTTAATTTTTGCTGCATCCTTCTCGAATTCCTTCGCCTCATCTTCCAAACCTTGCAAACGGGCGAACTTGGCCAGCATTTGCGATACCTTATAATAGTAGGCTGTAGCAATCAGCGTTCCATCCGTCTTGCGGGCAGGGTCCTGACTGTGAATCAATTCCGGTGATTCGGGAGGCATACACCAGTCACCGTATTTATCGGCGTTAATCACTCCATCCTCTGTAGTGAACTCACTGCGTATATGGTGCATCCATTTCTTGATAGCGGCATAATTTTTACGAATAGGTTCGATATTGCCGAACTGTTCATAAACCATATCACAGATTACCGGAAATGTGGATGACCACGTCATTTCCGATGTATAATAATTGTAATAAGCCGGACAAATATCAGGAATACAACCGTCTTCACGCTGCGCTTCACGGATGTCATCCGCCCATTTGGCATAGGTGTTTCCATTATTGAACATGAAACTTTCCCCCCACGTTCCCATAGCATGGTCGCCAAGCCAGGGCTGGCGCTCGTCACGCTGGGGACAATCCAAAGGCACTCCTTTATAATTACTGGAAATCCCCCACCAGGCATTCCGATAAACCCGATTCATGATATCATTGGAACATTCGAAAGTACCGTTATCTTCCAAGTCATCATATACTACTTCAGCAACCAAATCTTCCGCTTTCAGATTTTATAACCTGTCACTTCTACATATTGGAATCCATGATAAGTAAAAACGAGAACTCCAGGAAGTGTTGTTTTCTTTACCGTTGCAGATATAATAATCCGTACTCTGGCTATGGCGGAGATTTTCCACATCCAGTTCCGTACCGTCATTCTTTACCCGTTCGGCATAACGTATGCAAATCGTATCTCCCGCAGCGGCTTTCGCTATGTTAATACGCACCCATCCTGCCATATTCTGACCGAAATCAATCATATAACGGTTACCATATTGCTTGAAGACAGCCGGCTTCAGCGTTTTCATCACTTTCATGTTGGGAGCGGTATTGCCACGAAGTGTACCGTACGGCAATGAAACACGTTGCGCTTTCAGCCATTTGGAATCATCATAACCGGGCTGTGTCCAGTTTCCCAATTCCATACGGGCATCGTAAATTTCACCATCGTATTCATTATTGCTACGTATAGGCCCTTGAGCCGTCAAATCGCCATTTCTCATCACTGTTGATGCGCTGTATACTGCCGTCGGTATATTCTATAATCAGATTCAAACGTAACTTGGGGTAACCAAAAGTAGGAATCTTATAAGGTTTGTAATTTTGACGCATAGTGTAGAAACGTCCGTTGCCCAGGGTCACTCCGATGGCATTGTCGGCATTTCCTCCGGCAACCTGTTTAGTGACATCAAAGAATTGTAAAGCACAGTACGACGATAATCACTTGGAGCCGGCGCCAATACCTGATCACCTATCCGCTGACCGTTAATGAACAGTTCGTACATTCCCAAACCACACAAATGAAGGGTAGCATACTTTATCTCCTTGGCTTGCGTTTTAAATTCCGTGCGTAAATAACGAGAGCTCAAACGGCTGTGTGAATCTTCCCGATCCCATGCAAACACAGCGTCCCAACCTATCCATCGTCCTCCCCAATGAATCTCACCTAAAGGTCCCATCCCCCATCGGGCAGGCTCGCTCCATTCTGTCTCACCTCGATTGGTATAGCTTCTCACTTTCCAGTAAACACGCTGATTGCTTTTCAAACGCTTCCCTTGATAAGGAATCCATACGGACGCATCGGATTCCACTTTTCCGGAATCCCACAAATCCCTTTACCTGTGCTAAAAGTTCAGGAGAAGAGGCAACCCAAAATCCGGTAGGCGGTCTGCATCACATTTCTTTGAGAAGATTCCAGCCGCCAGCTCATACGAGGGACAGCAGTATCCAGCCCCATGGGATCTACCATCTGCTCGGTACGCAGGCCGGTAACCGAAACATCCGCTGCTTTCAACCACAACGGAAGTGCCAAAAGAATGATTAATAATACTTGTTTTTTCATGATATGCATATTTCTTACTTATTCCATTTCTGTATGGCATCCGGCAAGGCTGTCCAAGCTTTCTGCACATAATCCTTTGCAGAATCCACAACAATCAGAACCTGATCATTACCGCTCAGATAACCGCTATCATGCTGGAAAGAAGTGACTTTACTGTCAAACTCACCGATATATTCCAACTTACCGTCCTTTGCGCTATACCACCATGCATTCTTTTTCGCACCGCTGATTTTGCTCAAATCGATCTGCATAGGACGTCCTGAGTAATTGTAAACCAACAAATAGTCATTTCCACGGGTAGCGATGGCACGGTCATAGCGTTCGCCGTTAGTTCCCGCAATAACACTCTGATCGGGCACACGTTCAAAGAAAGGAAAAGTCAACATCAAGTTCTTCAGATATTTCATCTGATTGAAGCCGGGATCCTGCATCGCCTTATACCAAGGTTCTCTATTCCATCAGCCCCATATCCACCCGGTGTACCCGGTTTCAAGAACTGCATGATATTGTTATGTCCGTACGTATGTCCGCAAGAACCCGCAAAAACAGACCAATACCCATAGCGTCTTACATCACAGTCACGCCAGAGTGGCTGGGCAGGATCATGCAATCCCTGAGGAATACCTTCATAACTGGGTTCTGCATCCAAAACAGGCTTCAATGGAGTCATAGACAAAGCATCTTCTACATAACGCCAATTGTCCTCCTCCAATCCGGTTACAGAAGTATCACCATCTCCTTTTTTCTGACCATAGCGTCTGTGCCCACTTTGGAACATATTCATATCCATCCACTCCTTATTATTCAGATGTGCAGCACTAGATGTACGGCCAAACGGATGAAAAGTCATTATATGATTCTTGTCCACAGCAAGAATGCTGTTTGCCAAGGCTTCCCAAATCTCGGTATTCCGGTCGGCGTATGTATCTCCACCGATTACCCAAATGATATTAGGAGCATCTTTATATCGTTCACCTAAAAATTTACCATACGCCTTGGCCTCTTCGACATTCATCTTTCCGGAGCGTACCAAACCTCCCCAGATACATACCATCGCTATATAAATACCGTTCTGCTCAGCTTTCTGAATAATATAGTCCATGTGGTCCCAATATCCATAAACTCCTTTTCTGTCTATATTCTTAAAGTTAAAGCCATCTATCATGGAATACTGACCATAGAAATTCATAGCAGGGACTCCATTTATAGTCTGTACTTGTACCACATTAAATCCTGCCTGACGACAATGTTCCAGATAATAAGCAACTTCATCCCTGTTCAGTTTCTCGGGCACAGCCATCCTGTATCCCCCAACCAGAAAAAACGGAGTTCCGTCCGCATTCATCAGATAACGATTTTCTTTATCTTACTTTCAGTCGTCCATGGCTCCAAGGTTTATAGATCCCGGACTTTCCTTGGGCTGACGCCGAAGTCAATTCTCCCCCCAACAAAAGGAGAAGAACAATAATACCAGATTCTTGTTTTTCATTTGCGCATTTATCATATAAATTTCAAAGCCCAAAGTAACTTATTCAAGTAAACAATTCAGGGTAATAACTAGTCATTTTTTGAGGGAATCTTTTAGCTTCCTCCGCTTTCAGGTTCAGCAAAACTGATTCAGGAACTTTTATAATAGTACCATGCTTATGTCCTTGCGGAATAGAAATCTGATTGTCTATAGGAGTCAAAGGTCTTAAAATCCTTTGTCGCTACGGCTCCAAACCGACCTTCCCGATAAACATCAAAATAAATCAACCATTCATCACCTACTTTCACGGCACACGGTCCCTCGGAATAAGTCGGTGCAAATTTCGTTGACGGACTAGTATAAGGCCCTTCCGCCGATGGTCCGGACACACAGAACAGATCACTGTAACCAGGCTTACGATTGTCTTTATAATTAATACATAGTCACTTTTATCACGCTTTACTATAAATCCGTCAATAGAATTAAATCCGGGATCATAAAATGCCTTTGCCGGAGCAAACGTTTGGAAATCCTTGGTCGTGGTATAATAGGCACGGTGACCTTTTATTAGCTCCCAAACTATCGGCTGCCGTATATCTCTCTACTGGAATGGCAGAGGACCAGGCAACGATGAACTGTCCCATTTTCATCATCATAGAAAAACTTCCGGTGCCCACACATTGTTAGTCAAAGAGTCTTTCATCACTTTGATTTCACGTTGTTCGCTCCAATGAATCAAGTCTTTAGAACTGGCATAACCAAATCCTTGTTCCCCCATTCCAACTGATGGTCCACACCAAATGAAAGGTTCCATCCGGACCTTGGGTAATGGACGGATCACGCATCATCGAATTGGGAGCATATTTCTGTTCTTCGGTCTGATTTAGTGAAATAATTATAATAAGGGGTCTTGTTTCCTATTTCCGGTTTCAGCCATGAACCTGCAATACTATCCCAATGATAACCGTCATAGCTGTAAAGATAATGTAACCCGTCCAATGCCGGCTCACGATGAGAAGTGAAGATATAGACTTCCTTGTCAGGTTTTGTACAAGTAGTAAAAGCCAATAAGGCAAATACGAAAGAAAAAAATAATTTCATAGCATGCTGTTTTATGATGAATAAACCTTTTCCAACAGGACGAAACAACAAGTATTTTGTACTCTATACTTCTTAAAGTATCAATCCAAATCAATAATAAATATCCATCATATAACAAGATGTATCTCGAGACATAAAATACGAATTATATCCCGAGATAATCCTACATAGAATAATTATAAAAATTACCCTTTAGTCTCCAAATAAACCAGCTGCGTCTGCAAATACTCTTCCAGACCATGTTTACCATCCGCGCCACCGATACCAGATTTACGCCATCCGGCATGGAATCCCTGCATAGCTTCAAAATTCTCACGATTCACATAAGTTTCACCAAATTTCAACGCACGAATCAATTTAAATGCCATATCCAGATTCTGAGTATAAATAGAAGAAGTCAACCCATATTCACAATCATTAGCCCAGGCAATGGCGTCTTCCACCTCTGTAAACTCAACAACCGGAAGTACCGGTCCAAAAGTTTCTTCCTGAATAATATCCATCTTTTGGGTACAATTAATCAAAATCGTCGGTTCAAAGAAATATCCTTTAGTACCGATACGATGACCACCGCATAGCAACTCAGCTCCCTGCTCAATAGCTTTTTTCACTTTCTCTTCTACTGATTTCAGTGCTTTGGCATCAATCAACGGACCCATATCGAGGTCTGTATACTGATTCGGATCCCCCACTTTCACCTGCTTGAATCCTGCCAACAGTTTCTCAAGGAAAGCCTCTTTTATCTAGAATGTACATACACGCGCTCACAACAATTACATACCTGTCCTGTATTAATAACACGCGAAGCAATAAGGATTTTCACAGCTAAATCCAAATCTGCATCCGGCATTACAATACCGGGAGCCTTTCCCCCCCAAATTTCCAAAGAAACCTTCGTCACATTGGCAGAAGCGGCTGCCATGGTTTGTATTCCAGCCTCCACACTTCCGGTCAGACTAACCATACCTACTTTAGGGTTAGCAGCCAGTTCATGTCCTATCACCGAACCACGACCGTTTACTAGATTGAATACACCTTTAGGCAACCCAACTTCATCTACAATCTGTGCGAAAACATATGCATTTTCCGGTGTCAGCTGACTCGGCTTTACCACAATTGTATTCCCCGTCAACAGAGCAGGAGCGGCCTTACGGGCAATCAAGAAAAAAGGAAAATTCCAAGGCAGGATGCCTGTTGTCACCCCAATAGGTTTCTTAAAGACAAATATATTTTCGTGAGGACGGTCACTAGGAATGATTTCCCCTTCATAACGACGGGCCCATCCGGCTATATAATCAAGATAATCAGCCGTAAATAACACCTCTACATTAGCTAATCCTCTTGTTTTTCCACCCTCCCGGATGATAATATCAGTCAATTCCTGTTCCCGCTTGCGGATACCTTGTGCAATCCGAGTTAAATAGCCGGCGCGTTCAATAGAAGTAAGACTTTCCCAAGAAAGCTGTGCCTTCACGGCGGCATTTATAGCTGCGCGTGCATCTTCCGGTGTGCCATCAGGCATTTTAGATATCACTTCTTCCGTAGAAGGGTTCAATACATCAATCCACTTATCGGATTGGTTTTCGATGAATCGTCCATCGATGTACATCTTTAGTTCTTTCATGGTCTTAAATTTAAAATGAGTATCTTATTTCTTTCAATCTGAAATATTCAAGCAGTATTTTACAAATATATCGTTATTTATAAAGCCCCAAAATGTATTTTTGTTCATTAACATGGAAATTTATACACTTTAAGCTTTTTAAGAAACGAACTGATATTTACCGCCCGATTATACAATAAAGGTTGCCCACTCTATATTTCTTTCTCTTTTCCACGCAGATAAAACAGAAGGAGACACGCCATAGTGTGTCTTGAAACAACGGCTAAAATAAAGCGGATCACTGATACCTACTTTATAAGAAACTTCGCTCACATTATAATTACCTTCCAACAATAATTCCGCCGCTTTCTTCAGACGAATAATACGGAAATATTCATTAGGAGTATGCCCTGTCAAACCACGAACTTTTTTAGAGAATACAGTACGCCCCAATTTCATCCGGGCAGCAAAGTCTTCCATCGTAAATTCCGAATTTCCCAACTCCTGCTCTATAATAGCTTGCAATTTATCAAGGAACTGTTTATCTTTATCAGAAGTATAAATAGCCGGTCGCTCTATACTGGGATCATTCACATATTTCTCACGTAACTTTTCACGCTGGTCAATCAATTGAACCATCCGTGCCAAAAGCAATTTTAAGCTGAACGGTTTGGTTACATACGCATCCGCCCCACTTTCTACTCCTTCCAATTTATTTTCGGTAGTTCCCATTGCTGTCAGCAGAATGATCGGAATATGACTGGTACTAAATTCATTTTTTAACTTACGGGTTACTTCATACCCATTCATTCCCGGCATTAGGACATCACATATTATCAGATCAGCATCATAAGTCCGTGCACGTTCAAAACCCGCCACACCATCAGCCTCGGCTACCACCTCAAAATAAACAGATATTTCTTTCTTCAAAAATTCACGAATATCAGTATCATCTTCAATGATCAATATCTTTTTCTTGTTTAAAGGAGCCGCCATCTGTTCTTCTTTTACGAGACGGCACGGAATGCCTTCGTCTGTATGATCCGTTTCTTCCATTAAGGCTGTAGAGATCAAAAAATCTTTTGACTCATATACAGAACTATCCAATGGCAAAGTGACTGTAAAAACAGAACCCTGTCCTTCATTCTCCGCATATTCAATGCTTCCTTTATGCACATTTACAAGTTCGTGAGTCAAATGCAACCCGATTCCCATACTATCACCAGAGAAACTACTTTGCATAAATCGAGAAAAAAGTTGCCCGCGTTTCTCCAAAGGAATACCAATACCGGTGTCTGACACGGAAATGATCAATTTTTTTGTTTCTTCTTCCACATCTACCGAACAAACTATTTTCCCGCCCTCCGGTGTGTACTTAAATGCATTGGACAGAAGATTATAGACTATCTTATCCAGTTTACCTTTATCAACAAACATAGGATAAGAACTGACAGAAGGAATAAATTTAAATTCCATTTCTTTAGATTCCGCCGTTTCCCTAAAACTCAGAAATATATCGTAAAGAAAAACGATAACATCTGTTTCTTCTAATGAAAGAACCAGTTTATTATTCTGCATTTTTCTGAATTCCAGCAATTGATTGATTAATCTGAGCATCCGCTGCGTGCTTCTATCCATCACTTTTATAGGATAAGCCAATTCTTTAGAACCCCTACCCATAGCCTCTATTTTTTCCAAGGCTCCTTGGATCAACGTCAACGGGGTACGAAACTCATGAGAGATATTGGTAAAAAAGACCAACTTATATTCTGTCAACTGTTTTTCTAATTGAATACGATTCCGCAAGATAGCAAACTTATGGATTAGTCTGAATGTCATATACATTGCCATACAAATCAGCATTATATAAATGGCAAAGGCCCAACCTGTTTTCCAAAAAGGCGGAGTAATAACAATCTGTAATACGGTTTCATCTTCCCCCCATACACCGGAAGCACTGGATGCTTTTACATGTAACTGATAAGTACCCGGCAACAAATTTTTATAAGCTGCAAAATTCAAGGAGGAAGGGACTCCCCCAATCTTTATCGTATGGAATTAACTTATAAATATACTTGGCATCATTTGCCATAGAATAGTCAAAAGTAGAGAAATCTATACTGAATGAATTCTGATAATATTTCAATTCTATTCTATTTGTATAACTTAATGCCTCTGTCAAAGGAGAATCAATATCCCCGGGACGAACAGAAATTCCATTTATTTTTAAATCAGTGAGAACCACCGGAGAAACGACATGCTGTGGCATGACTTTTTCAGGATCGACCACAACCAAACCATGATTCGTTCCAAACAGCAAATGTCCGTTTTTCATAACACAGGCACTACTCTCCAAATAGACATTGCCGGGCATTATCGCTGAAAAAAAGAAACTATCAAAACCTCCGTATCCGGATCAAACCGGGACATTCCATATTCGGTACCCAGCCAGATTTTTCCATCTCTATCCTCCACTATAGACTGGACTACATTATTTACCAACCCGTCATCCTCATCATAATGCCGGAATTCCAACTGATCATAAGTTTGTCCTGACTGGCAGACAGAAAAGCCTTTACCGGTGGTTCCAATCCACATACGACCTTTGCTGTCACAAAAATATTACGAATTTCATTGCTACGTATTTTCCCATTATCCAAATTATAAACGTAATACTGCCGCGAATCATTCAACAAAGAATCCGGATGGAATACATAAATACCATTATTGGTTCCTACCCACATCCAATGATTCCTATCAGCAGTAATAGTACGAACCTCTTGCTCTCCAAAACTCCCCTTCAAAAAATGACGAAACACAAAATCGTTTTTCTGATAAACAGCCAAATCGAGTCCTCCCCCGAAAGTTCCAATCCACATTCTATCCCGGTAGTCCCTATAGATATCATAAATATGATTATGTGCAAGTGAATTCACATCATCAGCCCGATGCACATACCATCTATCGCCTATACATAATCCATTCCCACGGGTTCCCATCCATACTTGCCCTTTGTCATCCTCTTTGAGAGCAAAGACACTAAGATGATAATAATTTCTTTGCAATAAATTCAAGTGACAGTCATAAGCAAACAATCCCCCCGACGATTTCCTACCCGCACATCCCCATTCTCCATACACGTAACCATACGTATGGTATTGGAACGATCCACCAATTTCTCATTTTCAGGATAAATATAAGTTGCCCCATCATTTAATACTGACAATAAAGCTATGCCGGAATATTCTGATCCCAACCAGATATTACCGGTTCTGTCACCCATAGCATATAAAAGAAAATCAGAATTCACCCGATTAAACTCATCCACATGATACGAGTAATGGGTCATCTCCTCCTTTTGAGAATCATAAACAAACAAACCATTACCATAGGTAGAAAATCCATATCAGTCCACGTGGAACATCTTGTATGATATGATAACGTTCATCCCCTATCAACTTAACTTTTTCATCAGACATTAATCTAAAAATCCGGACGGCACGTGTCCGGACATCAATATAATGTACAAGACCAGTGCCATTGGAAATCCACAGATTATTCAAATTATCCTTTTCACATTTTCCTAAACGAATATCAAGCGATGAATCATGAATCAATCTTTTCTCAGACATACTAAACACCTCTCCACCCTCAGGAGTAAAAAACACCCAATCGTTCTGTAAACGACAGGACTCATAGGTATTAAAAGCAGAAAGTTTCCACGGCAACCGGGCTGTCAAAAACAAATTCTTACCTGAGACTTTTCATAAATACCTCCATCAGAGGTTACAAAAAAAAATCTTGTGACGAAAAGACATCGCCCCTACAAAAGACAAACTATCTTGAACTACCTGGGTATATCCCTCTTCTGTCACCTGAAACAGCCCAAGCTGAGTACAAATCCAAATCACTCCCTGTTCATCCTCATAAACGGAATTCACTGCATTAGTTGATAATTTCCCATTTTCCTTTGTAAAAGATACAGAAGAGTGAATTCCATCCTTACAGACTATTTTACGACATCCACTCTGATGATGCCACAGCCAAATATCCCCGACAGCAGTTTCCAATATTTTATTGTAAGGCCGTCTATATTCCCCACACCCCGTAAAATCAACAAAACAATCATGTTTCAAATCGTAACAACTCATTAATTCCGGAGCAGTGATAAACCATAAGAAACCATTTCGATCTTCTTGTATCTTCTTTACATGATGATTTGCCAAAGAAATTTTATCGCCTGATTCCGGACGGAATGTCACAAATGAATGGCCATCATAGCGGCTCAGCCCATCTAATGTACCCATCCAAATAAACCCTTTGCTGTCTTGAAACAGATAACGTACCGAATTATTCGCCAATCCGTCACTAGTCGTGATAAAAGTAGGATGTACATCTACCGATGCATGCATTTCCCAACCTATACACCCAAAAACAACCCATAACAGACAAATATATGTTTTCATACAATTTCAATCAGATTCATACCAGGCATTTAAATATATGACGTACATCATTTTCCCGACATACGCCATATTAGCAAAGATAGTAAAAATAAACGGATGTGCCCTATCAACAAAAGAAAAATCATCTATTCATAGTTTTCCAGTTTCCATTCATCTTTCCACTCTATCATCGGTATGCCATCCTTCACCACAATTGGCAGAAATACATAAGTAGCCTTATATACATCTTGATTAG
>ENA-OQEL01000313-OQEL01000313.1-human-gut-metagenome-genome-assembly--contig:-NODE-313-length-18377-cov-3.823014_pt1 | contig 18377 bp, 19 predicted proteins | sample MGYA00242796_ERZ504637 | MGnify/ENA primary metagenome ERZ504637 (study PRJEB26092, sample SAMD00036306) | human gut metagenome | host: Homo sapiens | study: EMG produced TPA metagenomics assembly of... | reverse complement strand
AGCTGCCCTCCCATCGCACCTTCCCAACTCTTCCTCCTCAAACTATCCTCTTATATTCCTCCTCCTTCTTCAGCTTATCATAAAGCTCGTGAGCTTTGGAATAATCTTTATCAGATTCTGCAAGCCACTCCGAAAAGTGGTGGTTGTGGTTCTTTTGGGTTTCCTGCTTGCGGAACGAGTCTACCACACACTTCTTTTCTACTTCGGGAAACATCAGGTTCATTCGGGAGGCGAAGGCTGATTTGTCCTGATCACCCTTCACTATATGGAAAGTATATTTCATCAGACACCACACTATGTACCAGTCCTGCTGCTTGGTGATGTTGCCCTTGAGCCAGAACTTCAGCATGTTTTCTAACTTGTAAGGATCTACCCAGTTCACAAAGAAAGAATCGCTGTTACGCTCAAAATCATCAGCCCTGGCTATTTCAGCCTCCCACATTTTATGCTCACCCTGATACTTGAACAGCGTTTCAAAATCCTCGGGCGAAGCCTGCTCCCTGACTAGCGTACGGACGAGTTCTTCTTCCTCATCCTCCTCTCGCTCAAACCAGTCAGAACAAAGCGTATAATTGTTGTATTTCCCTTCAATATCATTCATTACTTTCTGCAAACTCAAAGTGGTAATATCTATTCTTCTCTCTCTCAGATGACGTTTCTTTACCTTTACCTCTCGTTTCAGATGGTCAGGTAGCGTGCCCTCGTCGAAAATTCGCTTGATATAATGGTAAATAATCACAGCCTCATGGTCGGTGCGGAAAAGGCGAGTTCTGTATAAGGCTAGGAAATCAGCACAAATAGCGGTAACTGTGGAGATGGTTTCAGCCAAAGCCATCTTCAACCCAATAGAGACAAAGTTTCTGTAATGGGAATCAAACTGGGGAAAGTCGTCTCCGGCAGGAACTTTAAGCTTCTTGCATTGCTCGAAAATAGCCTTAGCACTGGGAATCTGACCATACTCCGCTTCCTTATCGAGCAAATAGTCTGAATGCTTCCGGGCGATGGTCTGAATTTCCTGGAGCACCTTCTCTAAAACATCAGTATAAATCCCCATGAATTCATCATCATAGCTCTTGTAAATGGAAATGTAGACTTTCTTATGGAGCGTATGAATATATTTAAGAAAATCTGTCAACTGCTCGGCAAGGTTCTGGTAAATATGAAAATAACAGGTAAGACCTTTATGCTTTCCTGCATTCCATTTAAATTCATCTTTAGCATGCTGAATCTCCTTATACAAATGTTCTGCCTCTCTCTTAAACTGACCCACATCAGTAGTTGTTACTGGAGTGTATTTCTTGACTCCTGTTACTTCATCTTCCACAAAAAGATCTTCTTCTGATGAAATCTTCAGAAGAGAATTGTAGTTATTATCAGTATTGGGTATTTCCTCTGTCTGCATATTACTTTTCTAGGTTTGAATTGTTATATTGTTTAAATAAGCGGCGTGGGGTTCCCTGTAAGTACCGGTATTCAGGTACCTGCAAGAACCTTCGGTAAGGCACAAACAAGTACTGCCCACGCCGTAGAGGAGTGGACGCCTTGCTGTCACCATCTTCTTACCGAAAAATTCTGAATTTTGCAGGTTCTGAATACCGTAGAAGTGTCAGATAATCAGCGTCAATATCTATATGTTATTTTCTCTTGTTTACTTTCTGTTTCTTACTTCAAATTTTAAAGGGTTTATACTACGTTTTCTTCATCATCCGCCCAGTGGTCGCATTGGCGCATCACGGTTTCCAGCGCCTTTTCTGCACCCTCTGGTGGATACTTATACTTTTTGAGCAGCCGCTTCACCATCACTCGCATCTTCGCCCTCGCCGATTCCTTCCGGTTCCAGTCGATGGTGCGGTTGCGGTGCAGTACTTCCGTCAGTTCCCGGGTCAGCGCCACAAACTCCTCGTCGGAGTAAGCCTGCCGCACTCCTTCGGGCGTGGAGAGCGCATCATAGAATGCCTTCTCCTCGGGCGAAAGTCCCAGGTCGTTGCCCTCTGCCTCTGCCTGCTTCATCTGCTGAGCCATCTTCAACAGCTCCTCTATCACTTCCTCGTTGGTGAGCAAGCCCTTCAGATAGTTGGAGAGACTCTGGCTGAGCATGTCGGAGAAGAGGTCGCTCTGAACCACGTTGGTCTTCTGCTGCTGCTTGATTTTCTCTTTCATCAGTTTGGTGAGCAGTTCCACCGCCAGGTTGCGCTCCTTCATGTTCTTCACCTCCTGGATGAAGGTGTCGTCGAAGAGCGAGAACTCTATCTGGCGGTCGCCGAAGAGATTGATGACTCCATCGGTCTTCACGCTCTGGCGGAGCAGCTCACCGATGCGCTCGTTGATTTCATGGCGGCTGATTTTGCCCTTCTGCGAGAGTTTGAGCATCATCACGCGCAGCGCATCCATATAGCACACCTCTGCCTTCTGCTGCTCATCCAAGAGCGAACGGCAGAGCGTGGTGGCGTTGTGAAGCAGATTGCTGTGCTCCATGAAATTCTTCTTGCGCTGAACCATGGCTGGAGAACTCAGGAAGTTGGCTCCGCTCGTAATGGCGAGTGCCCGCTTCGAGTTGTCCTGTTCGAAGAAGCCGGAATAGTCGAAACCATGAAGCTGGTCTCGGCAGATTTCCATCTCTTCCTTCCATTTCACCAGGGCGGTCTTGGCGATGTCGGGGTCTCCAAAGCGGCGGCGGTCACGGTTGGTGTACTGCTGCATGGCACTCTTCAGTGCCTGCGCAATGCCTACGTAATCCACTATCAGTCCGCCTTCCTTGCCCGGGAACACTCGGTTTACACGGGCTATAGCCTGCATCAGGTTATGACCGCTCATCGGCTTATATACGTACATGGTGGCGAGCGACGGAACATCGAAGCCCGTGAGCCACATGTCTCTTACGATGGCGATTTTCATCTCATCGTCGTTGTCCTTGAATTTTCTTGCCAGTTCCTTCTTGTAGGCTTCGTTGCCGATAATCGGCTGCCAGTCTTCGGGGTCTTGGTTCGAACCGCTCATCACCACCTTAACTTTTTCCGTCCACCCGGGGCGAAGCTCCAGCATCTTGCGGTAGATTTTGATGGCGATGCTTCGGGTCAGCGCAACGATCATTGCCTTGCCGGTGAGTTCCTGCGCACGGTTCTGCTCGTAGTGCTGGATGATATCCCTTACCAGCGTGTCGATGGTGGCGTCTTCGCCCAGAAGCACTTCCAGTCGGCTATGCTCCTGCTTCGCCTGCCTGATCTGCTCCTCGGTGGCACCCTCATCGGCAAGGTTGTCGAACTCATCGTTCAGCAGCTTCATCGTGTCTTCGTCGAGGTTCAGGTTCACCACACGGCTCTCGTAATAGACCGGACGGGTGGCTCCATCATCTACCGCCTGACTCATGTCGTAAACGTCGATGTAGTTGCCGAACACTTCCTCCGTGTCTCTGTCGCGGTCGCTGATAGGCGTTCCGGTGAAGCCGATAAATGAGGCGCCTGGCAGGGCTTCTCTCATCTTCTGGCTGAATCCCTTCTTCATCGTCAGGCTCTTGTTGTCCCAGTGCTCTTCGCCGTATTGCGAGCGGTGCGCCTCATCGGTCATCACGATGATGTTGCGGCGGGTAGAGAGTGCCGAATCGCCTTCTTCAAACTTCTGAATGGTGGTGAAGATGATTCCCCCACTCTTTCGGTTACGGAGCAGATTGCCCAGGTCTTCACGGCTCTGGGCGTTCTGTGGTTCCTGACGAAGGAAGTCCTGGCAGCGGCAGAACTGACCGAAGAGCTGGTTGTCGAGGTCCTTGCGGTCGGTTACCACCACGATGGTTACTTCGGGCAACCGTTGCACCAGCTGATGGGCGTAGAACACCATGGAGAGGCTCTTGCCCGAACCCTGCGTGTGCCAGAACACGCCGATTTTTCCGTTGCCTTCCACGGCGGTACGGGTGCGCTGCAGGGCTTTGCCCACGGCGTAGTACTGATGGTAGGCGGTAAGAATCTTGGCGTATTTGCCCTGGTTCTTGTCGAAGCAGATGAAGTTCTGCAGGATGTCGAGCAGTCGCTGCTGCTGGAACATGCCGAGGAAGAAGGTGCGGTAGTCGGCAAAGAGGGTTGACTCGTATGAGCCGTCCACGGTCTTCCATTCCATGTAGCGTTCCAGCTTGGCGGTGATGGTTCCGGCACGAGTCTCGCTCATGTCGCTGATTACGTTGAAGGCGTTGTAGCTGAAGAGGCTTGGAACGTCCTGCTGATAGTTTCTGATCTGTTTGTAGGCGTCGTCGATGGTTGCATCTTCGGAAATGGCGCTTTTCAGCTCCACCACCACGAGGGGCAATCCGTTGACCATCACCACCATGTCGCAGCGCTTGTTCTTATACTCTTCTACTCGCCACTGGTTCACCACCTTGAAGAGGTTTCTTTCGGGATGGTCGAAGTCGATGAGCCTCATCAGGGCTGTTCGTTCTTCGCCATTCTGCAGGAATCCCACCTCCAAACCGTTTTGCATCCAGAGTGTAAACTGCTCGTTGTTCTGTTCTAAAGTACCGATGCTGATGTTGGTGATTTGCTTGATTCCTTCATCCATTGCATCGGCTGGCAGTTGAGGATTAAGCCGTCGCATCGAGGCGACCAAATCGGCACGATAGAAGGGCTCCTTATAGTTACGCTCCACCTCGTAGCCACATTCGTACGCATAGCCGAGTTCGTCGCGGAACAGGGCAATGAGCGTTTGCTCGTATGCGTCTTCGGTGAATTTCTTGTCGTCTGCCATAATGTTAATATTTTATATTTTCTTTCTCGTTATTTTCTTTCGTTGCTCTTCTTATTCCGGGACTTCCAGCTCGCCTGACATTAAGCGAGGGAGAAGGGTGTCGCGGAGAGAGGAGAGGCGGGAGGATTCTAGCTTATTCGCTTTGATAGTTTTCTTCATCTGATTGTAGAGATTATTAAACTCCTCAACGGCATTTTCGCTAGGAATGATAACTTCAATCGAACTCAAGTCATCATAACTGAGCGATTGCCTTACACCTCCAATAGCTAAAGAAGCGACAGAATCTTTAAAGAAATCTGTCTTTCTAAACAAATCGAAGTAATTCTCATAGCCATCTAGTACAGGAAAAAACCACATAAACAGGACTTACACATCCGTCAAAATCAAATTCGTTTCTTCCTAGCGAACCGATATTAACTCGTGCAGGATTGTATGCGAAATCTCCTTTGTTTACTATCTTATATTTAGCTATGCTTGAACTAAAAACCTGCTTGGTAAAGTATTCTTCCGACAATACAAGTTCACCAGTTGTTACCGGCGAGAGAACCTTTACATCGTTTCTTTCCTTTACTTTTGCAGATTTATTCTTCGTAATATCTCCTAGAGTTCCTACTTTCCATCCTTCCGGAATCATTCCCAATTCACTATCCACGAACTTACCATCCTTGAAAGGCTCAAAGTCAACGAACCAATTCTTGAAAATAGCCTGCGCCATCTCCTCCAAATCAGCATTGATCTTGTTGTTCAACTCTATCTTCCGGTCGAGAGAAGAAAGGATGGAAGCAATGCGGCGCTGTGTTTCAAGATTCGGTAAGAGAATCTTATAATCCTCAATTTGTTTTTGTGAGATATGAGGAATCGCAGAACCTGTATGTATAGAATTAACATAATCAATAAATTTTTTACTAAAAATGTTATAATACAAATAATCCTGTTCTGCAAGTTCGTTATGTCTAACACATGCAACTCGTTGCGCAAGTAATAATGGTAAATCTTCCTCTTTGATTCTTGCTTTATTTTTCCCCACTCTTGAGCCATCCATTCCTATAACTATATCATTAGCTTGTAAGGAATAATACTCAGTTTTATCGAATGGTTCATTCCAACGCTTATCTTTTTCCGTATCCCATCGAAGATTACCTATTGTCACATTATCTCCACGAACAACTCGAATTCCTTCTTTGGAATATTTCTTTCCAGGGAAGGGAAAACCAGTAATAATGTTGCACACATCCCCTAATCTTACTTCTTTCCACTCCATCCTATTCCCTCCTCAGTTTCTTTTCTAAATATTTTTTTCGCCCATAATACTCCCTTTCAGCAAGACTCATCGGAAACCTAGAGTTGCTTTCTATAGCCTCATACTCATCCTGCAAGTCTTGAAGATGATCTTGTTGCTGCTTCAGATAGAAGTATTCTTGATCTTGTTTCTGCTTGTAGTAGTATTTCTCTTGCTCTTTCTTCTGTTTGTTGAAAATCACAACCGAAACAACTATAGCAACCACAGACGCCACTACCGCCAACAAAGAGAAAAGCCCAGAATATTCATTTAAAAACTCCATACTCTTACACCTCCCATCCAATTTTCTTCAACTGCAATCTGATTTCCTCTTCCTGCTTCTTGCTTTCCTCAAACAGCTGCTTCAGCTCTCCGGTGAGATTCGTCATTTTCTCCTCGAAAGGCACTCCGTCGCCTTCGTCTTCAGCGATTCCTACGTATCTGCCAGGAGTCAGGATGAAGTCCTGAGCAGCAATCTGCTCGGTGGTGCATACGGCACAGAAACCTTTTTCATCCTCCAGGGTTCCCTGCTGGAACGCATGGAAGGTGTCAGAGATTTTCTTAATATCCGTATCAGGCATCAGCTCACGAAGCTTGCGGGTTACCATCGTGCCCAGATTGCGGGCGTCGATAAACACGGTCTTGCCCTTCTGCGCCTTGTTGCGGCTGATAAACCAAAGACTTACAGGAATACCCGTACTGTAGAACAACTGCGAAGGCAAAGCCACGATTCCCTCTACCAGGTCGGCTTCGATGATGGCTTGGCGAATCTGTCCCTCGCCGCCACTCTGACTCGAAAGCGCACCATTCGCCAGCACCAAACCAATCTTCCCGTTTGGAGCCAGATGGTGAATCATATGCTGCATCCACGCAAAGTTGGCGTTGCCAGCTGGTGGCAAACCATACTGCCAGCGCACATCTTCCTGAAGCGCACTCTGCCCCCAGTCGCTGAGGTTGAAAGGAGGATTGGCAAGAATGTAATCTGCCTTCAGCGTAGGGTGCTGGTCATCATAGAATGTGTCGGCAAAGACATTGCCCAGATTCGCATCCAAGCCACGGATGGCAAGGTTCATGTGCGCCATCTTCCACGTATCAGGGTTTGCCTCCTGACCGTAGATACTGATTTTGCGCAGGTTTCCCTTGTGGCGCTCTATAAACTTGGCGCTCTGCACAAACATACCGCCGCTTCCGCAGCAAGGGTCATAAACTCTGCCCTCGTAAGGCTCCAGAATCTCTACCAGCGTGCGGACAATGCAGGAAGGCGTATAGAACTCGCCACCATTCTTGCCCTCCAGGCTGGCAAACTGCTGCAGACAGTATTCGTAGGTTCTGCCCAGCAGGTCTTTCTCCTCGCCAGCATCGTGCATTTCTATGTTCGTAAAGAGATCTACCACATCACCCAGACGACGCTTATCTAGCTCCGGACGGGCGAAATTCTTAGGCAGAATGCCCTTCAGTCTTTCGTTCTCACGCTCAATGGCGGTAAGTGCTTCATCTATCACCACGCCTATTTCCGGGGTGTGGGCAGCAGCACTAATCTTGCTCCATCGGGCTTCAGCAGGCACGAAGAAGATGTTCTCGGCAGTGTATTCGTCCTTATCTTCCGGGTCGGCGTATTCGTCGCCCTGCAGCTCCTGGAACTTCTGTTCGAAGCGGTCGCTGATGTATTTCAGAAAAATGAGTCCGAGCACCACGCCCTCGTATTGCGAAGCGCTGAGGTTGCCTCTCAGAATATCGGCAGCCTTCCATATTTTCTCTTCAAAACCAATGCTGATTGTATCTTGTTTCTTAGCCATAATATGTTTATTTTTCTACGAGCACAAGCTTCCAGTCCTCATTCTGCAGAACGAGGGTCCCGTTGTTGGCCGTAATGGTGAATATCTGATTATCTATCTGTATTTTGTTCTCCTTTATTAAATAGGTGTAGTGACCGCAAGCAACGTTTTCGGTGGTAGTTTGGGTTATTTTACCGCCATCGTCAAAGTGGTTCACTTCCTTCGTTTCGGAGAAAGAAATCGCATCTGAGGTGAAACGGCAGAACAAAGGAGCCTCTTTTACGTCGATAAAGATACTTCCAACACGCTGATAAAGGGCTGAAATCTGCCATTCGTGGGCTAAAAATGTGGTTTTGTAATCAAAAACCTCTGATTTTTCTGTTTCTTCGTCGCTAGAACAGGCGGTGGAAGAAAGCATAAAAAAAGCGACTATTATCATATAAAAATAAGATAATATTCGCCTGCGGATAAGAACATGATGATATTGGGCTAACTTTGCCTGAGCAAAATTACCCCCCCCCTAAAGCTCTGTGTATCAACAAGTTACAACTTTTCATCTCACTATTGTTGTTATGTAGTTTCTAGCTTTCCGGACTATTGCTACGTCAATATTTTGTTAATTGCTAGCAAAGATAATAAAAAGTTGGCAAACTAAAGAATTTTATCACGTTATTTAACGGAAAAATGCAAATATGGGGGTTAGGAAGATGTTTTACCCCCTCTAGTATGGGTAAAAAATGCCCCTCCTCGGACATTAAATCCGTCTCTAATATGATGTATTTTTGACAAAATGCAACAGAAAACAAGGATAAAAATGTAGAATCGAACAACATATCAGCTAACTGAAGCGGCTTAATATGTAGATAATTATTATACACAAAATATTAGAGTATGAATATAACAAAATACACATAACACACTAATAACCAACACATTCAGACATACGCCCGACCTATATCAGGTAAAACTCACAAGTTCATCTTGCGTGTCATTAAGGGTCAAGGTCATTAAGGGTCATTTTCATTTTCGGGGGAGAAAAATCCCCTATAGTATATATATAAATAAATATTTATATATACTATAGCTCAAAATGACACTTTCATTTTTCTAAATGACCCTTAATGACACTGACCCTTAATGACACGCTTGTTTTTCATCCTTACTTTCCCATTGCTGATTGTTTCTGCAATAAAGTTCAGATAGAAAATCAATAGAATTTATTGTATTACAGCTACTTATAGCTTTTCTCACATAGAAAGTTAGGGTGAAAGCTTGCATTCTGCCCGAAAATGTTGTATCTTTGCACCGGCAATCGAAAGAACAGCCTTTTGTGCCTTGCTCGGGTCTTCTATTAAGACCAACACGGGTCATAAATGATGGCAGGCGCCGGTCATCAATGAAGACCCCGAAAACGGCAGGAATGGGGCGTTCTGGGGAGTTGCAAAACAAAGGACTCTAAACATACTACAAACGACTATGATTAATTACAGCATCGTAATGCGTAGCGTGAACGCAAATCTTCTGGAAATCAACTAGGCTATGTCACGCATCAACAAGGTAAAGAAGGAGGGTAAGACCAACGTTGACCTCAACGCCCCAACTACTCCGGATAATACGCCAGGCGGTTCTACCCCAGGCGGTTCAAACACCGGTCAGACCGGCAGCGAAGGCCAAGGCTCTGAATCAGGCGGCGGTACTACCGGCAAGGACGATACTGGCGACGGCCTTGAATAGCCCAAGGATAGACTGGCTAGGGTGCTAGCCCCTAGCCCAGCCTATCCGCCCACAAAAAGTCAACATTCAACACTCAACATTCAACATTCAAAAAAAAATGAAAGCGAACACTTGGAAAACAATTCTGCAGATAGCCATCAGCATACTGACCGCTATCGCTACTACGCTCGGAGTAACGAGCTGCATGGGATAAAGAACATGGAGTCTACCTTATTATAATAAGCAGACTCATCCATAAATAAATCGACCGCTCACCTCAATACGAGGAGAGCGGTCTTTTTCGTTCTACCGAGAATTCCGGTCATTAAGGTCACGGTCATTTTCGGTCATTAAGGATTTTTTGGTGGCTCAAAATGCGAATACACTGTGTGCGCAATTGAATTGGAATGCAACGGTAACCTTTCCGGGCAGTATGCATATTGTATTTCATCTGCAATTTAATCTTCCCTCTTCATTTTTCTTCTCCCTATGTCAGTTTTTGACGCATCCGGATTGTAGTTTTGCAGCAGAATTGACAATAACTCTATATAATAAGGTATGAATGCAGAAAGAAGAGGGGTTAGGAGTCCCTGAAAATAAAATATAAGAGGAATCCATAAGATTTCTTGTTAAAAGTTTGGTGGTTCATCAGATTTTTACTAAATTTGCCATTGGATTAGTGACAGGGCAGGGTAAAGTCCTTGCTTGAAGTCGCTATGATGCAGAGAAACAAGATAAATTAATCTAGAATGAGTATGAGTGAATCCAAACAAGCATATTATGAAAAGCTAGTTTATAATGAGTTAATGACTCGTGAATTAGTGAATTACGATAGAGTGCTGGCTAAAAGTGAAACACTTGACGCTTTATCTGATAGGCAGAAGAATTGTACAGTCTCTGCTTACTCTGATTATAATGTGTTGAAGAAGGCTTTTATTGTAGTTATAGATTTGCTAAAGTTGGTAGAAGGAAATGATTGTGTTGTTATGGAAGGAGGAACACGAAATCGTGTTTTTCATTATGTAGGAGAAAGGTCTGATCCTCTAGGCAACACCAATTGTCGAATGATAAAGGATGTAAAGCGTTATTGGGAGTTTTGTCAAGATTCAGGTGGCTTTTTCCCTGAAGCTTGGCTAGATTACTTTTTTAAAGATACGTTGAACTTACAAAAATTGAAGGAACGTAAAAGAAGACCTCTGATTTGTGTAGGCTTAGATCGTTCTTTAACACATTTAGAATATTTACCAAATTTATATGAAGCAATAAAGAAAAGGCAAGTTTTAAAAATTTCTTATGCGGAACGCTATGGTGATAGAACGGAGTTGATATTCCATCCTCATCTCTTGAAAGAGTATAATGGTAGATGGTTCATCTTGGGAGTGAATGAAGATGGTAATTATGGAAAGTATTCCGTAGACAGAATCTATAGTTATTGTATAGTTAATGGGGTGGATTATGTTCCAATGAAGGAAGGTGAATATAAGTATTGGAATCAAATAATAGGAGTTTCTCATCAAGAATGGACTGATGTGGTACATATAACGCTTAAAACGCATTCTCTTTATAAGCATGGATTGTTTGTCAGCAAGCGTTTTCATGAATCGCAGCATGAAGTTTTAGCTTTTGGAAATCATGATGGCGAAGAATATGGAATGCTATCTATAGATATTGTACCAAATAAAGAATTTTATGGTCGTATGTTGCTGTATGGGGATGACATAGAGGTTGTTTCTCCTTCAGATGTGAGAGAGCAAGTTAAAAAGCGAATTGAGGCTTTGCGACAGCGATACTCAACATAAATGGACGTAATAGTAAGTTTATTAGTGCGGCACTAGTATAATTGAAAAAATGTTTGTTCATTATGGAAAATAGTCATATCTTTGCACTCGAAAGTGCATTCTAAGGTGGAATAAACTTTGAGTTTAGCTTCATCTTTTAGGTAATGTACAATTTAGAACAAAAAAATGAATGATTATGAAAAATGCAAAAAAATGTAATAAAGGCTGGGATTTCCTCGACAGCATGTACTTCTGAACAGTTGAACCTTTTAAAGGAAGTTCTTTTTATCGATGACAAAAAGAGAATCTCTATCGATTTGACTGATGGAGAATGGAAGCGAATGGAAAGAAAAGTCGGTAAGGCAGAAATAATAAAAGCTTTATCCGTGGATGGTAAGAATATAGATTATTATGTCTATTTGAAGCATGTCGCAGATATACTGAAAATCAGTAATATGCATAGCAATAGTTTCGTGGATTATGAGGATGCTATACTTCTTGCTTGCTTAAGGCAACTGGCATTAAAGAAACCTGTTTTTTTTTAAAAATAATTATAATTTGGCAGCAAGCTCTGCTAAGGATGTTGTGGAAGAGTTGGAAGTTAGATTTACGACTTCGCCAGCTCTCAGAATATCTTTGCCTGTAGTTTTATCTGCTATCTATGCTAAATCTTTGTCCCTATCAAAAGCTTCAAAGAACGTGATAGATGATCGCTTGAAAGTCTTAGGGGTATTGTCTTCTTTTGGTACTTATAATATTGCATCTTTAGCTACTGTTTATACAATTGGCGCAGCTTTTGGTCCAATTGGTTTGGCTGCTGCTAGTGTATATCATTTTGGAAAAATGTTGTTTTCAAGTAATATGCCAAAAGACAATATTATACCTGTAACTTGCATCCTAATTATGTTGCGCAGACAGGAGCAGGATGCTGTTAGTGATAGATATGCTGCTTCTGATATCGTAAGCAGGTTGATGTCTGATTCTATTTCAGCTACAGATGAAAAAGATATAGCCAGACAAAAATCAAATTTTCTTTTGTCATTTTTCATGATAATGCTAAAGAATAAGGATGTGAATGTTTACAGAAAAGTGTGCCAACTTTTTCCTAAAGCAAATGGTGGTGAAGGAAATATGTTAATTAATGTAGAAATGGCTATAATAAAGCCTTTGCTCCCTTATGCAAATTATTTGGTAGAACGTTTTTATACATTACTTTTCCAAAAGCAAAATATCGAGGAATATGTTAGGTATGTTAGTGATATAACAAGTAATAATAGTGGATTAAAATCTTGTTTAATACAAGATTTTATACCAAGTCTTGTGAATGCTTATTCTAACATTCGTTTTTATGTAGCAACATCGGATAAAGCTAAAGTTTCTGTTTGTCTTGAGTTGATGGGGCGACAATATTCTGAATTTTGTATAGATTCTCTATCAGCAAATGAGAAATATTGTATTATTATTACTAAGGACAAAAAAAGTCAAAGTACTTTTTCAAACCATTTGCTCCCTGGAGGAAAGTGCTTCTGTTTAATGGATGAACAGGAGAATGCTCTGCCATTGGGTGAGAATGTTTTAGTGAAGCAACTTAAAGAAGAAAATTACAAACTGATGCAGCGTTTGGATGATTATAAGAAAAAAGAGTTGTTGTGGAAAAATGCCACTCATTCTTTCCGTCATTCTCATATGACACATTTTATTAATGATATAAGAAATGCGACATATTATTTAAAGAAACAATATAATGTAGAACAAAATATTCAAAAAGTCGAAAAAACGTTGGCTGAAATGTCAATGTATGTTGAACAATTTGGAAAGGATGAAATATGCAAGTGTGATATTTGGGAGTTGTTGCAAGCTACTTTCAAAGATTTAGAAAGTAAGGGGGTGTTTGTTGTTTGGAAAAATGTATGTGTGACACAACCACAGAGTGTTGCTCTATTCCCATGTCTTTTCAAAGAATGGGTTTTGGAAAATATTTTGACTAATATTTATACTCATGCTTTTCCTGATAAAATAGAAGAAAAAAAATGTATAGTATGGATTACTCTAAGGGAACAGGAAAGTTCATTTGTTATCGAAATATATAATAATGGACAAACTTTTAATGGTGATCCTGGTCAAATTTTTCAAAAAGGAAAACATTTTGGTGGTACCGGACATACTGGATATGGGTTGTATTATGCAAAAATGTATATGCGTGATTTTCAGAATGGAAACATTGAGATGATGCCGTTTACTCAAGAATATTCTATAGGTTTTAAAATAACAATATCAAAAAATTAATTATGGATAAAAAATATAAAATTCTATGGTTGGATGATGAATTTGAAGATTCTACTTCTCCAATGTCAAAAAGTTTGGAAGAGTTTGAAGAGTCTCCTTTTTCATTAGAGTTTGAAGTGACAAAAGTCTCAGCAGCAGGAGGCTTTAGAAATATGTTTGTAAGTACCTACTTTGATGCTGTGATTTTAGACGTTTGGGGTAAAGATAATTTTGATGATTCTGATCTTTCGGCAACGGGCTTTCGTCATGCTCTAGAGCCGATAGTCAATACACCTATGGTAAAAATAGTCTATACGGGCAAGGGCGAGGAACAACCATATGCTGTTGAAAGTGCTGAGGAAAAAGGATGTTGTGTAATAGGAAAAAAGGATTGTCCTGTACCAGAGTTGTTTGAAATAATAAGAGAAAAATTGAAGGATAGGTTTTCTATAGATTTCCCTTGTGTTTCTGATATATTAAAAACTGTCATTGTTAATCCTGATGCGATGGAGTATTGGCGTCAAATACGTAGTGAATATAATGAAGTTTTTGTAAATGGAATTGATCCCTCGGAAAAGGAATTAACTTCTTTGAGAAAGTTTTTAGAAATCATCTTTAAAGATGATTTGCTTGAAAAAGGTATAATATTTGTTACACCTTCACCCAATGATAAAGTCATAAAATTGGGAGCTTGCCTTAATGAATTGCAGAATAAATGCCATCTTGAATTAGTTAAAGTTTCATTTGAATATCTGGGAAAAGTGGCAAATAAGCTTGAACATCGTATAGAAGATTCTGAATGATTTTTTTTATAATTATGGCTTATATTTCTTGAAATCTATTTATAATGCGCTTTTTATCTGCCTTGTATGGTATAGTAAATTCTTGGCAGAAAATCAAACAAATTCAGGTAATGTGGAGTTTGATAAAGATCTTCAGGTATATCATGTTAATAATGTACTTTTGCCTCCAATGAGCAATAATTGTATTGGTGCTAAAGTTCGACTTTTAAAGAAAACTCGAAATACTCAGTCTAAGACGAAAAGAAAATATCCATATTTTTCTAAATATGAGAGAATCGAATAGGTTAAGTTTTATACATTGCGCATTCCAAAATGTCCCTGTTTCTATTAGGCAACCTTGGGTTGCTCAAAGATTACTAACGAGCTTAAGGAACGGCTCTTTAGATAGGGATGTTTCGGATGCGATATAAGATGATTTTTGTTATGTTGAATGAGCAATTAAACGATTTGTATCGCAACAACTTAGTTAATTTAATGGAGATGTATTCTGTACTGGACGGCCAAAAAAATATTCCATTATGTTGCCCCTTTGCTTATCTATTGTTGGGAAGAACGTTATTTAAGTTCAAAATACAGATTAATGATTATAGGACAAGAAACAAATGGTTGGTATGACAATTATGTGATTAATAGTGAGACACTTTGGGAAGATATCGCAAAGTATAAAAGTTTTAGATTAGGAGAGTTTAAACAAAACTCTCCATTTTGGCGATATGCTCATGAATTCAACAAGCGTGTAAATGGTGTAGATGATTTAAATTTCATTTGGTGTAATATTAATAAGTTTGGAGTTGATGGTCGTGGAAGAGCAAGTCCTTTAGTTACAAATTCCGAGAATTGCTATTTTAATTTGTTGTCTGAGGAATTGGCAATATTGAGACCTGAAGTTTGTTGTTTTTGACTGGTCCAAATTATGACGATGATATTAGGCATAAGTTATGTGATGTACAGTTTGAAGAATTTAAAGATTTTGATATTCGTAAAGTGGCAAAACTAAAGTCTTCGTTTTTACCAAGTAAATCATATAGAACATATCATCCTGGTTATGGAAACAGAAAAAAGTCTATCTATGAGTTAATTCTGAGTGCTATAATTGATGATATAGGGAAATAACATCTTATAAAAATCACAAATATCTATTAGAATTGGTGCGGGCACCAATTCTTTTTCATTTTTTCTTGCTCGTTTTGAAAAGTTTGCCTATCTTTGCAGCGCAATTCCAAACATAGGGAGTGCAAAGGTCTTTGACATATTGAGGATATATTCAGAATGGTGGACATCACTTGACATTTGATGTTGTCTAACACATGATGCGTTGTGTTTATTATCTATTATTAATTTTCAATTTTATCAAACCGTTGGCGAATGACAGGTAATAATACTTGTTTGCAGCTGACACAAAAAAACAACAAGTTATGAAACAGAGCAACAGAAAAGAAAGTGTCATCAATGGTAAGAATGTGTTGAGAACTGTAGCGTTGGCTAGTTCTTGTTTAGTAGTAGCAATGCTTGTACCTGCAACTCCTGTAATCGGAGGAATTGGGCTTGTTTGTTCTAAGACAATCCCATCTTGGTTGCGAGGACACGCATTCTTTTAAAGCCCTCATTTTTTCGCATCGCTTCTATACAGACGATGTTTGTATAGAAGCATGCAAAAGATGGTAAGTGAGTTATGTAACATTTTGAAGATTCTTAAAAAAATCAAAGATATGAAGAAAGTAAATGACAAAACAGTAATCAATAGCGCGTCAGCAACATGTAGCGCTCAGTCAACAAATAACTACATGCAGTACCCAAAGTACCGTAACAAGCAAGGACATGGTTGGGCTGCAGAGGATGCTAATGCAATGGCAGACCGTCTTTCTGGAAAGAAAGTTGAACAGGTTGGTCGTGACAACTGCCTTAACGGTGCAGATCGCATTAGCAATGGTATCGAAATTCAGACGAAGTATTGTTCTTCCCCATCTAAGACTATAGGGGCTGCTTTTTCTGATGGTTCGTATCGCTATGGTGGAATGAAACTTGAAGTTCCAAAGGAGCAGTACGATGAGTGTGTTCGATTGATGGCTGATAAGATTCGTTCTGGTCAAGTTCCTGGTATAACAGACCCAGCAGTGGCAAAAGATATAGTCATTAAGGGCAATTGTACCTACAATCAAGCTGTGAACATTGCCAAAGCTGGAACTTTGGATTCTGTTAAGTTTGATGTAAAGACTCAATCAGTTTCGTGCTCTATCACTTGTGGATTTTCCTTTGTGTTAGGATATGCCAGTGCTATCCGTAGTGGTAAAAGTCATGGTGAAGCCCTCAAAACAGCGTCTGTACAAATGGCCAAGTCTGGAGGTACTTCTTTGGTTGTAGGTGTTGGAACACAACAGTTACTCCGTACAACTGTCGGTCGTTCAATGGCATCGGCTGCAACAAGTTCTGCCAGGACCATACTTGATGTTGCAACAACAACTCAAGTCGGGAAGACTGTTGTCGAGAAGACGGCTTCGGCGTTAGTTGGCAAGGAAGTCGTTGGACAGGCTGCGAAGAATGTAATCGCTAAGGGTATGCGAACTAACATGATAACAGGTGGAATCATGCTGGCAGCACAGACGATACCTGATGCTGTGAAAATGTGTAAGGGAAAGATGTCGGCTGGCGAGTTTGCCGAAAACACAACAAGTAATGCAGCCGGAATAGGTGCAGGCTATGCTGGTGGAACCTTTGGCGCAGCGTTAGGAACTTTTGTTTGTCCTGGAGTTGGAACAGTTATAGGTGGTCTTGTCGGTGGAGTTGCAGGTGGCCTTGCTGGTTCTTCCGTTGTACGTGGAATATTCTCGCTTTTTGAAGTGAGAATATTCGTCAGTAAAGCATAAGTTTTTTTGATTTTTTTCGTAGAACACTTAGAAGGATAAATTATGAGCAAGATAGATTTAGTGAGCATATTAGTAAGGCAACTTTGTGAGTTGGATGACCATGAGAGCGATTTGGCAGAAGATGCTTTGTACGATTTTGTGAGCAATCCTAATACATCACTTTCTGAAAAACAAGATGCATTAGCTTTAATAGAACGTAAAATCAAGCATATAGCAGAAGATATCGGTTTCTTCGAGGAAGAAGATATTGCTGTTAGGATAAGTGATAAAGATAAGTTTGCGCTATATTCGCTTCTTGTAGCTCGACGTTATTTGATGGATCAGATAATGGGTGAGCCAAGCAAGGATTACGTGGAACGTGTCTCTTACCAAAGTGATAAGTTGGCAATACTGATGGGCGAATGTTTGAAGCAAGGTACTGAGATGTGGAATGCTGTTAAGAATTCTTCATCTTTTAAGGCGAATGACTACCTGCAATATGGGGAGTATGTATTAGAATATAAGGCTGATTCTTGTCAGGCGGTATTGGCTTTGGAAGACGATGATGCCTATGGTTCTGCTTTTCCTTTCATACATCGGCTGATTTACACTCTTGGTGAACAGATAAATCTGTTTGACAATAACTTGATGAAGTAAAAAACTGATATTGGATGCTCTTGCAGATAAAGGTTGGGCTGCGGAGGATTTGCCATCTGAGGTCACTAGTTGGGATGAAAGTGTGCTCTTTACTCCAGCTTTTGAAAAGATCAAGATATGTCCAGCACTACTTGCTTTGCATTGTTCTTTGCCTTACAGTATTCCAGATATTGTGAGAATGAACAACTTTGTTAGCAGAACAGCCATTACGTGCGAGAAAAGCTTTAGTGAAGATACTTACCATGTCAATGATAATATGATGGATATGTAAGTGTTTTGTGAGTAATAACAAATAAAAGATAGAAATTATGGAAAAGAATATCAAGAAAAGAGTGTGTTGGTTGGCTGCGGTAATGAGTGCCGTGCTGGTAGTGTTATTTGGCTATTGGTTCTTCTTGAACCCTCATGGCTATTGGCAAAAGAAGAAAGAAGCTGAAAAAAATGAATACATGGAAAAGCAAATGCTTTGGCGGAAGTCGGAGAAAATGACCATGCAACAGATGTTATCAGACATGACGTTAATGGCTAAGGGGGAT
>ENA-OQEL01000312-OQEL01000312.1-human-gut-metagenome-genome-assembly--contig:-NODE-312-length-18386-cov-2.912372_pt1 | contig 18386 bp, 19 predicted proteins | sample MGYA00242796_ERZ504637 | MGnify/ENA primary metagenome ERZ504637 (study PRJEB26092, sample SAMD00036306) | human gut metagenome | host: Homo sapiens | study: EMG produced TPA metagenomics assembly of... | reverse complement strand
GCATAGGTCAGGTTTTTATAAATAGAAAACGGAAACGGTGCCGGTGTTCTGAAACACCAGTCCCACACTTTTTTCTCAACTCTTCCATGGATATCCGCCTCCTCCAACATAATTCTGCCGGACACATTCACCTCGCGCTCCTGCTCCAAAAGACCATTTAACGTCTTCAAAAATGTGGTTTTTCCGCAGCCGGAAGGTTCAAGAATCGCTGTGATCCGGTTTCTGCGGATATTCATAGACGCATTATGGAGAACCGTTTTTCCATCATAAGATACATTCAAATTGCAGATCTGCATGATCGCATCGTTCATATTGGATTCCATTTTATTTCTCCTTTCATTTTTCCGCTTTACCGGTTCTACTGCTTCCTGCAATGCTCTGCATACAGAGCCGCCGCCAGATTACCTGCCAGAGAACGACACCGAAACAAATCGGGACCATTCCACAAAAAACGACAAACAAAAACGCCAGTCTTCTCCAAGAGAAAACTGGCATCATGACGATTCTATAGTCTATAATTGCCGATTAACCGGCAGGATAATACCGGTTGAGGTGCGTAAGGAGCAGAGACATCAGAAAAGCTTTTTTTGACGAATTACATATTGCTACTCTCATGGCGGCTCCCTCCGTGGGCCGCCGATCCTGTGTCGGGCAAAGAAAAGCGGCGGCCTTGATTTCTCAAAACCGCCGCTGGGATATATAGAGTGAGCGCACAAACTCAACCTGCCCGCAACGGTTTTTTTCTTTCCCCGTCGGGCGGGGCAGGCTATTCTAGCACCAGAATTTCATTCTGTGGCTACGCGTTCTGCGAACGCTTTTGACCAGTACCAGCTTACCGCTGGCCGTGGTCTTTTTCTTTTTCAACATCCTGTTCTACCTCCATTTTCAGCACTCGATCTACATTTGCCTTTGCCGTTAAAAGCTCCCGCATTTCCTCACGGGAACGCCGATACTCGACATAGGTCTTTTTCTTTTCTTCCAGCAATTTTGCGTACTCTGTCTGCAACTCTTTGACCTTAGGCAGCTTCTTGACGCCCATCTCATCAAAGGCATTCTTAGCAGCCTGGTGGAGCAGAATTTCTTCCTCATGTTCCTCCCGGAATTTCTTAGAGTAGCCCGCCTTGCGGTATGCCACATAGACCTCACGGGTCTTGGCATAATTTACGATGTGAGTACGCAGAACAGCGATCTCTGCCATGCGCTTTTCAGCCGCTTTGATCTGCGCCGAAAGTTCATTGTGATGTGCCGTGGCAGCCGCAGCCTTTTTTTCCAAAACCGCATACTCCAGCAGATTGTTCTCTGACAGGTAATTCATGGTCTGCGCCATTTGTTTCAGATTAAAAACTTTAGCCCATCGCGTATAGCCAGCACCTTTTCCAGCCTGCAATTTTGCCTGAATGTCCACCAGCAGATTGACCTTCGGCGGCTCTGCCTGTGTGATTGTTTTCTTTCGCGGGGTATGTGCTTTCTTCCCTGAGAGAACTGCCCGCAAATCTTCCAATCCATATCCTTCGCCCAGACTGTCCATGCGGGCGGCTTTCTCCCAACCAGAGAGCTTCAGTCGATACGATTTTCCGCGCTTTGAAACTTCACAACCATACTCTTGCAACAGCTTCAGCAGTTCTTCAAAGTCAGCAGGACTTTGTGATAATGCGTTGTCAATCGCCACACGCAGCAGCTCTCGGTGAGAGGGCTTTGCCTGATCGCCCAGCCACTTGTTATAGCTTTTTCCGTGAAGTTTCGGATTTTCTACAATGGATAGTCCGTTTTCAATGCAGATGGTATCACTTAACCGGCGAACCGCCTTGGTGCTGCCCCAAAAGTTTCGGAATTTCCGGTCATATTCTAAGCTGACCGATGACCAGATAATGTGATTATGAATGTGCGACTTGTCTATGTGAGTGCAGACCACAAAGGCATGATTGCCTTTAGTAAAACGCTTTGCAAATTCTACGCCCAGCCGGTTTGCTTCTTCCGGGGTAATCTCACCAGGGCGGAAGGACTGGCGCACATGATAGGCAATCACATCATCTGTACCACGCACTCGTCCGGTAGCGGCAATGTACTGCCGCTTTGCCAGAAGGAACTCCGCATCCGCAGTCCGGCTGTCACACGCATAGCCGGTAATGAGCCTGCCGTTATCTGTTTTCTTTGGATTGGCCACATAGTCGATGATGTCACTGATCGCCCGACTCTCTGTGCGGCCTTTGCCGACATGAAGCGGCATGATTCTTGTAGTTGCCATAATAGAAGGCCCTCCTCTCATAAATATTTTTGTTTTCGCTGAACTCTTTGCTTCTATCGTTGCAATAACTTTCTCCGCTGGGTATAATAAAAAAGAACTTTCTACAACCTCAAAGGAGGGATTTCTATGATAGAACAGCTCATTGCTGAAGCAACAGAATGTGATTTCAAAGTTGCTCTCGAAATAAAAAGCCAAAAAGCTGGTTAAAAAGTGTCAGTGCCTTTTCCAATGGAATCGGCGGCACTCTGTTTTTCGGAATCTCTGATGACCGGAAACCTATCGGCTTGTCCGATGTTCAAAAGGATGCTGAGGCGATCAGCCGCTTAATTAAAGAACGAATCACACCATTACCTCAGTTTATCTTAAAACCATTACAGGAAGATGGTAAAAATCTATTAGCTCTGGAGGTTTCTCCCGGCCGTAGCACCCCATATTATTACAAGGCAGACGGCGTGATGGAGGCATATATCCGTGTTGGAAATGAAAGCGTAATTGCCCCTGATTACATTGTGAATGAACTGATCTTAAAGGGAACCAATCAGTCCTTTGATACCCTAACAACAGACGCGGTAAAAAAGGATTACAGCTTTACACTTCTGGAAGCAACCTATCTGGAACGGACCGGTCTCCGCTTTGAGCCATCCGATTATGTTTCCTTTGGTTTGACTGATAAAAATGGACTCCTGACCAATGCCGGAAAACTCATGACCGATCAGCACACGGTTTATAACTCCCGTATGTTCTGTACCCGGTGGAATGGCTTGGAAAAAGGCTCTATCTTTGATGATGCGCTGGACGATAAAGAATACGAGGGAAATTTGATTTATTTACTGAACAGCGGCAGTGAATTTATTCGCAATAATTCCAAAGTCCGTTTTGTCAAAAAGGCACAGTATCGTGTAGACAAGCCGGATTATGCGGAACGAGCTGTGACAGAGGCTCTTGTCAATGCGCTTATCCATCGTGATTATATTGTGCTTGGCAGCGAAATCCATATTGATATGTTTGATGATCGGGTGGAAATCACATCTCCGGGCGGTATGTTTGGCGGTGGATCAATTCAGGAATATGATATTTACAGTATCCGTTCCATGCGGCGAAACCCTGTGATTGCTGACCTGTTCCATCGCATGAAGTACATGGAACGCCGTGGAAGTGGCCTACGCAAAATCGTCAGTGAAACCGAAAAGCTGCCTGGATACACAGAGGCATATAAGCCTGAATTTACCTCAACAGCAACAGATTTCAGAGTCATCTTGAAAAATGTAAACTACAACTTAGAGGGTGACGCCCACCAAGTTATCCACCAAGTTACCCACCAAGTTATTGAACTATCAACGGTATCCAAACAGATTTTGGCTTTTTGCACAACACCAAAATCCAAGAAAGAGCTTGCAGTATTTTGCGGCTTCAAAGATTTAAGAAACTTCACTTTGAAGCATATCAATCCGCTTTTAGAATCCGGGCAATTAGAAATGACTATTCCCGATAAACCTAAAAGTCGCAATCAAAAATATATTACAGTTCGTTCCGAATAAACAGAGAAGCAGGGCATTGGGTCTCATCTCCCATTGTCCTGCTTCTTTTTCATTCCAAATTATATTCACATCATTTACCCATACACCCAATCCTGTATCGCAAATTTCAAACTCTGCACCTTTCCCAGCAGCCAGATCGCAGCCAGCGGCAGCCCCATCGGGCTAATCAAAAATGCCATAACCAGCAAAATCACACCATTCTGCGGGGAATAGGTAATCAGCACAGCCACGCCAAGCAGAGTAATTACCGTGCTTAGTAGACCAAGCACCAGACCGGATATGTAGATCAGCCCCGTGCAGAGCCAGACAAAAAGCGTCAACACCAAAATGACCGGTGCAGTTACGATCATCAGCAGACATTTCAAAATCTTCATTCCTGTTCCTCCTTCCAACGCTCCAGATGCCGTTTGCACAGGGCATCCGCTTCTCTCTCATCATCTTCCGTCACTTCCCGTTTTCCTTTGGTCAGTTCAATCTCCAGATAAGTCCGGTAATCATCGGCTAAGAGGTCGAACAGTTCCTTGGGAGTATGGCACACCTCGCCAGAGCAATAGTGAAAATCTTGGTCAAATTCAACTCTTACACATCCATGGCGGCTGATATAAACTTCTATGGTCTCGTCTGCGGTCAGGTAATCCGCAAAAATCTCCAGCACCTTTTCAAAGGTCAGCATCTGTTTTCACTCCTTTGCTACGCTTCTTATTCTACTCATATTATCCGGTACGGACAGTCAAAAGACAAGGATACAGACAAAAAGAAAAAGCGGAGGAAGGTGCGGCGAAGAAATGCCGTTCCTCCCTCCGCAAATGGAGTATCTATCCCTGTTATGAAAGTTTGGAGAGTTGGGTAAGGATTTCCTTCACTCCCTCCCACAGTTGTTCCTGCCGCTGGGATATATCCTCCAAGTCAGCATTATAAACCCGTCCGGTCTCATGCACTTTACGGGTCAGCTGATTCAAGTTGTTGCTGCTTCGGCGCATCAGGGAGACCAACTCCTTCAGCTCCGGCAGTTCCAGCTTGACCACATAACCATCCAGCGCCATTTTCCGCAGATAAGCGCTCAAATTCTCTGTCCCGTATTGCTGCATCTTTTGATGGATCAGTTCCAGTTCTTCTGCGGACACCCAAAACAAAACCGGCACATCCCGCTTGCGCTTTGCCATGGTTATCGCTCCGGCTCCCGTTTTTTCGGGGCGGCAGACTTATGGGCGGGCAGCTCCTGTTTGAGCTTTTGCAGGACAGAACTTTTCTGCTGTTCTTGAGCGACTTTTCGGAACTGTCTGGTGAACAGGTCGGTCAAACCGGGATTGACCTGATCTACCACCAGATAGGCACAGTGGTGGGAAGCGCCGCTGTCCTCCAGCATAGGAATGGTTTTTGCCCATGCTTTATTGTCCTGAGAGATACGCCCGTCATAGTTCTTGCGCTGGATGGTGTTGGCAAGAATAAACTGTACCCGTTCCGTCCCGAACTTTTCCAGCACATCTTTGACCGCCGCCTCCGTATCCAGCCGATTCTCTGCATAGTGGGCGCTGATGGTCTGCTCAATAGCTTCTTTGCAGGCGCTGTTCGCCTGATATGAGAGGTTGTACTGTGCCATTTCCCCATGCTCGGATGCATAGGCAGCAGAATGGGGATAGACCGGTGTTGTTCGCAGTTCCTCTTTAGCTCTGCACACATCGTCGGCACGGTTCTCAATGCTGTCCCGGATCACATCCATATAGCCGGTCTCCAGCTTTTCAAAATAACGGTACACATCCGCCAGCGGCGAGGGAGATTCCAAAAGCGCCTGGGCCTGTGCGTCGGTCAGCTCCAGCTCCTCCATCGCCATCACAATATCCTCACGGATGGTGTACTCATAGGTGTGATTCAGGATTTCTTCCGGGGACTGGCTTTTCAGCCAGTCCCTGTATTTGTCCTGCTCAGCAGCCATCTTTTCATAAAGAGCCGTATTCAGATCGTTGGTATTCATGTTATCGCACCTCCTCATGCTGTTTTGGTTTCTTGTCTGTACTGCGGGGTTGCACCGGGCGTTTAGGTTATCCAGCACCGAAGGCCGTGTGCTTTTTGGCAACAACAGACTCGGTGTGTGCCTGCCCCTTTCCGTCGATGTTGAGCAGGGTATCCAGCTCCACCAGACGGGCGTTTTTGCTTCTCAGTTCTTCTTCATAAAGGAATGGCTTTCCGACTTCCTCCTTTGCGGCAGCCTGCTGCTGATAGAGGTTATCCAGCTGGGCCTTTGCCGCCTCCAGACGCTGGGGCATCTGGGCGAGGGCATTGTCGATACGGGTAAGATTTCCGCGAGGGTCTGTACCAAGGGTTGCCCGGTGGGTCATCTGGCCTTTCAGCAGGAGCGTATATTCCTGTTTCCAAGCGGAAAATTCCACGGACATGGCATAGCCCCGGTAGCTGCCGATCTGCACCGGATCGGAGGTTTTGACCTCCTTGCAGGCATCCAAAAGGGCAGCACCGGCGTTCTCCTTATCAGTCAGCAGATCTCCACGGATCTCCATACCGGCAAAGCCGTCCTCTGGGTGCGGGTGAGCTGCCAAAACCTCCAGGTCAGATTCAAAGCCCTTGATAAAGCCCTTGTGCTTTTCAATCTCCTCCGGGGAAGTATTTGAGCAGCTGGTCCTCCAGACGATATTGTTTGCTCTGGTGGTCGGCTTTCATCAGCTTCAGGCGGGATACCTCCACATCCAAATCCATACGCTCTTTGATACGGGGGTCTCCGGCGCACAGAGCCTTGATCTCGGCAAAACTGAGGGCTGTTTCATCCACATCATCGCAGGAGCGCACCGGCGATTTAGAAGTCATGATCTGGCTGATGAATTTTTGCTTATTCTCCACCGTCTGCCAGAGATATGCGTCAAAGGTTCCTTCGGTCACATAGCGGTACACATGGACAAGGGGATTCTGGTTGCCCTGGCGCTCGATACGGCCCTTTCTCTGGGCAAGGTCTCCCGGTCTCCACGGACAGTCCAGGTCATGAAGTGCCACCAGACGGTCCTGCACATTGGTGCCTGCGCCCATCTTGGCAGTGCTGCCCATAAGCACACGCACCTGACCGGTACGGACTTTAGAGAATAGCTCCTTTTTCCGCACTTCGGTGTTGGCTTCATGGATAAAAGCGATCTGGTCGGCAGGCATCCCCTGAGCAATGAGTTTCTGACGAATATCGTCATATACCGTAAAGGCCGGTTCCTGCTCCGGCAGAGGCACAGCGCCTTCCAGTGCGTGAAGCAGTGGATTATCCAGCGTTTTCGCCGCCTTGCTTGCAGGAGCTTTTGCCTGTGGGGTAGAAATGTCGCAGAACACCAGCTGGGTCAGCTTGTCAGCTTCGCCATCCCGCCAGATCTGCATGATGTTGTCCACGCACTGATTGACCTTTGTGCAGGGTTCGTCCGGCAGCATCTGGTTGACGATCCTCTGGTCCAGCCCCAGCTTTCGGCCATCCGAGGTAATCTTGAGCATATTGTCCTGAGACGGGTCAACGGTTCCGCTGTGTACCAGCGATGCGCGCTCCGAAAGGGCCTTGACCATTTCCTGCTGATGTTCGGTAGGCTGCGCCACGATGTTGTGGTATTCCACTTCCGGGGTAGGCAGATTCAGCTGGTCGGCAGTCTTAATGTCGGCCACTTCTTTGAACAGGTTCATCAGCTCCGGCAGATTAAAGAACTTGCTGAATCTCGTTCTTGCCCGGTAGCCGGTGCCTTCCGGTGCCAGCTCCAATGCTGTGACGGTCTCCCCAAATCGGGAAGCCCAGCAGTCGAAGTGAATCATGTTCAGCTCTTGCAGGCGTTCATACTGAAGGTAACGCTGCATGGTGTAAAGCTCGGTCATGGAGTTGCTGACCGGGGTGCCGGTGGCAAAGATCACGCCACGGTTTCCGGTGATCTCATCCATATAGCGGCACTTGGCAAACATATCGCTGGACTTTGGGCATCGCTGGTGGAGAGACCCGCTACATTCCTCATTTTTGTGTATAGAAACAGGTTTTTATAGTTGTGGGCCTCATCTACGAACAATCGGTCCACACCCAGCTGCTCAAAAGTTACCACATCGTCTTTTCGCCCCTCGGCTTGCAGCTTTTCCAGTCTGGCTTCCAGAGACTTTCTGGTACGCTCCAGCTGCTTGACCGTGAAACGCTCGCCGCCGCTGGCCTGCACCTCTGCGATGCCCTCGGTGATCTCGTCGATCTGCTCATAGAGAAGCCCTTCCTGACGCTCCCGGCTGATGGGGATACGCTCAAACTGGCTGTGTCCCATGATGATGGCGTCGTAGTCACCGGTCGCAATACGGGCGCAGAACTTTTTGCGGTTATGGGTCTCAAAGTCCTTTTTGGTTGTGACTAAGATGTTGGCGGAAGGATAGAGGCGCAGAAACTCCGACGCCCATTGCTCGGTCAGATGGTTTGGAACCACAAAGAGAGATTTCTGGCACAGTCCCAGGCGTTTGGCTTCCATAGCAGCGGCCACCATCTCAAAAGTTTTGCCAGCGCCCACCTCATGTGCCAGCAGGGTATTACCGCCATACAGCACATGGGCGATAGCGCTTTTCTGGTGTTCCCGCAGAGTAATGGCTGGGTTCATGCCGCCAAAAGTGATATGGCTACCATCATACTCACGGGGACGGGTAGAGTTCATTTCTTCGTTATACTGGCGCACCAAAGTCTGGCGGCGCTCCGGGTCTCTCCAGATCCAGTCCCTAAAGGCTTCCCGGATAGCCTGCTGTTTTTGAGCGGCCAAGGTGGTCTCCTTGGCATTCAGCACGCGGCGCTCTTTTCCGTCTGCGTCCTCTATGGTGTCATAGATACGGACATCTCGCAGGTTCAGGCTGTCCTCCAAAATCTTGTAGGCATTGGCACGGCTGGTTCCGTAGGTAGTGTAGGCTGCCACATCGTTGTAGGATACGGAAGATTTCCCCTTGATCTGCCATTCAGCGGTAAAGGACGAATAGTTGACCTCGATACTGCGCTGGAGATAAAACGGAGTGTTGAAGGTCTCATACATAAACTGCTGGATATATTCCTTGTCGATCCAGGTAGCACCCAAACGCACCTCGATTTCCGACGCATCCAGGTCTTTGGGCTGGGCGGCGGTAAGAGCTTCCACATTGACTGCATAAACCGGGTACTGCTGTGCCGCCCGCTGCGCCTGACGCAGTTTGTGGCGTACATTGCCGGAAAGGTATTCATCAGCAGTCACATAATGGGGTGTGGCCGTCTTTCTCCAACTGTCCCGGTACACGGAAGATCACGCCTTGCAGCTCTCCGGCCAGTTCTTCTTTTGTTTTTCCGGTAAGCTGGCTCATATAGCTCATATCCACGCAGGCTTTTTCCGAGATAGACACCGCCAGTGCTTCACTTGCCGTATCCACCACAGCCACCGCCTGATGGGGCTTGATGGTCCGTTTGGTGAACATATCCGCCTTGCGCTCCAGCTTTCCGTCCTCGTCGATGACTTCCAGCGCACAGAGCAGGTAATAGGAAGAATCATCTGCATAGGCCAGACGGTTTGCACGGTCATTGATGAGACCGTATTTAGCAGAAAAGCCGTCATAGAGGCTGTTCAGTTCCGCCTGCTTTTGGGTAATGGTGCTGTCCGGAACCGCTGCGTCCATCTGAAGGTCGATCAGTTCCTGCACACAATCACGCAGTCCCACAAGACCTTTTACGCGGGCTTCGGCGGTAGCGTTGAGGTCAGGGCGCACCATGCGGCTGTTTTCCCGGTAGTACACCTGCCCGTCTACAATGGCATAGGAATAGTTCTTCACATTGGGGTCGGCAGGAATGGAGGTGTCAATGGCTTCGCCTTCGCCCAGCTCCGGCAGCTCTGCCTCCTGATAAGTGCCATGAATGTACTTCACAGCATCATGCAGCTGGTCGGAAAGCTCCAGTCCCTCGATAGGGTTCACGGTGTAATCCATACCATGAGCAGTGCTTACCGGCTCCTGCCTGCCCAGCACCATTTCCGGGTGGTCCAGGAAATAGCGGTTGATGGCAAAGCCGTCCTGCGTCTGTCCGGTCTGGGTCCACTCTGGTGCAATGTCCAGCGGGCGTCCCGCTTTTGGAGGAAGATGATGTCCGATACCACCTCGGCACCGGCATTCTTTTTGAACGCGTCATTAGGCAGACGGATAGCTCCCAGCAGCTCGGCACGCTGGGCAAGATAGCGGCGCACGGTGGAATCCTTGGCGTCCATAGTATAGCGGGAGGTTACAAAAGCCACCACGCCGCCGGGACGCACCTGGTCCAGTGCTTTGGCGAAAAAGTAGTTGTGAATACTGAAATTCAGCTTGTTGTAGGCTTTGTCATTGACCTGATACTGACCGAAAGGTACATTGCCGATGGCAAGGTCAAAAAAGTCACGCCTGTCGGTGGTCTCAAAGCCGCCTACTGTGATGTCCGCCTTGGGATAGAGCTGCTTTGCGATGCGCCCGGAAACAGGGTCCAGCTCCACGCCGTACAGACGGCTGTTTCGCATTTTCTCTGGCAGCATACCGAAGAAATTGCCCACACCCATAGACGGCTCCAGAATATTTCCGGTCTCAAATCCCATACGGTCCACCGCTTCATAGATGGCCTGAATGACCGTAGGGCTGGTGTAGTGGGCGTTGAGGGTGGAGCTTCTGGCGGCGGCATATTCCTCCGGGGTCAGCAGCTCTTTCAGCTGGGCATACTCGGAAGCCCATGCCGGTTTTTCCGGGTCAAAGGCATCGGCAAGGCCACCCCAGCCCACATAGCGGGATAGGACTTCCTGCTGTTCCGGCGTTGCCTGTGCGGTGGTTTCCTCCAGGTATTTCAGCAGCTTGATTGCCTCGATATTTGCCTGGAACTTGGCTTTCGGACCGCCTTCACCCAAATGCTCATCGGTAATACGGAAGTTTTGTGCATTGTGGCGCAGGTTAGCCTTGTATTCCTCATAGGAGGCTTCCTCGGCAGCTTTGGCATTGGGGAAGGTCTGCCACTGGCCGTTGACCTGAATGGAAACCGGGTGTTCATCCAGCACTTCCTCAAAGGTTTTCTCCGGCTCTGTTACAGGGGCTGGCGGCTCCGGCTCCTCAATATGCAACCGTTCCACCACCACATCATAAGGCAGATGGTTCTTATCGCCCGGATAGACGGCCATGGTCTCGGAATGAAAGGCTGGGGATTCGGCAGACGGTTGGGGCTGTTCTTGTCCAAAGCCATCCAGCTGACGGGCATACATCCCGCGCAGCAAAGGCGCAACCTCATCCCAGCGGAAATACAGCACAGCCAGACGCTTTTCCTCTGCATCCATGACTTCCAGCTCTATGCCCTGTGCCGTGGTACGGTAATCGGCAATATCGCCGGTCTCCAGATTCAGCGTCTCGATCTCACCGGAATAGGCTCTGCTCAGCCAGTAGGCGATCTCACTGTTGCTCCTGCCGGATTGCAGCAGCGTGGAAATCTGCTGTTTATCCGCTTCATCCATCAGTCCATGGACCAATACATCCCGCAGGTCTTGATCTGCCTTGTTCGGGTCAATGGGAAGAAACTCGGTATAGTAAGCATTGCGGCGGTCTGCCCGAAGCAGCTGCTCGAACTGTTCTTTGCGCTCTGCCCGATAGATGGGATATACCATGCCGGTGGGCAGAAGCTGTACGGTGTCCTCCCGCAGCTCTGTGATCTGATAGGCGTCATCCTCGATATACACGGTATCGCCCACGGCATAGACCGGGGCGGCTGGGTCGTAGGAGGTTCTTTGCGGAATTGGGCGGCGAACTGCGTCATATTCCTCATCGGAAATGGAAACTTCGGAAGTCTGCTCTGTCTCGGCATCTGCGATCTGCTCTGCATCTGACATCACCTGTTGGATAAACGGATCATTGTCCAGTTTTTCCGGGTCTGCCACCTGGCCGTTGACGATCCCTCTTTCCTCCAGAGCTTCCCGGATGGCGATTGGGTCGATGTCGTCAAAACGGTTCTGTTCTTCTTCGGTATAGAACCGGTCCTCCTGAATGAGCTGGGCAATCCGGCGCTGTACCTTCGGCCAGGGCAGCTGCGTTTCCTCCGGGCTGCCGGCACGGACAACGAACAGGCTGTTGCTGTTACTGCCGCCGTATTCCTGAGCCAGCCATGCGGCGGTATCTTTTTCTCTTTCATGGTCTTTCATATAGCGGACAACAGCGTGTTTACTCTCGATATTGCCGTTCCATGCACAAAGGGCAGTATCAATATCTTCCTGAGAAAGAGGGCGCAGAAGCTCATGGAGCTTTGGATAGGTCTCGTCGATCACTTCCCGGTGTAAACGCTGACGGAACTCCGGCACATCCGAATAGAGTCGGATCAGCTCCATATCCTTAGAACCAAGAACCGCACGGCGCACAGCGGCATTGCCCTCGATGACAGCATTTTCACGGTCAGAATGCCCGCAGGCATTGCGGTATGCGGCATCCTCGGAAATAGCGGCAGTCACCACAGGCTTATACTGCTCAAACTGCTCCCGAAGGATAGGCTTGGCGCTTCTTCTTCCATCTCCGGCTGCTGGGCTTGAATGGCATCTTCTTCGGCCAGTTCCTGTTCAGACTGGATTTTGTCATACTGCGCCTGTTCCTGTTCGGTAAGATAGCGGTCTTTCTGGACAAGTGAGGTAATGCGCTTGGCAACCTTTTCCCAGTTCAAGTGAACATCCGGGCAGTCCTGCTTTTTATAGTGCAGTCCTTTCCCATCGTGATCTTCGCCGCTGTGTGTTGCACCGGACAAGGCATGAGAGCGTCCGCCAATGCCATACTCGTCTTTGAGGAATCTCACTTTCTCCTTATCCGTATGGTTTGCCATGAAGAACGCATAGATACGGCCTTTTCCTCCGGCGAAACTGCTGCCACCGGTCATAGCGGCGTCGATCTCATCCTCGGTAATGAAGTGCTGGACGGTTGGCACTTGAGAAAGATCCGAAGAAAAAGTCCTGCGGGGCAGGTCAAGGTCCTTCAGGTTCTCCCAGATCTCCCTCGGTCTATGATAGTGAAAACGCAACAGGTCACGATCCTGCTGATAAGCGGTCCAGAAAGCGGCGTATTCTTCCTTGAGGGTCTGGCGGAAATCCGGGTCACTCAGCTGCTCCGTCAGGCGGCGGGTCTCCTCCGGGAACCCATTGCCTTTGATCTTTGACAGGCAGGACAAATATCCGGCTTCTCTGGCTTCCTCGCTGAAATCGTGATACAGATACCAGAGCTTTTCTGAAAGGAGGGAGCGTTCATAGCCTGCCGCTTCTGCAAGCTCCACATTGGAGGCAAACTGGCCGCTCTCCAAAAGCTCTCCGATACGCTCTGCGGCGCTCTCCCAGGAAATGACCTGGGCAGACCTGTCATAACGGACAGACTTCCCGTGGGAAAGATGGATACCATCCTCGGCATACCATGCGCTCACACTGCCAAGGCCGTTGCCGCCGTGGTACAGCGTTTTCAGTATCTCGGCAATCTCAGAGGTGGTTTTCTGCTTTTCAAAGGCTGCAACCACACGCTCCCTCTGGCGGTCTGTATTGCCGCCCAAACGCAGCACATGGTCAATGTCGTTTTGGGCAAAAGAAAAAGCAGAGGATGTATGCGCTACATTCTCTGCTTCATCTATGGATTGGATCTGTTCCGCTTCGGAGAGGAACAGGTTTAGGGTCAGCTGTTGATAAGCTCCGACATCAGGATCTCCTCGGCTTGGGCTTTGCAGGTGTTCATCGCCCCACCACTTCATGGGATCGCTGGCTTTTCAGTTCCTCGGTGGCTCCCGCTTCCTTCGCCAGCTGGGGCATCATCTGCTCCAGTTTGTTCTGGGCGGTCTCGTCGATCTCCAGAAGGTGCGGGTACAGCTTCTCGCTCAGCAACATCTGGTTGTAGAGGATGGGACGGTGTTCCTTCAGGTAGGTTTTCCTCATCCTTCCGTACTTGCCCAGGGGGTTTCTCCGGCTGCTGGCTCAGCTTCAGGTCGGGAATCAGATAGTCTCCGTTCTGGATATAGGTCATGGGATTGTTCATCTTGTTTGCTCCTTTCTTGGTTGGCTTCGCGCTCTGCATTTCGGACGGTAACGCCGATCTGCCGCAGCACCTGCTGGTTGATCTGGCTGACCGCTGTTCCCAGCGCCCCGATGGTGGACGGGGTGTTGAAATCAAAGATTGCCATGAAATCTTCGTGGTCGAAGTAGCGTTCTGGCTCCAGTCCGCAGCGGGACATCAAAGCGTAAGTGATGCTGACGGTGGCTGCTGCCTTGAACTGTACTCCGATGTTAAACTCATCATATTCCTCCAAAAAGGAACCGTCAACGATATAGAAGAAGTCTTGCTGATGCTCCGTCCAGTATTCCTCAGCCAGTTTTCCGGCTACCTCCGTGAGCTGTCCGGCGAGGTCATCACCGGAAACATCATAGGTGCGCTCAAGCATGGCCTGCACCGAATCCAAATAGCGCTCCTCCAGCTGCCACAGCCAGGGAGTGCGGGAATGTTCACGGGTTCCAGTGTCGGAAATGTCAAAGACATAGCGCAGGCGGGGCCTGTCCCCGGAATCGTCCACCAGAGCAATCCCTTTGGAACCGCGCCTTACATACCGGCCCATCTTTTCATTCCACAAATCGTACTCCGCACAGGCGGTGGCGTCCGGGCGCTGGGCGTAGATCATCAGCTGCTCATGGAACGGGTACTTGTAAAGTCGGGCTGCCGTAGTAAGGAACCCTGCCCATTCCTGCCAGCTTCCAGTGAGTTGCGTTGTCACCTTCTCCGCCATCTGTGCATATAGTTCAGCTTTGGTTGGCATGGTGTTCTGTCCTCCTTTCGGTTTTTGGGTAAAAGAAAAGCAGGAAACCTAAACGATTTCCTGCTAAGTAAAACTGTGAATATTACATTTTAGTTATTTAATATCTCTGCAATCGTGTTTGGTGCATATTTATTGAGTTCATGTCCTGCATTTGGAACGATGTGCAAAGTGGCTTGGGGTAGCAGTTCTTTTAGCCTTTTAGAAGCCTTTAGATTGGCAGTATCCTTTTTGCCACACAAAATTTGTCACTGGACAACGAATATTGTTTAATTGAGAAGTAAAATCCAATGACCGCATAGAGTGAGCCAATTTTATGGTGCTGCTTTTTGATAGTCCCATACTTTCAAAAGCCTTGTCTGGCATACAACGGAAGATAAGATTTTGAAAATCTATCAGTAAACTTGGAACTTTATATTGTGCGCCAATCAAAACCAGCGAATCCACTTTTTCCTCATGTCGAATAGCAAAATCAATCGCAAGAAGCGCACCTAACGAAAGGCCGCAGATACGAAGCGGCTCTTTTACTTCTGAATACCGCTGTTCTAAATCGCCCAAAATCTGCGAATATGATATTTCATCTTCTGCTGAAGAAAAAAGTTCTGGGCAATCGACATCGGAAATTGATAGTTGTTGGACTACTTCTTTCCAGTCCTGTGCAGTTTGTCCCAACCCATGTAAAAGAACCGTTTTCATTAAACACCTCCTAAGTTCAAGATAATCATCAATGCACAAACAAACTGGAATTGTTTACTGTTTCTTCTTTACAATGAAACCAATAACGAACAAAATAATTGCAGGAATTACCAAAAACAAAGCATTTACTAACACCCACAAATAAAAAGGTGCAGAGTTTAGCGATGTTGAGTATTGAGTATAATCAACGATGCTCTTAATAACAAATACAATCAACAGAATGAGACTCACAATGTTGCATATCATAGGTACTTTCTGTTTCATTCTAAACACCTCAATAAATTATTGTTTGTTGCTTAGATTATACTTCATCCATCTCTCTAAGTATAGTGGGATATTGTGATGAAAGTGAGAGAAATCGCTTATCCGTCAGACAATTTCTCTCACTATATTTTTTACACGATAAATTTACTGGTCAAAATCCGGGTACAGCTCCAGCTGGGAAAAGTCCTCATCGGTCATCACGCAGAGCTTCATAAGGGCGCTGTCGGTCAGCTCACTCAGTTCCGTTTCCTCCGGTGATAGCTCGCCGCGCATCTCACGCAGGCTGGCGATCAATCCGGTGCGGCTACCGGTATTGTAAATGCACATCAGGTTCATTTCCTCAAAAGTAAAGTTTCCCATATCAAATCTCCCTTTCCGCACTCTTTTTGGGCGCTGTCTTTTTGTGTTCTGCCTTGGGCTGGCTTTTCAGCTGCTCCATGACGGACTTTTTCTTTTCCCGTTCCTCCCGATGGGCAGCGGCAGCCAAATCCATGAGGGAAATGGACTGACCGCTGCGGGCCTGCTGTTCCAGCTCTGCCACCGTAGGCTCTTTTGCGCCATTGTTGATGATACCGTCGATCATGCCGTAATCATCCTCCACGGCCATCTCCGCATTTTTCAGCGGATTTTCTGGCAGGAATCCGGGGATCTGGGTAAAACCAACACTGTCACAGTAATGACAGGATACCTTACCATCCTGCTTGATCGCAACGATGTCACTGACACTCATAGAAGGACTGTGAAAATCCGCCGGTTTTTGCAGATTAAACTGCTCATATAGTTTTTCCAGCTGCTCCGGTACCGTGCCAGACTCCCTCAGCGGAGCAGTGTAAATGAGATCATAATTGCTGCGGTCTATGGAAATGTCATGGGACTTTAACCAATCCAGATTCATAAAGCGCACATTCTGCGGATCGTCACGGCTCACCTGATAGATGGCAAAGCAATCTCTGTTCTGGGATAGAAATGCCTGTTCGCGTTCCTGCTGATGTTCCTGACGCTCCATGACCTTTTCGTGGAACTGAGGGCTTTTCTCCCATTCCTCACGGTCCACGCCAAAAAGACCGCCATGATCCATGATTTCCTGCGGGTCAAACACCATGCTCTCCGTATTGTCCTCATGCAGCACATAGACGGTCAAACCGGCGGCATCCAGTTCCAGCGCCCGTTCTCTGGTAACAGGGAGCATCCCATCATAGGAGTAGCCGTATTCCTGCATATCTGGTGTGGAGACCTGCTCATCCGGCATGGGGTATTCATCCAGTGCCTGCTCCTGTGCTTCCGGCAGCTGGGAAGAAGCAGCCATCTGACTGGCCTCTGCCTGCATCTGCTGGTAGGCAGCTTCCTGCAAGGTCTCAATCATGGACAGCGGGGCATCCTGAATCGACGGATTTTCCAGTTCCAGCCCCTCACAGATCTGCTGGACAGCGGCGGAACGGGACAGTTCCGGGGTATTCAGCTGGCCGCCGTCCTGTTCTTTCATGGTTTCCTTGTCATAGAGGGTATAGTCCCAGCCGGTATCGCACGGCTGAATGTGCAGATAGGTGGCATCGTCCAGAAGAAACAGGGTTTCCTGCGGTATATCCGCCTGTTCCGGCTCCTGTTTGGCGGTCAGATCAATGCCGCGCTCCTTACAGATTTCCTTGTAGTGGCGTTCGATGTTGTTAATCAGCTCACAGGAAGTCTTATTGATGGTCTCCAGACTGGCCCGTAATTCTTTCAGTTCTTTGCCCTTGGACCAGGAAGCGATGTAACCGAAACTGTTTTCCCCGGTCTGGATGCCAAAATACTGGCAGACTGCATAGGAAATGCTTTCCGCTTCGACTTCTTCTGTGCGACGGTCCTTTTTCTGTTCCTGCAAAAACTGCGAGAGGGTAAGCATACCGCCGTTAAAATTCAGTCCGGTCTCATCTGTAAAATACAGCCTGCCTTCTTCTGGAAATTCTAACGGAGCAGTCAAAATAACAGAACCAGCGTGGTTCACCACCACTCTTTCCTCAACACAAATCGGGGAACCGGGGTCGTCATCCGAACCGCGCAGGTCATAGCAATAAACGCCTTCGGGCAGATCATCATGGGAAATACGCCCATTGGAAAACAGGGCGGGTTTCTCAAACAACTCCACCTCCTGATATTGCTGGTCATTGTCAATCTGAATCTTTTTCCTGATTATGGAGCTTGCTGTGTGCGATTTCATGGACAGCGGCGGAAACAGTCTGCACCTCGCTCATGCCTTCCCGGATGGCGATGCGCTGGCGTTCGGGTGAAAAATAGCCGTCCATGTTGTCCGCCATCGGCTCAAACTCGATGGGAACCGGGGCAGAGCGCCGCACCGCCTCCAGAAACGCTTCATAATGCGGCACAGTCCCCGACAAGCTGGATGCCAACTCCGGCAGCGGCTTGCCGTCTGTCTGGCTCACATCAAACACCTTGACCGGGCGAAACATGGGGATTTCGATTTCCTTTTTCTCCATGACCGCCTTGCCGTCTGCATCCAGAATGGGGCATGGGTATCCGGGTCGCGCTTCATTTCCTCGGATTTTCTTTTGTAGGGCGTGGGGGCGATGATGGTAATGCCATGCTCACCCTTTTTCACATGGCGCTCAAACTGGTTTTTCCACTTGTTGAACCCGGCCACCAAAGTGGCATCCGGCTTCTGCATATAGATGAGCATTGGTGTTGTTTACCGAATAGCGGTGGAAGCGGGACATAACGGACAGATAGCGCATATACTTTTCACTCTCGAACAGTTCCTTGATGCCCTGCTCGATGCCATCTGTGATTTCCCTTAGCCGCTCTCGGTTGGTGGATTTATTCTCAGCCATGATTTTCAGTCTCCTTTCCAAATGTGTATTTTCCTGCTGTGTGTTCTGTAATCCATGCC
>ENA-OQEL01000306-OQEL01000306.1-human-gut-metagenome-genome-assembly--contig:-NODE-306-length-18618-cov-3.590233_pt1 | contig 18618 bp, 16 predicted proteins | sample MGYA00242796_ERZ504637 | MGnify/ENA primary metagenome ERZ504637 (study PRJEB26092, sample SAMD00036306) | human gut metagenome | host: Homo sapiens | study: EMG produced TPA metagenomics assembly of... | reverse complement strand
AAGAAGTAATGGACAGTTCGACAAAGATGCGAGCTGTCTTTTTTATTTGAATCTATATAAAATATGCATTTTATACGCATGAAGAAATTGACAGAAAATTTTGGGGGGGGGTATAATTATACTGTATACTTATGCCACTTTTGAAAACACAACATCAGATGCTGGTACAACCAAAGTAGACAACAAAAGACGAATTTGACGAGGTGCTGAATGGCTTATACGGTAAAACAATTATTAGAATCGAAACAATTTCCTGATATGAGATTAGTGACATGTAAAGAAAATCTGAATCAGGAAATTAAAGGTATACGAATTATCGAAATAGAAGATATGGAAAGATATCTGACTGGAGGAGAGCTTCTTCTTACAAATATGAAAGTGTATTTCGGAGAAACGGACAGAGAGTTTCGGAAACATTTGAATGAACTGGAGAAGAAACAGGTCAGTGGATTTATTATAAAGCAGCATCTGGACATGGTACAGAAAGTCAATTATTATGATATTTTATTAAAGTTTTGTTCGGAACGTAATATTCCAGTGATAGAAATTTCGGAAGATGAGTATTATTGGGGTATTATAAAATATGTTATTCTGCAGATCTATGATGAAAATATCGCACGGTTGATTTATTTCAAATTGACACACGACAATATTTCTAACATGTTATTGGATGGAGAGAATTTTGAAGATCCAACTAAAAATATTTTGTTTCTATTGTCTTCTATGATTGGCAATCCGGTAGCGTTATATTATAGTAACTTAACTTGCTGTGCGTCCACAACGCAGGATCTGTCTGATTTTGTATTTGAGAAAAATGTTGAGAAATATAAACCGGATATTGTTACCAGATTTGAATACAAAAAACAGAGAAAAGAGCATACGCAATATATTACAAAAATACATGTGTTAGGTCGGGTAGAAGTTTATTTGGTAGTCACGGAAGTGAATATGCCATTAACAATACTGGACTATATGGCATTGGAAAATGCTGTTTTTACTTTACAGTATAGTTTTATGGAAACATATGCTCGAAATGAGATAGAAAAAAATATCAACGAGATATTGGATATAGCTTGCTTAATGGTTTATTAACGGGCGATGAATTGAGTAAAGCTGCAAGAATGCTAAAATTGGAAGATACAGATCAATATTGTGTGGTAAGTTTTCATACGATTTCAAGCAATAGCGAAGATTATTATACAAAAGAAGAATTAGAAGAAATCGGAGTGATAGAAGGCGAGATTCAGAGATTACTTCCGGATGAACATATTTACCGGAATCTGAATCAGATTGTGTGTATTCATGAAATTAAGCCTGGGGAAACACAAGCAGGGTTCCGGGAAGAAATGGAAAAATTATATCAGACAGTACAGAAGCAGATTTTTCACAGAAATAAGACAACGGATTTTCAGATTGGCATTGGAAGTATTGTTAATGGATATGGAGATTTGAAAAAAATCTTTTAAGGATTCAAAGAAAATCATAGACTATATGGATATGCTCAGATATCTCTATGGTGATAAGAATATATCGGTAGCCGATTTTTCTAAGCTCGGTTTTTTCCAGATTTTTGAAAAAATCAAAAATCGTGATGAACTGATGGAATATGTGCCAGAGTCACTTGTGAAATTATATTGGTATGATAAAGAACATGATGGAGAACTGATTGAAACGTTGCAGGCGTATCTGGACTGTGATAAGAGTGCGAATAAAGCAGCTGAAAAACTCTATGTAAATTATCGTACTCTTTCAGGGCGATTGAAAAAAATAAAAGATATTTCCGGCATTGATTTCAAGAATTCTGCTGAGATGCTGGCTGTTAGAAATGGAATCGTTTTATTCAAAATGGCAGAAACACTGTAATTCAAAGAGAAACTATATCTCTATGGTATGGTTTCTTTTTTTGCGAAAAACCGATAACTACAAATTTTTTGTAGCAAAACGTGAAAATATCTTCCTATTCTCTGTATTATTTTTGCAAAAAACAAGTGCTATACTTTAACCAGTACATAAAAGGATACCTTGATTATCTAAGTTGATATGAAGCAGGAATGAATCATGAAAAAGAAACAGGTTGAGAAAGAACAGAATAATGAGAAACAGCTTCCCAGACAGGAAACGACACTGGGAGAAGATATCTTTCAGCTGTTATTGAAGATTGTTCTTATCATTTTGGCGGTCATCCTTGTTTTTACATTTATGTACGGGATGGCGAGAATCAATGACGTATCTATGAAACCAGCAATAAAAGATGGTGATCTGGTCATGTATTATCGACTGGACAAGCGTTTTGTGTCCGGTGATATTGCAGTATTTAAGAAAGATGGCAGAACAACCACAGGCAGGGTCGTAGCAGTCGCAGGTGATACCGTAGATATAACAAAAGACGGTTTGATGATTAACGGCGCTACGCAGATTTCACAGGATATTTATTTTGACACCACACAGTTTCAAAATGGAGTTGACTTTCCAATCACTGTTGGCGAAGGTCAGATATTTGTACTGGGTGATAACAGACCGGAGGCGTCAGACAGCAGAATCTATGGCTGCATCAATATTAAAGACGTCAAAGGAAAAGCGATTGCGGTTATTCGAACCAGAGGACTCTAATCCCCTCCTTCGTTAATCAAATAAAAACAAACAATATTATTTACAAGGGAGGAATCACTATGGGCATGAATAAAATGTTCAAAAAAGTGCTCGCAGTTGTTGCTGCTGGTGCCATGACGATGGGAATGGCAATGCCAACATTTGCGGCTGATCCGGGCAAGACAACGGAGGCATGGATTACTAAGACCTACAAGACAGAGGCCGGAAAGGCTGAGAAGTTTAGCTTTACAGCAGAGCAGGTCAAGACAGGAACTGGTATAATTACAACAGATGCAGCGGTTACTATGCCGGAGATATCATTTACCGATACTGAAACAGGAATAATTTCTAGGAGAGGTCAGATTACATTTCCGATATATCAAGAAGCAGGAAAGTATGAGTATACTGTAAAAGAGATACAGACAGCAGATCCAGCAGTAGTCAACGGTGATCATGAAAAAATGATCATGTCAGGGGCTGAGTATACAATGGATGTATATGTTACAGATGGTGCAACTGGTACAGAAATTTCTAATATCGTTGTAAATAAAGTGAGAGATGATGAAGGTCAGACAGATACTGGTAAAGTAGATATTGGAAATACCGATACTAATACTTTCAACTTTACTAACACTTATGTACAGGAAGCTGGTACAGGTACAAATCCTACAGATCCAGATCCGACTTATAATAAGTTTGGCTCTTTGAATGTGTCTAAAAAGATTGTTAATGCAAATGGTACAACAACAACTCCTGACGATGAGTTCGCTTTCACAGCAACATTTGCATTCCCGGATGGAACAGATGCAAACACACTTGGCGGAATCAAGGCTGCTAATGGAGATACTGTTACATCTGTTGAGGGCGGAACATACACATTCAAGTTGAAAGCAAATGAAAACATGAAGTTCACTGGTGTTCCAGTAGGAACAATAATTACTGTAAAAGAGTCTGCAGCTAAAAACTATAAAGGTAGTGCAGTGATTACTATCAATGGTACTCAGTTGACTCCTGTTAGTGCTACAAAATATAGTACAGAACTTACAGTGGTAAATAAGGAAAAATTAGGTCGGAAACAGAATACCGTTGATGTAACCAATACATACAACGATGTACCTGTAACTGGTATCATCATGAACACTCTTCCATACGTTCTGATGATTGCACTTTGCGGTGTAGCACTGATTGCTTTTGTAGGATTCAAACGCAGAAGATTACAGAAATAATAAAATATAGCAACCAGGAAAGGGGATGTGTGCGGCGTTGCTCCGCCGCATCCCTTTTTGCTAATTTTGCGAGCAAATTGGTCAGATGAACCAGTTTTGATAAATATAAAAGAAACAGAAATGGTGAAAGGAACTTGTACATATGCTTCGGATGAAGAAAGTGCTGAAAGGAATTATCAGAGGATTAGACCATATTGTAAACTTCACAGCCTTATCGCTGATTCTTGCAGCCATGTTTCTCTCAGGTTATATGCTGTGGGACTCCCACCAGGTATACCAGACAGCAGATGCAAAGAACTATGAAGCATATATTCCGACAGAAAAGAATACAAAATCTTTTGAAGAATTACAGAAAATCAATCCGGATGTGATTGGATGGATACGAGTGAATGACACAAATATCAATTATCCACTGGTGCAGACGGACAATGATGATACTTATATGAATACAGATGCGGAAGGAAACTATTCCTTAAGCGGAGCAATCTTTTTACATTGTGCAAATAAGCCGGATTTTTCGGATTTTGATAATATTATATATGGTCACCATATGGAAAAGCACATGATGTTTGGAGATATCGGTGAATTTACAAATGAACAGTATTTCAACGAACATCCATATGGAAATCTGTTCTTTGATGGAAAAAATCATGGAATTGAATTCTACGCATTGTTACAGGTAGATGCTTATAATGAGACGATTTTCAATGTGTGTCTGGACACACCAGAAGCGAAACAGGAGTATCTGCAGGAAATCGAGAACAATGTTTTATATAAAAGAGATATGAATATAACGGAAGATGATCATCTGGTTTTGCTGACCACCTGTACATCGGATATGACAAATGGAAGAAATATCCTGATGGGACGCTTAACAGATCAGATATATCCGGAAAAATGAAAAAGGCCAAAAACGTAGGTACAGGAATTGATGAACTGAAAAAGTGCAGTAGGAAAAGTGCCAGTTATTGTATGGTTTATCCTGATTGTCCTTGTACTGATGCTGATAGCAAGACAGATAGAAAAGAAAAGAAACAAGAGAAAGAAGGAGAGGGAGAAGCATGAGAACAACACGTTTGACAAAAATAGCCATGGTTATATTCCTGTCCATGATATTCTTTCTGGGTGTTCAAAAACCAGTACTGGCAGCTGGCAAAAACACAACAGTGAAAATACCAGTGGAACAGATATTTGAAGCGAACAATTCTGTAGATGCTGACAAAACAGGCTCTTATGTTTTAATAGCAGATCAGATACAAAATCCAATGCCGGAGGGAAGCAATGGAAGAACATTTACCTGGAATATGAGTGGCAATTCTTCTACAGAGCTGATTATGAATGTCGGACAGGCAGGAGAATATCATTACAAGCTGTACCAGGCAACAGAGAATAAAGAAAATTATACATATGATTCAAAAACCTATGATGTAACGATTGAAGGATTCTTTGATTCCAATAATGAACTGATGGCGGTAACAGTGGTCAAAAATGAAAATGGAGATAAAGTATCGAGGTTTCATTTAAAAACTCATATACCGGTCAAACTGGTAAAAATCAAAACCCGGTTCCATCTTCCCCAAGATCAAAGGATATTATTCATAATGGTTCGCCGGTAAAGACAGGTGATGATAGTCCGGTTGCAGGCTATTTGTTCTTATTCTTTGGCTCAGTTATCTGCCTTTGCGGATTACTCATGGAGAAGCAGAAGAACAGGAAGGAAGATGCGAAAAATGAGGCATAAGAATTGGAAAACATATTTGAATCTTCCTGTTTCAATCAATGAGTTTATGTACGGGACAAAGAAAAAGAGAGAGGTGAGCACTTATGCAGCTTACAAATACAACGGATTATGCAATCAGGATTGTCTGTTATTTGGCAATAAAAAAGCGCAGGGTTACAACGGCAAAATTAGCTTCTGAATTAAAGATTCCGGAGAGCTATATTCCCAAAATCACAAAGCAGATTAAAAAAGAGAAGATTATTTCAGCTTCTGAAGGTATCAGTGGAGGATATGCCCTTGCCAAAAATTCAGAAAAGATTTCTTTATTTGATGTCATATCATGTATGGAATCAACAATGGCAATCAGTCGCTGTCTTGAAAAGGATGGATTTTGCTCCAGAAACTATACGGATTGCTGTAAAGTACATCAAGTCTTATTGGACTTACAGAACACTTACAATAACCGATTAGAAAATGTGAAAATCTCTGATATTATCAGACCTGGGAAAGATGAATATTTTGGGCGATTTTATATCATTCTGAAAGTTAATTTAGCGGAAAACAGTTATGAATGTATCTATTCTCATAACAGGGGGATTTATGATGATGTAAAAACTGCAGGAACATATGATGATTTTCTGAAAGTATATTGTGAAAAATATGTATGTGAAAAGGATTGTGAAAAACTGCAGGAATTTTTGAAAAGCGATTCGTTGACAGAGCATTTGAAAAAGGGCTGTTCAGAAGAAGATATCGTTTATCAAAGAAGAAGCGAGAAAAACTCAGAGACTTATGTTTGGATGGAAGTAAAAAGATTTGTGGATGAAAATGAGAAAACTGCTGTTATTACATTCCATAATGCAAAAGTTATTCCTAACACAATTGTAAATATGGAACGGGAATTAAGACAAAAAGCACAGGATGAGACAAAACAGTATTGGAAAATGGTTTCGCTTCTGGCTGCAGTGTTGAATCACAATAATCTTATAGAAACAGAACATCAGGATGATATCTGTTTTTATACAAAACAAGTGTATCTTCAACTACAGAAAAACTATCCGGAGTATGGGATTACAGAGGAAGAAATAGAAAATGTCTCTCATCTGTCTCCGATTCATGATATTGGAAAAATCCGTGTGCCGATAGAGATATTGAACAAAAACGGTAAATTAACAGCTGATGAGATGGAAATTGTAAAGCAGCATCCTCTTACAGGGGCAGAGATGACATTGCGGTTTCCACGAGGAGCTACGACAGAAAAACTTAATAAGTATAGCTATGAAATATGCAGATATCACCATGAAAGATATGATGGTTCTGGTTACCCGGATGGACTAAAAGGTGATGAAATACCACTTTGTGCTCAGGTAGTAGGCCTTGTGGATGCTTATGATGCATTGGTCAGTGTACGCCCCTATAAAAGAAAATTAAAGCATGAAGAAGCCATAAGAATGATTGCCAACGGTGAATGTGGTGTATTTTCAAAAAAACTATTGCAGTGCTTTATAGCAGCGGCAATGCAGAAGGAATGGATAAAAAAGGCAGATAGTTGAGAAAAGGAAAATATGTTTTTAGGAGGAATTTGTGTGAAGAGGAAAAAGAGATGGCTAAGATGGATAGCCTGGACACTTTTATTGGTTTTGTGCATGAATAGCGCAGGAACGACAGTTTTGGCAGTTTCAGTGGAAGAAGAGAATATTCCAAATATAAATAGTACTCAAGAGGGTGAAATGCACACAGAAGATTTTATTCCGGAGGAAAGTACATCATTGTCGGAAGAGACGTCGAAAGAAGAAAATACTTCGCCATCAGAAGAGACTCCTGGAGAGAAAATCACCCCGCCATTAGAAGAGACTCCTGGAGAGAAAATCACCCCGCCATTAGAAGAGACTCCTGGAGAGAAAATCACCCCGCCATTAGAAGAGATTCCGGAGGAAGAAATTACTCCATCCCAGGGAGAGCTTTCAGAAGAAGAAAAAGCCTTCGAGGAGCAGATTGCACAAGAGGAATCACCGAAACTTCAGGAGATTTCCGAAGGATTTGATATTGATTTCTATGTCATTATTGATGGAAACAAGGTAAAGCTTCAGCATAATGACATTACCGGCATTGCAACATGGAAAGACGGAAGAACTACCTACTATGGTGTTTCCATTGAGGACCTGCTCCTGATATATGAAGAATTTGGATTTGTGAAAAATGGTGAGAATCAGAATCCGGATGCAAATAATAAGTTTGTATCTGCATACCGGGGAAAAAGCGGGATAGAATACGGAAAAGTTTATACAGACACAGAATCCGGAAAGACATATGTTTCTTACAATTATGGACAGAATAAACAAGGGGAAGCGATAGATGTTTACTACCTTCCAAATGGAAAAGGCCTTGCATTAAATTTAAAAGATTCTGTAAAAAAGGACAACTCGTTTTATTCCGTAGAGGTAAAGGGAGAAGGGCAGGATCGGATTCGTTATGCATTAACAGGAACTGTAGTGGAAGAAGCTGTGGCTGATTTTAATCCCCAATTGTCGGACCAGACAGACCAGATCGAATGGACCTGTATGGGAACAGATGATAAGGTGATAGATGGTATACGGGAATCAGGGAACCAGACGAGGTTCACAATCGGAAAGATCACACAGTCTTATGTGATCCAGAGAGCGGATCAGACAGCCTTTGACATTCAGTTTTATATATATGCAGACAATGAGGTTCGAAAGCTGCCGGCTGATTCACTGAAAAAGGTGTATAAATGGAACCGTCAGGGCAGATGCTATTTATCTGTCAGTGATCTTGCTGAGATTTATAGAGAGTTCGGCTTGAATGCAGAGGAAACACAGTCCGGAAATTATTTTCCATATACAGTCCGTGGTGAGAAGACATTAGCACAGGCGACAGTGGTAACTTATAAAGGACAGCAATATGTATCTTATAACCTGGACAAGCAGGAAGCAACTGTACCAACAGACGTTTATTATATGCCAAAAGGAGCATCTGATGGCGAAAAAATTCCGGATAATAATTCAGACCAGATTAAGCAGAATAAGAACAGTTTCTATTCGGTTACAGTGATCAATCCGGATGGAAATCGAACTGTGAGTTACTATAAGAAAGATTCTGCGGTCACAATTTCCGTTGATCCTGGAGATACGAAGGAAAGCGACTGGCTTTGTGCCAGTGAGGATGAAAATAAAACAATTTCTCCGGTGAAACAGGGCGATAAACTAACCTTTTCTATTGGAAAGATAGAGCAACCATATACGGTTGCATGCAACACTTTTGCACCAGTAACCTTGAACATTAAATTCTATACTTTTGTAAATAATGAGAGATATAATGTTCTAAACGAAGAAATTCCTGTTATAAAAGATACTACAACAAAGCCGGGAACAGTTTATTATTATATTTCTAATGATGAGTTAAAAAAGCATTTTGAAAAATTTCATTACGATGGTTCTATTCAAAATGGAGCAAAAGAGCGTTTTTATTATTCCAAGAGAGATTACGATACAATCCATAATGCAGGGAAATACACGATAGAAGGTCATGAATGTATTTATATAGGAAAGTCCGGAGAGCCGATGGATGTGTATTACCTGCCAAATGGAGAAAAAATTGATACCATGAGTGCAAAGACCTTATTCGAACACGACGATGATAGATATAACGGTTTTTACAGTGTGACAGTACAGGATGAAGATGGACAGGTTTACAGCCAAACAGCTTTGCGTGATCTTCCGGCAATTGATTTTGTTGCAAGAAAGTCAACACTTACAAGAACAGTTAGTACAAAGCCGCGTGTAGAAGAACAAACGCAGGATATAAACTGGGAATGCAGAAAGGAAGATGGTACTCTTTCAGCAGTTACATGGAGTAAAAATGAAGCAGAGCATACCATGAGCTTTACTATTCAGCCAGATGATGCAGTACGTCCATATGTGATTGTTCCTGATAATACAGAAAAACCGGCAGCAACAAAAGAAGCAAATATTAGTTTTTATGTATTTATCGATGGACATTATAAGCTGATAAAAAATATTAATGCTGAGCAGCATTACATAATCAAAGCAAACAGTGGCCGAGCCAGTCGTTATTATTTGCGAGCTACACCAGATGATACGATTTCTAAAATTTACAGTGAGTTTGGTTTCACTCCGAGCAAGCTGGAGCCCGGCGCAGATCAGAAAGAGAAGATTCTGTTTGGTTATGCGACAGACAGCCGTGTGTTTGTACAGCACCCTTATAAGGACAACGATGGTACATGGTATATTCCTGTCCTGAAAAACGGGAAAGATGTATCTGTCTATTATTTCTCACAGCCAAACCCACTGAATCCAGACAGAATCGAAAATTATTTTGATCGTTTGACAGGACTTTCTTCTCAGGTTGGGCTGGCAGGAAGACATTTCAGTGTAGAGGGAAGTTTTCATCTGATTGAAGTGTTGGATCCACTGAATCTGACCAAAAGAGAAGCAATTAAGAGACAGTATGTAGGCCATGGGGAAACATATACTGTGGAAGTACCAAAGAAAGCAAGTTTAGAAGGTGAGTATTATGGCAAGGAGATTGTCTGGAGTTGTACATCTAATGACAGGGACGAAAATGAAGTTCTTCCGAAACCGTCCGGAGATGACAAGGTAAAATTTGAAATTCCGAAGGTTAACTCATCTTATGAGGTGATCGCGGACAAACCCCAGGACCCCGGAACGGTCAGAGTGATCTATAATACGACCCGTTATATGAAGAAGCTTCCAAAAGAATCTAAGCTGACCCCTCAGGTTGGAAATAAGACAAGACATACAGATGATTATGAGAATGAAATAGAAGCTGGAAAACATAACGTTAAGTCACCATATCCTCTGGTTTATGATCATGAAGATAATGACAGCAAAGAGTTGGAACAGTATGAATTCGATCATTGGGATTACAGAAACAAAGACGGAAAGTGGCAGGAATGCGGTGCAGGGGATTCTATTTCTGATCTTATAAATAATAATGCAAGACAGCCAATCACCCTCTATGCAGCGTGGCGTAAGGTGAGTAACCAAAATCGAAAACAGGTACAGTTTTATATCTGTAAGTCAGCGATGCCGGAAGATGGTTCAGTAGCATTACCAACCACGAATGTAGACGATTATACAAGTGCGGTTGCCGTGGCAAACTGTAATGTGAAGGCAAGTATATTGCATGATGTTCCAGTTCTTGGAAATAAGAATCCATCTACGTGGGAACAGTATGCGGATGGAAATAAGAGAGTGCAAGAACTTTTGCAGGGAACTAAACCAGATGAGGGATATATTGGAAATGGAGACTATATCTACAAGATAGATAGAATTCCTTCCGATGAAGAGGTATTCCAGACAATTCGTGAAAGCGGACGTATGATTCGTATCGGAGACAGGGAGATTCCGCCATCGAAATTAGATACCGAATTCTTCACCATTTATTGGTATTCTTTCAAAAGTGAAATGTCCGATGGGTGGCATATTGACGGACGTATTGTAGCAAAAAATGGTTACCTGACAGTAAAGAAAGATTTTGTCGGAATGCCGGAAGCAATAGAGGAAGTCAAGAAAGATTATTATATCCAGGTAGATATGGATGAAAAGCTTTTAGATGGAAAACCTCAGCCACCTGCATTTCATGAGCATATGAAACTTGTGCTTCCTTCAGAAGATAGCCAGAAACCGGATGCAGAAGCTCCGCAAGCGGAGGATGCTCCAATAGAAGTTGTAGGTACATGGACAGATGAAACACATACAAGCTGTACGTGGATCGTTAAGGCGGACTCATTCTGGAAATACACATTAAAAGAGTACAACTATAAGCCAAAAGATTCGAATGTGAAATTTTCAGGTTGGTACAATGTTCGCAATTCTCATGAAGAAGGAGATAATGTAAATTCATGGGAAGCATATCCAGAAAGTGGAATTAAATTCACAGGACGTGGAATTGGACGCGGTGGTGAAACTCTTACTATTGAATTGGAGAACCGTTATCAGAAAGAGGGAATACTCACACTGAACAAATTTGATGAGTCTACCGGACAAGGAATGGAGAAGATCAATTTTGCTGTTAGTAAGAACGGTGTTGAGGAGGAAGCGGTAACAACTGATAAATACGGAATCGCACAACTTCATATTCCGTTACAAGATGAGAACAAACAGAATCGAACAGCAACTGAGACGTATTTGTTGCGAGAGACAAACTTACCGACGGGATATGTAGACACAGGAGATATACAGATCACAGTTGAGATTGCCAATGGAGCATTCAAAATCACTGATGCAAAACTGGTGGATAGGAAGGCTAACGAAAATCAGGAGGCTGTTAAGGCACCAGTTGATGGTAAGATAGACGGAAAATCTGTTCTGCTTCAGCGGGGAGATACCAGTCTTAATATCCGAAATTTTGCTAAAACAGGCACTCTGCATATCAAAAAGACATGGGAAAATCCAAATGATGCACTGACGGAAAAACAGGTGAAAATCAGATTGTATCAGAATGGAATTTCTACAGGACAGGAATTCTTGCTGAATGAAGAGAACGGATGGGAACACACAGTCGACAATGTTCCACTATTCCAGGACAGAATTCCGGTGGAATATAAGGTGGAAGAAATCGAGATAGGAAAGACACATTATTCTTCGGAATACGGTGATGGTTTCCTATATTATGAAGTTATTTATCCAGAGATTCAGTATTTCGATTCAAATGGGCAACAATTATTCCCGAAGGATGAGAATGAGTTCAAGGATGTTTCCAAGATGGAACTGGAAGTGCAGAATCTGCATTTCAATCTTGCTGAACGAAGTTTCTTAAAGACGGATGATCTTCTAAGAAACCGACTTGCTGGTGCAGGTTTTCTGTTCTATAAAGTACCGTATGATGATGTTACGAAAGAATATGCAGATGATACAGGATATACAGTAGATTATGACAATACACAGAGCAAGGACGATATCGTTCTGAAAAAGGATGGAAAAACGTGTACGACGTATCGTTCCTTAGAAACAGATGAAAATGGAATGCTTCAATTACCGGAGGACTTTGAGAACGGACGATACTGGATGGTAGAATCTGTTACTCCAAACAAAAAGGACAAAGCAGATAAAACCAAAACACAGTATCAGGATAACTTTAATTATATATGGTCGATGTAGAATCCGATATTTATTCCTATATGAGAAATCATCGATGACAAATACCTGGAGAGCTGTTTCGGACAGACATATCGTTAATCATCCGCAAAAAGGCGGGGTGACGGTTGAGATTACAAAGGAAGTCACTGGTCCACTTGGAAACCGCAAGAAGCCATTTGATATGGAAATTCTCTATTGGGAAGATGGTCAAAAGCTGCGTAGCAAGACAATTAGAACTTCTTTGAAACATGGAGATAAAGTTACATTAAAAAATGTAGATATATCTTCGGATATCATAATAACAGAAACTGTTGATACATCAAAATACGCTGTTTCGATTTCTAAAAAAGAAGAGAATGATAAGTATTCAAATCCAGTGCAGGCAACATCGAATGGAAATACAGCTGTCATGAAACAGCGGATTGAGGCTGCACGAGGAGACGTGATTGAGTTAAAAATCACAAACGAAAACACACAATTAATACCGGAAACAGGGGTTCGTCTGGAAACAAGCAGGCATGTATGGTTACTATTTGCCATAAGTATTATCATGATTCTGTTTTTCAGAAGAAGACGGAAAATAAGATAAACACTGCTATGGAACAAAACTTGCAAAAATACATCAGACATTTTACATGTTTGTTGCATTGGAATAAAAAAATAAACCACTATAATAAGGGGTATAAACTAATGCCTTGGATGTCCGAGTTAAGCTAGAACAAATAAATCCCCTAGAAGGGTATGGGCATCCTTTTTTATGGAAGGATAGGATGAAGAACGAAACTGAACGGTCAGATAAAAACAACAATATAGTACAGGAAACATCTGTAGCACAGGATATTGTTCAGTTGTTATTGAAGATTGCATTTATTGTCTTAGCAGTATTTCTTATTTTTACATTTCTCTATGGAATTGTAAGAATAAATGATGTCTCCATGAAACCGGCAATCAAAGACGGTGATCTGGTCATATATTACCGATTGGATAAAAGGTTTATTTCCGGTGACGTTGCAGTGTTTAAAGATGACGGCAGAACCACGACCGGACGTGTTGTGGCGGTAGCAGGAGACACCGTTGACATTACAAAAAACGGACTGAAGATAAATGGTGCAGAACAGATATCTCAGGACATTTACTTTGATACCACCCAGTTTAAAGATGGAGTGGATTTCCCGGTCACAGTCGGGAGTGGCCAGGTATTTATACTTGGAGATAACAGACCTCAGGCATCGGACAGCCGAATCTATGGCTGCATTGATATAAAAGATGTCAAAGGAAAAGTCATTGCGATTATTCGGAGCAGGGGAATTTAATTACCGGATCCGTTAATCAAATAAAAACAAAATAATTTACAAGGGAGGAACTACAATGAGCATGAAAAAATTCACTAGAAAATGCTCGCTATTGTCGCAGCAGGATGCTATGACAATGGGACTGGCAATGCCGGCAATGGCAGCGGAAGGAACAACAGCAGACACAGTAAATAATGCAAAGGAAGCCTATATCAGCAAGACCTACAATACTGAGGTGGGAAAGGCAGAGACATTCAGCTTTACTGCTACACAGATTACAGATGGGAATGATGTAATACATACTGCTCATGCTGTTACAATTCCAACAATTAGTTTTGGAACAACTGATCTTGGTACAACTATAAAAACTGCTAAAATTAATTTAGTAGGCACTGATTTTCCTGAAGCTGGTAGATATTCCTATACAGTAAAAGAGAGCGAAACGGCTGATCCGTCTGTTACAGAGACAGCATATGAAAAACTGATTATGTCCAAGGCTGAGTATAGAATGGATGTATATGTTGTTGAGAAAACTGGTGGAACACTTGAAATTGATAAGATCATTGTAAATAAGACAAAAGGTGACAAAGATGGCGAAACAACAGGTAAAGTAGATATTGGTAGTGATGCAAAGAAGAATGGTTTCAACTTTGTCAACACCTATGTACAGGAAGCTGGCACAGGTACACCAGATCCTGACAAGCCATTTACACCAGATCCTGACTATAAAAAATACGGTGCATTAAACGTATCCAAGAAGGTTATTCAGAATGTAACAGATGACCAAAAATCTCTTCCAACTGAGAAATTCGACTTTACTGCAAAATTTGGATTCCCGGCAGGAACAGATGCAAATACACTTGGCGGTGTAAAAGACAAAGATGGTAATGGTGTTACGTTAGACGCGACTGGACAATGTACATTCCAGCTGGGAAATGGCGAGAACATGAAATTCACAGGTCTTCCAGTAGGAACAACGATTACCGTAACTGAGGCTGCAAAAGCAAACTACAAAGGAAAGTGCTGCTGTTGTAATTAATAATGTAAACAAAAAATCTGTTGCTGCAACAAAATTTAATGAAGATATTAAAGTATGGGATGAGGATGCTAATGCTGGTTATAAACTTGGACAGACAAAGAACACAGTTGACGTAACCAACAAATTCAACAACGTACCAACAACTGGTATTATCATGAACACTCTTCCATACGTTCTGATGGTTGCTCTTTGTGCTGTAGCACTGTTTGGATTCGTTGCTTTCAAACGCAAAAAAGTACAGAAATAATTACATAAAATCATAGAAGAAACAGCAAAGGGAATGCGTGCGGCGATACTCCGTCGCATTCCCTTTTGCAATAAGAAAGGAAACTTCAGGAATATTTCATATGAAAAAAACAGCAAAGTTTTTAGTCAAAATAGTCGATCATATGGTGAATTTTATAGCGTTATTGCTGATTCTTATGATAATGTTCCTATCATGCTATATGTTATGGGATTCCAATCAGGTATATCAGGCGGCAGATGCGAAGAACTACGAAGCCTATATTCCAACAGAAAAACATACGAAATCTTTTGAAGAATTGCAGAAAATCAATCCGGATATTATTGGCTGGATTCGAATAAATGAAACAAACGTTAATTATCCGCTGTTACAGACAGATGATGATGATACCTATATGAATACGGATGCCGAAGGCAAATATTCTTTAAGTGGTTCCATATTTTTGCACTGTGCAAACAAACCGGATTTTTCCGATTTTAATAATATGATTTATGGACACCATATGGAAAAACACATGATGTTTGGAGATGTGGGGCTATTCGCAGATAAGGAGTATTTTGACGAACATCCATACGGAAATCATTTTTTTGATGGAAAAGATCATGGAATTGAATTTTATGCATTGATTCAGGCAGATGCTTATAATGAGCGGCTGTTCAGTGTCAGTTCAGAGGAACCGGAAGCAAAACAGGCGTATCTGCAGGAAATATCAAACAATGCTTTACATAAAAGAAACTTTGAACTTACGGAAAATGACCATTTGGTTCTTCTGATAACATGTACCTCAGACATGACAAATGGAAGAAATATATTAGTAGGAAGGCTTACGGATCAGGTTTATCCTGAGAAAGAGAAAGCCAAGAATCTGGGAACTGGAATTGATAAATTAAAAGAAAAGATGATTCAGGTGCCGGTTATCTACTGGATACTTTTGCTAATTATCGTTCTATTGCTGATAGATAGAAAATTTAAAGAAGAAGGGAAAGAAAAAACTGAAAATTCCTTGATTTAAAAAATGTAACATTCATATTGGTGACTATGCTCCTTTTTCTGAACATGCAGATATCAGTGTTTGCATCTGATAACTGTACTGTAGTGAAAATTCCGGTGAGACAGATCTTTGACAGTGAAGTGGAAGGTATTGCAGATGAATTCTCTTATATTATGACAACCGATCAAAGCGGTGCCCCGATGCCCGCGGGAGGCCGCAACATGCAGTATTCCTGGACAATGAAAAAGAATGCAGCTACTGAGATTACGCTGAATGTGAAGACAGCAGGACAGTATCACTATACCCTTTGTCAGACAACTGAGAAAAAAGATAATTACAAATATGATCAAAATAAATACCATGTGACTGTCGAGGCTTACTATAATGAATCGAATCAGTTAAAAGTTGTCACAATTGTAGCCAATGAGAAGGGGGAGAAAATAGAAGCGATCTCTTTTAAGAACAGTTATATGGGAGAAGAAAAGCCGAATCCAACACAGCCCTCAAATCCGTCACAGCCATCTAGACCGTCCCATTCAGATGGATCAGGAAAAACCAATAGCGTAAAGACCGGAGATGACAGTCCTGTTATGGGATATTTCTTATTGTTGTTTGGGTCGCTGATTTGCCTAAGCGTTTTAACATATGAAAACCAGAAAAGAAATAAGGGAGAGTCACAAGATGAGGCATAATATATGGAAAAATACTTGAAGATCATTTGTTCTTGGATTTTGATTTTTTCTATATGTGGTTTATCATTAAATGTAACCGAAGCATCTGGTGCCGGTGTGGAAATGGAAAGGGAATCACAGGAGACGGTGGATTTTATCAGTGACATTGAAAATCAGGAGACAGAACCGGAAACAGAGACCCCAGTGGAAACAGAAGAACCGACGGAATCAGAGGTTCCGACAGAAACAGAGACCCCAGTGGAACCAGAAAATCCGGTTGAAATAGAGGATTCCGCAGATCAGATAACTGATCTGGATGCACCGGAACAAATGTCTGTACAGAGTCTGGAGGAAGAATTACTGGCGGTTGCCGAGAATGGAGAAGAAGCCTCAACAGATAGAGTAGCGTATGTAGATGTCAATGGAAACCCAATTGCAGGAGCACCTTCTGTCATTAAATTTGGAGCAATTGCGGATCATAAAGAGCTATCTATAGAAGGCAGACATTTCGAGTTTAAGAGCGCAAAAGTAGATGGAAAAAACTGTGTATACATCGGAAAATATAACGACACCATTTACTATAGTACAGATGGTGTGATTGCAATTAAGCTGGAAGAAGCTCAGAAATTAACGATGATGTACCAGGAGTATCACCTGGTCAGCATAAAGGAAGTAGTTCCTGATAGTTGTACACCTGGTACAATCACCCAAAAAATGGCAGTCTTGATGTACCGCTTGATATGTCGAATCAGATTCGTGTAAATGCGGGAGAAAACTTTGTAATTTCAGTAACTCCTGGCACAGACACAGCAAAAGCAAATAATCCCAAAGCGAAAAGATTTATAATCGAATCTGTTGTTTCTCAAGAGGGTGCGACAATTACGAAGGAAAATGGAAATGAAAACAAAGCTACCTATTCTATTAACTTTGTAAAAGACGATACGATTACAATTACCTATAAAGAACAAAGTATTTACAGAATAACCATTAATACAAAAGATATTAATGGGGAAGAATACATTAATATTCCACACAGCGTAGCCAAGGGCTGGGAGTATTTGAAAGGCCAGGACAAAATCATGTGGACTTTTAAACCAGATGATGTGTATGAAATGTCAGGCTATGAATTGGATATTCCAGCTTTTCATATAAATAGAGGCTACCGTGTGATAAATATGGTGGTGAACGGTACTTCCATTCAAGCCTCTTCTGAAAGCGGAGTTAGTGAGGTGCCAATAAGTAAAGGTGATGGTGTTTCATCGACTCCAGGTAAATTAAGTTTAACCACCAAGATGACAGATAGCTACACAACTACTAGAGGTGAGGAAAAAAATTGTTCTTATGAATATAAGATGGATTTGAAAGTCCGAACCGGAAAATTTGAGGATTACAATTTTACCTTAGTACCATACAAAGAAGAACGCGGAAGACAGGCTGTGACAGTAAGATTATTAACAGATGGATCCCGAAACGGTGAAGGTCTGGACGTAGTTATGTGGGACGATGAGAAACAAGCACTGGTTCCTGTAAAAGATAATCAAACCATAGATATGGATCCTGTAAAGTATAAAGGAGACACAACAAGACAGGTACGAATTTTCTTTGCCAAGCCAAAAGCTGGGTATGAGTTTGTAAATGGACTTCAGAATGCTGTTGGTGTGTGGTATGGACAGCCACACGGTGACAATCCTCTTGGAGATGGAA
>ENA-OQEL01000305-OQEL01000305.1-human-gut-metagenome-genome-assembly--contig:-NODE-305-length-18696-cov-2.856104_pt1 | contig 18696 bp, 19 predicted proteins | sample MGYA00242796_ERZ504637 | MGnify/ENA primary metagenome ERZ504637 (study PRJEB26092, sample SAMD00036306) | human gut metagenome | host: Homo sapiens | study: EMG produced TPA metagenomics assembly of... | reverse complement strand
TTTGCAGATTTTCAGATTGATTGCATAGGGCAAAAGAAAATGTTGCGGTAATCATTAACAATTTTAACAGGTCAGGCGTATTGCCAGACTACATAGAAAAGGAGAAGAGCAGCATGGAAAAAGTGAATTTTGGTGTAACAAAGCGAGGGGAAGAAGCCTCGTTATATGTGTTGGAGAATAAAAACAACACAACGATTAAGGTGACAGACTATGGTGCAACACTGGTTTCTCTTTTATTTGCGGACAAGGCAGGGGTACAGAAAGACCTTGTACTTGGGTATGATAACGTGACCGGATATGAGGAACATACCAGTTACTTTGGGGCGATTATCGGACGAAATGGAAATCGTATCAAAGATAGCCGGTTTACGATCAATGGAAAAGAGTACAGGATTGACGAGAATGAGAATCATAATAATCTCCACAGTGGAAAAAACGGGTTTAACACGGTCATCTGGGAAGTGAGAGAACACACGGACAATAGCATCACATTTTATCACTACAGTTCAGAGACAGAGCAGAAATTCCCGGGGCAACATGGAGATTACCGTTACATACACGATTGCAGATGATGATACACTGCATATTGTATATAATGGAAAAGCGGATGCAGATACGGTTATGAACTGCACGAATCATTCCTATTTTAATCTGAATGGTCACGAGAGTGGAAGCATTGAAGGACAAGTATTGCAGATTTTCGCAGATGCCTATACGCCAGTCGTGGATTCAAGTGCGATTCCGACAGGAGAGATTGCATCGGTGGAGGGAACGCCGATGGATTTTCCGAACAGAAAAAACAGATTGGACAGGATAATCAGGGCAGATTTTTGAACAGCTTCATTTTACAGGCGGTTACGATCACAATTATGTTCTCGGCAGACCAGGTGAGAAAAAGATTATGGCAAACGCATACTGCCGGGAGAGTGGAATTGCCTTAGAAGCGGCAACTGACTGCTGTGGTGTACAGTTTTATGCAGGAAACTTTATCGGAGAGCAGACCGGAAAAGGTGGTGCAGCCTATCACGACAGAAGTGCATTTTGTCTGGAGTCCCAGTTTTATCCAAATGCGGTGAATGAACCGGATTTTCCGTCACCGGTGGTGAAAGCGGGAGATACCTATCACACGGAGACAAGTTACCGGTTTTATCTGAGATAGGGTTGAAACGATAAACGAATCAGGATGAAAGTGCTGATAAATTGCATTGACAGAACAAACAGCCGATTTTGTCAGAAATATAGTTGACTTCGGGGGAAAAAAGTGCTATTCTCCAACATAGCATGAAAAGTGATAATTATGAGTGAGTCTATAGCTGATAATTAAGTGAAAGCGATGATAAGAGTTAGTACGTTTCCTATGATGTGCAGAGAGAAGGCGGTCGGTGCGAGCCTTTCATGATGAAAACGGAACCTGTCTTTGAGCGTGAAGTGAACGTGGATATTGTAGCCGCAATCTGCATCAGATGTTGAAAAGCAGCGCGGATTCATTAATAAGCTTCATCGGGAGCTCCCGTTACAGAGCTGGCATATCGGAGGTTTCCTGTATGCGTGAGAGCGGTTTTACCGAAGTTAGGTGGTACCACGGAGTCATGGCGGCTTCGTCCTATGGGACGAGGCCGCCATGTTTTTTGCGTTTATAAAGGAGGTTCGGACGCCCTATGAGGAATGAAAACCGCCCAGATTTTGATGGAGTGCCTGCTGGAGCAGGGGGTGGACACGGTCTTGCGGCTACCCCGGCGGCACGATCCTGAACGTATACGACGAATTTGAGCTCCACGGCTACAAGGACAAAATCCGCCATATCCTCACCGCCCACGAGCAGGGCGCCTCCCACGCCGCCGACGGCTATGCCCGCGCCACCGGAAAGGTGGGGGTGTGCTTCGCCACCTCCGGCCCCGGGGCCACCAACCTGACCACCGGCATCGCCACGGCCTACATGGACTCCATCCCCATGGTGGTCATCACCGGCCAGGTCGGCGTGAACGCCATTGGCACCGACGCCTTCCAGGAAGCCGATATCGTCGGCGCAACCTACCCGGTGGTCAAGCACTCCTATCTGGTCACGCGTGCGCAGGACATTCCGCGTGTGCTGGCTGAAGCGCACTATGTGGCACGTTCCGGCCGCCCTGGTCCGGTGGTGGTCGACGTCACCAAAACCGCACAGACCGGCGATATGTACTATTCGTGGCCGCAGCGCATGATTCTGCCCGGCTACAACCCCACCACGAAGGCGCACGGCCGTGTGCTTTCCGACGCTGCGAAGCTGTTCGAGCAGTCGTACCGTCCGGTGCTGTATGTGGGCGGCGGCGCGGCACGTTCCGATGCCGGCAAGCTCGTGCAGGAGCTGGCGGAAGTCACGAACGCTCCGATCGTCACCACGCTGCCCGCACGCGGTGTTGTGCCTGATTCCGATCCGAAGGTGCTTGGCATGCTTGGCATGCATGGCACGATTGCCGCTACCGGTGCCGTGCAGCGTTGCGATCTGCTTGTTGCGATCGGCGCTCGTTTCGACGATCGTGTAACCGGCAAGCTTGACGCTTTCGCTCCGGGTGCACGTGTGATTCACATTGATATCGATCCGGCGGAAATCGGCAAGAACCGTCAGCCGGATGTGCCGATCGTTGGCGATGTGGCAACCGTGCTGAAGGATCTCATTCCGGAAATCAAGCGCGAGCAGGCCGTGCATGGCAAGCCTGACACTTCGCATTGGTGGGAGATCATCAACGATTGGCGTGAAAGTACCCGATCAAGTGGGATGAGCCGACCGATGGTTCGCTCGCTCCGCAGTGGGTCATCAAGCAGCTTTCCGACCTGGCTGATTCTGACACGATTTGGGTTACCGGTGTGGGCCAGCATCAGATGTGGGCCACGCAGCTCATCGATTTCGAGAAGCCGCATTCTTGGCTGAGCTCCGGCGGCCTTGGCACCATGGGTTACGGACTGCCGGCCGCCATCGGCGCTCGTGTCGGTTCCGAACGTTTCCATGAGGGCGAGAAGCCGGTGTGGCTGATTGACGGCGACGGTTCCTTCCAGATGACGTCTGAAGAGCTGGCGACCGCGTTCCACGATCACACGCCAGTCAAGATCGCGCTGCTGAACAATTCCGTGTATGGCATGGTTCGTCAGTGGCAGACCCTGTTCTACGGCGAGCATTATTCCGCCACCAATCTGATGGATGGAGAGAATACGCCGGAAATCGTGGATGTTCCTGATTTCGTGAAGCTTGCCGAAGCGTACGGTTGCATCGGCATGCGTGCGTTCACGGAAGAAGAAGCCATTGAGGCGATCAAGAAGGCCAACGAAATCAACGATCGCCCGGTGCTTATCGACTTCCGCGTGTGGAAGGACGCTATGGTGTGGCCGATGGTCGCAGCTGGCGATTCCAACGACAATGTCACCTATATGCCCGGAATCAAGCCGCTGCAGCGCCCGAAGGCCGCTGCTGACAACGAGTAAACGAGTAAGTAGTAAGGAAGGGTCTACCAATGTATCCTGCATCTCAGCCGGGTTCCAAGCGCCATACGCTTTCCGTGCTCGTAGAGAACCGTCCGGGCGTGCTGGCACGTATTGCCGGCCTGTTCGCCCGTCGTGCGTTCAACATCAACTCGCTGTCCGTCTCCCCCACCGAGCGTCCTGACATTTCGCGTGTCACGGTGACCGCCGATGTGGATGAGGTGCCGCTCGAGCAGATCATCAAGCAGCTCAACAAGCTGCTGCATGTGTTGAAAATCGTGGATTTGGATCCGAACACCACTGTGGAGCGCGAACTGGTGCTTATCAAGGTAACTGCCGACGAATCCAACCGTTCCGACGTGCTTGAGATCGTGCGTCTGTTCCGCGTGCGCGTGGTCGACGTGAATCCGGAATCGCTGACCATCGAAGCCACCGGTGCCGAAGGCAAGATTGATGCGCTGCTGGGGCTTTTGGAGCATTACGGCATTATCGAGCTGGTTCGTTCCGGCGCGGTCGCAGTGACGCGCGGTCCGAAGGCCTTGAGCGAAAAGGTGCTCGGCTCCGAAATCACCGGTCGCTGATCCAATCAGCCTAATCCCAAACCTACAGGGCTTTCCCGTTTCAACGCGGGAAAGCCCTTTTTGTTGTCAGATCTGCGATATTCAGAAAATATCTGATCATTGGAGTCATGCCAGCTGCAGTAGCATCTTTTGCGCAAAACAACAGTCTCATAGACGTTCGCCAGGCGCAAGAAGATATCAAACAAGGTTCATCGGGCTCTTAATAATGTGCTCGCAGAGGAAAGTTATCACCTTCGCCAAGGATTAGTTTTCGGCCCCGGCAACATCGAAACCGACCACAACATCACCTACTACCCCATCTACCTAATCGGCCAGTTTTGCAACAACTAGCCCAGTAGCATTCATCGCGATGCCACAAACCATGATGATGGCAGCACGACAGGGAGCATTATGACTGAAATTATTCATGATGGGGTTCCTTTACTTCATATACGGAAACAACAAGATCCGTATTGCCGATATTGATAATGGACAATGAGGTGGCATCTGGGAAATTCTTCGCCGGGAGAGAGACCGTTTCCACTCCATTAGACGTACAGGATTCCCTAGTGGTTAAAGTGTGCGGCTGTCCATCTTTGTAGAGGACAAACGAATAAGGAGCCTGCTCCTTCTGCTTACACATGGAGATGACATAATACATATTGCTGTCATCAACTGTTTTTGTAAATGAAATAGCATCATCGCCATGTACGGATTTCGCACCCAACTTGTTTACTAGAACCAGTTTGCCCGAGCTATTGAGATCATCGACGGCGACACGATCCAGAGCGTCCACAGTAAATGCTTTATATGCCTGTTTTGCGGCATCATCATTCTCGCTGCTGCTCTGTACGGAGCCATCACCGGAACTTTCATGTGCAGCTTTCGTGCAGCCAACGCATGACCACAACAACAAGCTGGACAACAAGCAACAGGCGCTTCTTCGCATCACTTGATTCATAAGGCACCTCCATTGGTCTCTCCGACAAGAACAGCTAAGGTTTCCTGCAATAACAAGAATATGACATTGGCACATGGAATGCCACGCATCGCTGTCGCACGAATGGCCAACATTCACCGGAAACGCTAGAGGAGCTGCGCCGCCGCCACAACATGCACACCCTGTCCGGTAATTGACGCGGATGATACGAATGCTACTCGAGCTGTTCGGAGAGTTCCATCCATTCGAGTTCAAGTTCTTCGGACTCGTCGGTGACGGCTTGAAGCTGGTCGTTGAGCTTGCCTAGGCCCTCGTAGTCGCTGGGGTCGTGCGCGGCCATTTGCTGCTCAAGATCGGCTTCTGCTCTTCGAGTTTGGCGAGTTTGCGCTCGATTGCCGATACGCGCTTGGAGGCTTCGTGAAAGGCCTTGCCGGAAAGTTTCGGCGTAGAAGGCGCGGAAGATGCGGTTTCAGCAGTCGCAGACCCACTTGCGGAGTTACCTGCAGTGCCTTCGGTCGTGGAACCGGCAGTCCCAGCGGAACCGCCCTTCTTGCCTTTGCCGGCACCTGCCTTCTCGTCCGCAAACGGATCCTTGCCGTTCTTGATGGCCTCAGTCATGTCCAGATAATCCTGCACGCCACCGGGCAGGTGGCGCACCTTGCCGCCGATCAGCGCGAACTGCTGATCGGTGACGCGTTCGAGCAGATACCGGTCATGGGAGACGACGATCAGAGTTCCCGGCCAAGTGTCGAGCAGATCCTCCATCACGGCGAGCATGTCGGTGTCGAGATCATTGCCGGGCTCATCCATGATGAGCACGTTCGGCTCGTCCAGTAGGATCAGCAGCAACTGCATACGACGCTTCTGACCACCCGATAGGTCCTTGATCGGCGTCATCAGCTGCGCCGACTCGAATCCGAGACGCTCCATCATCTGCCCCGGCGTGGTTTCCTTGCCGTCCACGATATAGCTCGGCTTGTAACGGCTCAGCACTTCCTTGATCTTGTATTTACCGAGCTTCTCCAATTCGTCGAGACGCTGTGAAAGCACCGCGAATTTCACGGTTTTGCCGATATTCACATGACCTACAGTGGGGGTGATCGTGCCGTCAAGAATCTTCAATAACGTCGATTTTCCGGCACCGTTCGCGCCGACGATGCCGAAACGATCGCCCGGCCCGATCAGCCATGTCACGTCGTCAAGAATCTTACGACCGGTAACAGTAATTTTTTGCGCTGCAGAAGTAATTTCTTCTGCAGGATCATCAGTATTATTTTCTTGCGATTCCTGAATTTCTTGCGATTCTTTCGCAGCTGCAGCAACTTGCGCCGCTGCAACACCGGCATCCACCAATCGCGGATCAGTCAGATCGTCGACGGCAACTTCCACGGAACCATGCACTTGCGGCTCGGCATACATGGCCGGCACCACATCGACGCGCGATGCCGACGCTTCCATGTCGGCAACGTCAGGATCGATATCGGCCTCGCCTTGCACATGTTCGAAAATCTGCGTCACATCGATCAGGTCAACCACCTGCTTGCCCAGGCGGGATGTGGCCATCTGCTTCAATTCCAGCGTATTGCGCACCGGAGGCACGTCGGCGATGAGCTCACGCGCGGCCTTCACATGGAATTTCTGCTTGGTGGAACGGGCGCGGGCACCGCGGGTAAGCCAGGCAAGTTCCTTACGAGCCAGATTGCGACGCTTCGTTTCACGCACGTCGGCTTGGCGATCGCGTTCCACGCGCTGCAGCATGTATGCGGAATAGCCGCCTTCAAACGGCTCGATTTCGCCGTCATGCACCTCCCACATGGATTCGCACACTTCGTCGAGGAACCAACGGTCATGGGTGACGAGCAGCAGCGCGCCGGATCCGGCCGGCCAACGATTCTTTAAATGTTCCGCCAGCCAGTGAATGGTCACCACATCCAAATGGTTCGTGGGCTCGTCGAGAGCGAGAATATCCCAATCCTTGAGCAACAGGCGTGCCAAATCAGCGCGGCGACGCTGACCGCCGGAAAGCGAACCGATTTTCGCTTCCAAGCTGATGCCGCCAAGCAATGCTTCGACGATTTCGCGCGACTTGGTTTCCGCAGCCCATTCGTAGTCTTCACGGCCTTCGAGCGCAGCTTCGCGCACGGTGGCGTTGTCGTCGAGCGGATCACGCTGGTCGAGCATGCCGAACGTAAGCCCGCCGCGAATGGTCACGCGACCGGAATCCGGCTCCTGCGTGCCTCTGAACAAATGCAGCAACGTGGACTTGCCGTCGCCGTTCTTACCGACGATGCCGATGCGATCGCCTTCAAAAACACCCTGCGTTACATCATTGAAAATATTCTTGGTCGCAAAAGCAAGCGAAACGTGTTCAAGTCCCAAATCATAAGTCGGCATAAGTCACCAATGTAGCGGGAACATCTCCCAAACCTGCAGGCAATGCCGCAACTTGCGAATCGCCACCAGCGCTACGCAGCAATCGGAACCGCACGCAACTCGGCGATCAGCCCTGCTGCGCCTGAGCCAAACTCTGCTCATACGAATTACAACGAGCGGCAAAACTCGAAAACACCTGATCCGCAAGCGGCTGCAACTGCGGATTATATTCGGCGAACGCCTCGCGCAACTGCGATTTCGATCCGCCGGCAGCCTTGAGATCCTTGACCATGCTTGACTCGTCAAGCCACTCCTCCAACAGAGTAGGGGTAACCTCCAAGTGGAACTGCATGCCCAGAGCGGAACCAAAACGGAACGCCTGCACCTTGGTCTTCGCGGATCGCGCCAATGGCTGCGCGCCCTCCGGCAACGACACCACGTCGTTATGCCAGTGCAGCACATCCACGGTTTTGTTCCACATCGAGAAATAATCATGCTTGTCGATGCATTTAATCGGCGCAAAACCGATTTCCGGAGCATCTCCCGACTTCAGCTTCGCCCCCAGCGCGGTGGCGATGATCTGATGTCCCAGGCACACGCCCAACACCGGCTTGCCAACGCTGACCGCAGCCCGCGCAAGCTTGGCCTCGGCCTTTAATCCCGGATACTTGTCGTAGTCGAGCGCACCCATCGGGCCGCCCATGATCACCACGCCGGAAACCTCGCCAAAATCAGGCAAATCCGGTTTCTTCTGCTTGGCGACATTGATGATTTGATACTGCAGTCCCAAATCATCCAAACTGTCTAAAATGCGTCCCGGTCTCTCCCACGGAACGTGTTGCAAAATCAGCACCTGCGATTGCGTCATACGTTCTATTGTTGCATCACCTACGTAAACGATGTTCACAAATCCAACAAAAACTGTTTTGCCGTTCATTTTCATCTCGCATGCATGTCCGATTCTGGCAATACTCTCGTGGTTATGACGAACACGCAAGAACCGCAGAATATCAACATTTCTAGCGTCGCAACCGCAGTTGACGCAGTGGCGAGCGCCGCTGCCGATCTGAAGCTGTACGACACCGCATCGCACGCCGTGTCGAATTTCACGCCGATCAAGCCTGGTCAGGTCGGCATGTACGTGTGTGGCGCCACCGTGCAAAGCTCGCCGCATATCGGCCATATTCGTGCGGCTGTCGCGTTTGACGTGGTGCGTCGCTGGTTCGAGCGTTTGGGCTACAAGGTCACGTTCGTGCGCAATGTCACCGATATCGACGACAAGATTCTCGATAAGGCTGCGGCCGCCGGTCAGCAGTGGTGGGAGCGCGCGTACATTTACGAGCGTGAATTCACTGAGGCTTACAACACGTTGGGTGTTGAGCCGCCTACGTATGAGCCGCGTGCGACCGGCCACATGATCGACATGATCGATCTGATCAAGCAGATCATCGACAACGGCCACGGCTACGTGGTGACTGATGAGAACGGCAATCCGACCGGCAACGTGTATTTCGACGTTGCCAGCTGGCCTCATTATGGCGAGTTGACGCATCAGAAGCAGACCGCTGTGGCCGATGCCGCTTCCGAAGTGGCCGATGCCATGGGTCCGTCTGTCGACAATACGGGCAACGACAAGTACAATCCGGTTGATCCTGCGGACATGTCGGAAGACAAGCATGATCCGCGTGATTTCGCATTGTGGAGGCTCCGAAGGATTCCGATCCGCTTGACGCGCGTTGGAATACTCCGTTCGGCACGGGTCGCCCGGGTTGGCATATTGAATGCTCGGCGATGAGCCACCGCTATTTGAAGGATATGTTCGACATTCATGGCGGCGGGCTGGACTTGCGTTTCCCGCACCATGAGAACGAAATGGCGCAGACTCGTGCCGCCGGTTACGATTCGGCGGCTCGTTGGATGCATTCCGCATGGGTTACCGCCAAGGGTGAGAAGATGTCGAAGTCGCTGGGCAACGGCTTGTCCGTGCCGGCGGTTTTGGCGGAAAATTCCGCTTGGGTGGTGCGTTACGCGCTTGGTTCCGTGCAGTATCGTTCCATGTTGGAATGGTCGGATCAGACGTTGACCGAGGCTCAGTCCGCGTACGATCGTGTGTCGAATTTCATCGAACGTGCCGGTGCCGCCGTTGGCGGGCAGCCGCCTCGCGAAGAGATCACTTCGATTTCCGCCGATGAGCTGCCGGCTGATTTCGTCGCCGCAATGAACGACGATATTAATGTTTCCGGCGCCTCCGCTGCGATTTTCACGGCGATTCGTTCCGGCAACACGTTGCTTTCGAAGCTTGCCGATCGTGTTGATTCGGACGTTGCGAAGGATGAAGTTCGCGCTGTTTTGGTGAATGTGCGTGCGATGCTCGATACGCTTGGTTTGGATCCGTTGGCGGAACCGTGGGTAAGCGAGGGCGCGGCCGGCGGCGCAGCCGGAGCCGGTGCTGATTCCGCTGAGCATACTGCGCTTGACCGTTTGGTTTCCGAACAGTTGGAGGAGCGTGCCGAAGCCCGCAAGGCCAAGGATTTCGCCCGCGCCGACGCCATTCGTGATGCCTTGGGCGCAGCCGGAATCGCCATCGAAGACACCCCACAAGGCCCCACCTGGACCCTCAAATAATCCGCAGCGCTCTTAATAAGCAATAATCCCGTCTTCTCCTATTGGAAGAGACGGGATTGTCATTTCTCATGCAAATAGCATCAAGCATCTCACCGAATATCAACCGAACATCATCAACACCATTAATTGGAATGCGAAATTTCCCGCGGGACGGCTAGACTGAGGAACATTATGGCAGCATTTAGTTCTTTGACAGATAGGCTCTCGAATGCGTTCAAGCATCTGAAGAGCAAAGGCAAGCTTTCCGAGGCTGATATCGATGGTACAATCCGCGAAATCCGCCGCGCGCTGCTCGACGCCGATGTGGCGCTCGACGTGGTGCGTTCCTTCACCGGTCGAATCCGCGAGCGTGCGCTCGGCACCGAGGTTTCCCAGGCTCTGAATCCGGCCCAGCAGGTCGTGAAGATCGTCAACGAAGAGTTGACGGCCGTGCTTGGCGCTGGCGTTGACCGACCGCTGAATTTTGCGAAGAATCCGCCGACCGTCATCATGCTCGCCGGTCTTCAGGGTGCTGGTAAAACCACCCTCGCAGGCAAACTCGGCTACTGGCTGAAGGATTCCGGCCACACTCCGCTGTTGGTCGCGGCCGATTTGCAGCGTCCGAACGCAGTGACGCAGCTGCAGGTGGTTGGCGAACGTGCAGGCGTGCCCGTGTACGCTCCGGAAAAGGGCGTGCAGTCCGACGGTGGCGAAGCCGTTGCTTCCGGGCTGACCACCGGCGATCCGGTGAAGGTGGCGCGTGACGCTGTTGCGCTGGCCAAGCAGAAGCTGTACGACACGGTTATCATCGATACCGCAGGCCGTCTCGGCGTTGACGAAGAGCTCATGAAGCAGGCTCGCGATATTCGCGACGCCGTGCAGCCGAACGAAATCCTGTTCGTAATCGACGCGATGATCGGTCAGGATGCCGTGCAGACGGCGAAGGCGTTCGATGAGGGCGTGGACTTCACCGGCGTGGTGCTTTCGAAGCTTGATGGCGACGCCCGTGGTGGTGCCGCGCTTTCGGTCGCCTCCGTTACCGGCAAGCCGATTCTGTTCGCTTCCACTGGCGAAGGTCTGAAGGATTTCGAGGTTTTCCACCCGGATCGTATGGCTTCCCGCATTCTCGATATGGGCGATATTCTTACCCTGATCGAGCAGGCGCAGAAGCAGTTCGACGAGGAAGAGGCTCGTAAGGCCGCCATCAAGATTTCCGATGGTTCCTTTGGTTTGGATGATTTCCTCGATCAGCTGCAACAGGTGCGCAAGCTTGGTCCGATGAAGAATCTGCTTGGCATGATTCCGGGTATGGCCGCGCATCGTAAAGAACTTGAGCAGTTCGACGAGAGGGAAATCGATCGTACTGAAGCCATTATTCGTTCGATGACTCCTGCGGAACGTCGTGATCCTTCGATTATTGACGGTTCTCGTCGAGCTCGTATCGCTTACGGTTCCGGCGTGACCGTTTCGCAGGTGAACGCGCTGTTGCAGCGTTTCGAGCAGGCTGCGAAGATGATGAAGCGTATGAGCAACAAGGCCGGCGCTGGCATGCCTGGCTTTGGCGGCCCTGCCATGGGCGGGGGCAAAGGCAAGGGTAAAGGCAAGAAGGGCAAGAAGAAGGGCGGTAAGTCCGGCAATCCGATGAAGCGCGAGGCTGAAGAGAAGGCATTGCGCGACAAGCTTGCCGGCAAGAACTCCGACGGTAAGTCTTCCGGCGGTTCCGCTTTTGCCAAGAAGCCGCAGAATCCTGCACTTCCCGCCGGATTGCAAGACTTGATGGGCGATGCCGGTGAGCTGCCGCCGAACTTTGGCGGCGGACTGTCCGGCTTGCTGCACTAAAGCAAGCGACGCGAAAACGGTAACGTATAAAAAGGGGATGTGATTCAAGACGAATCGCATCCCCTTTTTGCGTACTCCAATCAGCTGTTTTCAGCTGAATCGACTACCTTATAATCGCCATCAACTACTTCAACGTCAACGTGGCAGCAAGCGCAAGATGATCGCTACCTTCAACGCAGAACGAACTCACGTCGGAAGCGTCCAATCCCTTGGTGAAAAGCACATGGTCGAGAATGATGCGCGGCCACGGCAGCCATGATGGGAACGTGGCATGACGGCCCTTCGCCTCGCACAAGGCCGCATCCTTGAAGCCCGCATTCAGCAGCTTGCGGAAGCTTGGATGATCGGTGCCGGAATTCAAATCACCCAACACAACGGTGATGTCGCCCTGCTTCTGAGTGGTCGCCAACTCCCCCAAACCGATGATGCCGGCGGACCATTCCCTGCATCCGCGCATCGGAGACTTCGGATGTGCCGAAACAAACGTGATGCCGCGCATCGAATCGATCGGGAAGCACACGCCCGGCACGTCGGCCGCGGGAATCACCGCAGTGACCGGAGACATGTCGCTTGGTTCAATACGAATCCACACACCGTTGAATCCGCCATTGTCCGTCCCCTTGTTCTCCCCCAACTGACGGTACGGAAGCAAATCAGACAATCCCGAAGCGTCCAATTGCGCAACCAGATCGTCCGTCAATTCCTGCAATGCAAGTACTGCAATATCATGTTTTTTGACCGCACTGACGATTGCCGCAGCGTTGGCGCGACCAAATCGGCAGTTCAGCGTCATCACACGGAAACGGCCATGTTTCGCGGATTCCGTAACAGCTTCATTGCCTGTTTCACGAGATGTTTCACGCTTTTCCGCAAGTTTTTCGGCAACCCTCTGCGCAGTATTGGGAGAATTAAGATTTTCCATCCAATATGCGATTTTGCGTAGCAGCGACGCAAGACAGACCACCGCAGCGACTCCCCCGAGAGCCGGCTCATGCAACGCGAAACCGGCGACGGCGATCACAAGCGTCGGAATCCACAGCAACGGAATCAACGCAATCAAGTACGGCAGCGGCAAATGGCCATCCCAACCAGCCGGCATCTCGCCAAGCGCAATCCATACAACGCAAATAATCAACGCAATCCAAAGCGCGATAATCATTCAGGCAACTCCCCCTATGCAAACCGTTCACTCCGAACGGACATACGCAAACTCGGAACCTCCAAGTGTAGCCAGCCTGCCTGATTCCGACGATTCCGCCATGTAGACCCACGCAAACATCTCACGAATGCCAGCAAATGTCCGATTCTGCCGATTCGGTCATTCAAGGCATCACATTCGCCGCATAATTGACCGTTTCCGCAGAATCAGACAAACGACTTCCCGGTTTTGCACGGATTCGGAAAGTCGCATAGAGCGGGAAACATCCTAAGACCCATCCGTCCGTACCCCACGGTTATACTTGGTAAGTTATTCGCGCGCGCGAGGCCCTCTAACTATCGCGTGACGTGAGGAACATGTGGGTTTCGGATTCCGTGCCCCACACAGAAAACGAAACGCACACCCCTAGTTATACAAGGAGAGCCATTTTGGCAACCAAGATTCGTCTGAAGCGCATGGTAAGAAGTTCTACGCGTTCTACCGCGTGGTGATCATGGATTCCCGTACCAAGCGTGATGGCCGCGCCATCGAAGAGATCGGTACCTACAATCCGAACACCCAGCCTTCGACCATCGTTATCGATTCCGAGCGCGCTCAGTACTGGCTCGGCGTTGGCGCTCAGCCGACCGAGCAGGTGCTGAACCTGCTGAAGATCACCGGTGACTGGCAGAAGTTCAAGGGCCTTGACGGTGCTGAAGGCACCCTGAAGACCGTTGAAGCTGGCCCGGATGCCGCCGCTCGCGTTGAGGCCGTTGAGGCTCAGGCTCAGAAGCTGAAGGCTGCAAAGTCCGAAGCTGACGCCAAGGCCAAGGCTGAAGCCGAAGCCGCCGCTACCGAGGAAGCTCCGGCTGAAGAGCCGGCTGCGGAAGCTGAGTGATCATGCTCGCCCAGGCTGTGGAACATCTGATTAAGAACATCGTCGATTTCCCCGACGACGTTTCGGTGAAGTCCCATGAGAACGCGCGTGGCGAACTCATTCGCGTGCGCGTCAACCCGGAAGACATCGGTCGCGTCATCGGACGCAGCGGACGCACGGCAAATGCGATTCGCGCCGTGGTGCAGGCACTGTCCGACCACAAGGTGCGCGTCGACATCATGGACGTGCGCAGGTGAGATCCTAGCGTGGTGCGTGATATGCATTCTGACGACCCTCAACAGCCCGAGCTGCTGAGGGTCTGTCGTATCGGGCGTGCGCAGGGGCTCAAAGGCGAAGTCACCGTGCAGATCTTTACGGACGAACCGGAATACCGGTTCGCTCCCGGTGCTGTGTTGTACACGAAAGACGGCGAAGAAGAGTATGTGGTGGAGAACTCCCGTACCTTCAAAAACCGTTGGATTATCAAGTTCGAAGGCATTGACAACCGCGACCAGTCCGAAGCGGCCAACGGCATTGTGCTGTATGGCGAGGCGGACGATCCGGAAGACATGCTTGAAGCCGACGAGTGGTATCCGAAAGACCTCATCGGTCTTGAGGCGCGACTGGCTGAAGACAATATGCTTGGTCTCGAACCGGGCGTGGTGGTCGGCAAAGTCGTTGACGTGATAGAAGTGGCCCCAATGGCTGCTGAAGGTTCGTCTCGCCAATCCGGTGAAGGATGCCGACGGCGTTGTGGTTGAGAACAGCGCGCTCGTGCCATTCGTGGACGAGCTCGTGCCAGACATCGACCTCGAAGAGGGCTATCTGACCCTCGATCCGCCTGGAGGTCTTATTCCGGGACTGTGATCGTTTGCGATCCTGCGTAAGCATTCATGATTACGCGCTTTCGATCACATATCCATTCAAGTGGGCATTGGAATCCAGTGCCCACTTTTTATGTTTCCTGCCACTTGGCAGCCATCCCGGTATTCTGAACATTATGAAGATCGATATCGTGTCTGTTTTCCCGGAATATTTTGAAGTGCTGAACCTCAGTCTGCTCGGCAAAGCGCAGTCGAAAGGGCTTGTGGAGGTTACCGCGCACAATCTGCGCGACTGGACGCACGACGTACATCATTCCGTCGACGACACTCCTGTCGGCGGTGGCGCAGGCATGGTGATGAAGCCGGAAGTGTGGAGCGAATGCCTCGACGAGCTGCTGCAGCTTGAGCCTGCGGTAATCGAAAATACGGAAAATATTGAGGATTCTGCGGATTCCTTCGATACTGGCGATTCTTGCGATACTGCAGATTCCGACACTGCACAATCTTCCGCAGGTCCTGAGAATTCCGAAAAAACTGATATTGCACCATCTTCCGCAGGTCCTGTGCTGATTTTTCCGAATCCTTCCGCCCCGCTGTTCACACAACAGGATGCGACGGAACTGAGCCATGCCGATCATCTGCTGTTCGGCTGCGGCCGTTACGAAGGGTATGACGCGCGCATTCCGCAGTATTACCGCGCGCAAGGCATTGACGTGCGCGAATATTCGATCGGCGATTACGTGTTGAACGGCGGCGAGGTCGCAGTGTCGGTCATGTTGGAGGCGATCACGCGGCTGCTGCCCGGTTTTATGGGCAATGCCGCTTCGATTGTTGAGGAATCGTATACGGGCGAGAACGCGCTGTTGGAGCACCGACAGTACACGAAGCCCGCGGAATGGCGTGGCATCAAGGTTCCGGACGTGCTGCTTTCCGGCAATCATGCGAAAGTGGATCGTTTCCGCCGCGATGAGGCATTGGCCAAAACCGACGAGCTGCGTCCGGATCTAATTGAAGCGTTGGATTGCACCAAGCTCGACAAGGCCGATCGCAAGACGCTTATGTCGCTCGGTTGGGAAGTCTCCGGCCCCTACCCCCGCAAGCGATAAAAGTCGCGTATTCCCAAAAGCGCAAATACGAAAGACGTCAATCCAAGATGCACGTAACATCATCGGATTGACGTTTTCTCATATCGACTCGGCAACAATTTGGCAGCAGTTCGGTAACCTTACAGCATTACCGCATTATCCGCCAGTTTCACAAACGCTTCCGCAGCCAATCAAGTACCAACCCGATTGCCTTGTCACTGCGGAATCCATAGGCGGCATGGCTGGCATTGTCAAGCTTGTAGAAAGTCACGTCTTTATCAAGCACCTTCATGGTCGCATACAGCCTGCAACTCTGGTTGAACGGTACGAGCAGATCACGACCGCCATGCATAATCAAGGTCGGCGGAGTCGGCCTGTCAGCGCTCAAATAGGTCATTGGCGAAGCTGCACGGCTCAGTTCCGGGTTTTCCAGCACACTAACGCCGCCGAGTTCCATACCTTCCGGGCATTGCGCAGGATTGTGATCTTGCGAACTCGGATAGTAGTTCATTTTCACAAAATCGGTGGGACCATACCAGTCGATGATACAGCGCACTTCAGCACTGGTCTCGCCGTAATCTGGAGTATCCGGCTCGCGATCACCGGTAAAACCTGCCATAAGTACGGTATGGCCGCCAGCAGAGTCACCGAATAATGCGATGCGATTAGGATCAGCATCCAGCCGTTCGGCATTGCGGCGCACATAACGTACAGCGGTTTTGCAGTCCTGCATTTGTGCAGGGAACGGATCGACGGTGCTTGGACGATATTCCGGCACTACAACCATATATCCCTTTTCCGCCAGTCGAATATATAGACTGTTGAAACTGGACAGGTTCGGCTTAAAGAAAGCGGCTCCACGTATGATCACGATTACCGGCCAACCTGCTTCTGGTTTACCGTCGGGCATGTTGCCATCGTCATGGAACGGTGTGTAGATGGTCATCTGCAGATCGAGGTCGTTGCCGTCCACGTCACGTCGCGTCACATATGTTTCGTGCGTTATATACGTGGAGTAGAAGAAATCGTCAGTGTTGATGTCAAATACTTGGCAACCTTCCGGCAGCTCATCGGAATGGGGGAATTCCGCGACTTTATCGACTGGTGTGAAGATTGGTTTGAGTGGCTCCGCCGCGGGTGGTTCTACCATGGTTTCGATATCAATCATTATTGTTTTCTCCATTTTTCAATATGCATGTTGCAGTACACGAATTGCCGTCAGGCAACAATTGCTGCAGTCTTCTTCTTTTCCGACGCCATGAATGCCAGGATGAGCACGATGCACACGACCATGAATGCGGCACCCATGTTCATGGACTTCCACGGGCTGGTGATACCGGTGATTGCGCCCAGTGCTGCGAATGCATACGGCGGAATGAAGGAACCAACGGAGTTGCCGAAGAACGCATAAGAAGTGGCCTGTGCAGAGATGGATGGATCGGTATGCTCGTTCACCAGAATGTTCACGTATGGCATGAACCAGCAGAAACCCACGCCCAGCAGCACACCAGCCACGTTCCAAGCGGCAAGCGAAGTGGTATTACCCCAAATGAGCAGTGCAATACCTTGCATGGCGATGGCGATCACGCCAACCCACATGCCGACGAAGCTCTTGACAAGTCCGAAGAACAGACCACCAATCAGGGAAGACACGGAAATGATGGTGATGACCGTTGCCGCTTGTACTGCGGTGATGGTGCCGGTTTCTTCAGCGGCAAGCGACAGATTGATAGTGTAGAAGCCGTAACCAGTGGCAAAAATGATCTGTAGCAACATGCCGAAATACGCGGAAATCGGCATCTTCTTGCGCTGCTTCGGAGCTGCGTTAGTTTCAGTGGAAATTACTTCTTCACGACCCAAGTCGTTTACTGCGTTCGGAATGAAGAACAACACAATCACCATAACCACCAGTGCGAAGAAATACACGTAGTAGAAGTAGTGCCAGTCGAACGACATGATGCCTGCAATGGTGGAAGAAATAATAGTGGCGCCCAAACCAACCGCAGAGGATTGGAAACCCATCAGTGTGTCCGCTTCCTTACCTTTGAAGCAATCGACAATCAACGATGCAGACAACGGCTGGATCAAACCCAAACCAAAACCTGCGAACACACGAAGCGCGGTTTGTCCATCAAGTATCGGCACGAACATTGGCAGAAAACCACCGATGAAGCACAACAACGTACCGATGATACACAGGTTTTTCTTACCGATTTTTGTGGCGAAGCGTCCTCCAATCAGCGTGGCAATGATGTTACCCAGCACAGGCACTGTCACAAAGCATTGCAGTTCCATGGCAGAAGCGTTGGGAAAGTCCTGTTTAAGACTGGACACGACTGCTGCAGTAACGGAAATGCTTTGTAGCAGCAGAGCCAGAGACAAGATTGCACCTTTAAGCATGACTCGTTTCGGTCCGGATTGCGGCAGCTGCGACATTGGGGCAGCTTTAGCTGTCACGGTGGTATCACTCATAGTTCGCTCCTTCGCTATTTCTCTTTATGCACACTGTTCACGTGCACTGTGCCGCCTGTCTGCTACGACATGCGGCTGTGATTTCAGCTTACGAGAGCACATATCAACTATTTAGGTGACTTTTTCTATAAAAAGTCGGTTTTGTGACACGCTGAGAATACTTGATTTTGCGAAAAATCACTCAAGTTAAGCATAACGTTACGCAAGAGTTAAGCATAACGTTACGCAAGCACCCGCACTACATATTTTATGCGTTGTGAGCACGTCGATATACTGCAGGAGTAGCGGAAAAACGTGCTGCAAATGCTGTTGTAAACGATCGCACGTTGGGAAATCCATTATGCTGCGCAATTTGCGCAACGGTATCGCCAGTATTGAGCAAATCATCAAGAGCCGATTGCAACCGGATTTCCGTCAGATATCGGTCGGGCGTAACTCCTGTGCCGCGTTTGAATAGTCGAGAGAAGTGCTCACGTGAATAGCCGAACTGTGATGCGAGCTGCCCGATAGACAGATCCTGCGCGTAATGCC
>ENA-OQEL01000304-OQEL01000304.1-human-gut-metagenome-genome-assembly--contig:-NODE-304-length-18729-cov-3.968444_pt1 | contig 18729 bp, 17 predicted proteins | sample MGYA00242796_ERZ504637 | MGnify/ENA primary metagenome ERZ504637 (study PRJEB26092, sample SAMD00036306) | human gut metagenome | host: Homo sapiens | study: EMG produced TPA metagenomics assembly of... | reverse complement strand
AATAATATAATTTTGTATGGGGTCGAATTGCGGATAAGCGACTACCGGCCCAAGAAACTCGAATCATAAACTAAATCAAGTGACATGATGGACTCTCAAGAAAAAGCTCTGTTGCAGCAGAGCACCCTGGAAGACCCTGCCAAGAAGGCTTATGCCACCAAGCAGGAAGTGCTCGAAAGAGTAAAGGAAATCGCTCATAGCAGCGAAAATCCAAACAAGGAGGAACTCGACCTACTCAAGACTACTTTCTACAAGATTCATCTCGCAGAAAGAGACGCACAGATGAAAGAGTATCTCGCAAAAGGCGGTGACCCAGAGAAGTATATCCTTCTACCGGATGACACCGAAGAAGCCTTCAAGGCTGAGATGCAACTCATCAAGGAGAAAAGAGCCAAGATCTTCCTGGCCCAAGAAGAAGAAAAACAAGATAATCTCCGCAAAAAAGAGGAAATTATCGAAAAGATAAAGGCCATGACCACCTCACCGGAAGAGGCCAACAAATCATATCAGGACTTCAAGGCCTTGCAGCAGGAATGGAAGGAAATCAAGAACATCCCTGCAGACAAGGCAAACGAGGTATGGAAGAACTACCAGCTCTATGTAGAGCAGTTCTACGACATGCTCAAGTTGAACAGCGAAGCCCGCGAATATGATTTCAAGAAGAATCTTGAAGCCAAGACCAAACTCTGCGAGGCTGCAGAGAAGCTCAATGAGGAAGAGGATGTTATTTCTGCCTTCCACCAGCTTCAGGACCTCCACCAGCAATATCGTGAGATTGGTCCTGTTGCCAAGGAGTTGAGAGAACAGATTTGGGAGCGTTTCAAGGCTGCCAGCACTGTTATCAACAAGAAGCACCAGCAGCATTTCGAAGACCTGCGTGCCAAGGAAGAGGAAAACCTCGCCAAGAAAACTGCCCTCTGCGAAAAGGTAGAGGCTGCCAACCAAGAAGAATACAAGACTGCTAAGGACTGGGAGAAGGTTACTCAGGAAATCATAGAGATTCAGAAAGAGTGGCGCACTATCGGTTTTGCCCCTCAGAAGATGAACGTCAAGATTTTTGAGCGTTTCCGCATCGCCAACGATGAATTCTTCAACAAGAAGGCAGAATTCTTCAAAGGATTGAAAGATACCTACTCTGCCAATCTCGAAAAGAAACAGCAACTCGTAAACAAGGCAAAGGAACTGGCTGACAGTACAGACTGGAAGAAGACTGGCGACAAGTTCATCGCTCTTCAGAAAGAATGGAAGAAGGTGGGTACCGTACCTCATAAACAAGGCGAATTGCTCTGGAAGGAATTTCTGGATACCTGCAACAAGTTCTTCGAAGCCCGCAACAAGCAGAATGCCGGTTCACGCAGCGAGGAACATGCCAATCTGGACAAGAAGCGCAACATTATTGCCCAGCTCAAGGAACTTGTAGTTGCAGAGATTTCAGACAACGATTTCCAAAAGAAGCTCAAAGATCTTGCCAAGCAATACAGTGCAATCGGACACGTTCCTTTCAAAGAGAAAGACAAGGTCTATAAAGAGTATCATGAGGCTATCGATGCAGCCTACAAGAAACTTCATGCCACCAACGCAAAGCGCCACTTCGACAACTTCAAGAACAACTTGAAGAATGTTGCCAAGGAAGGCGGCAATGCACTCGGCAATGAGCGTGGCAAACTCTTGCGCCGCTACGACCAGTTGCGCAGCGAGATTACTACCTACGAGAACAACCTCGGTTTCTTCAATACGGCCAGCAAGAAGGGCAATAGTCTGGTAGAAGAAATGAACCGTAAGATTGAGAAACTCAAGGCTGACCTCGAAATGGTAAAGCAGAAAATCAAGGCTATTGATGCCGAGAAGAAATAAATACAATAACCCCAGGGCGAAAGCTCTGGGGGTTATTGTTATGAATACTCCATAAAACAGAATTTCTATAAACAAAAAAAGCACCTTTCATTACTGAAAGATGCCTTACCATATGAGTTGGGATACCCGGACTCGAACCAGGAATGACAGGACCAGAATCTGTAGTGTTACCATTACACCATATCCCAAACTTAAAATAGAACTTTTTGATTGTTGGGATACCCGGACTCGAACCAGGAATGACAGGTACCAGAATCTGTAGTGTTACCATTACACCATATCCCAATATCAGCAAACGAATGTTCTTTTCTCGATTGCGAGTGCAAAGGTACTAAGTTTTTTTTGAACCTACAAAATTTTTCGGCACTTTTTTCTAAAAAAAATCGCAATTTCTTTAATTTTCCACATTTTTTTGCCTTTTAAGTCGATTTTCCATTATAATAATGTATCTTTGCAGAAAAATAGAGAATATAAATTAAGTAAGAAAGAAAAGATAAATGAACACAGTTAAACAACTCGTAGAGACTATTAAAGAAGGTATACAAGAAAAGAAAGGTCAAGACATTGTTATCGCCGACCTGACAGAAATCGATGGAAGCATTGCCAAGTACTTCATCATCTGCCAGGGAGGAAGCCCTACTCAGGTTGAAGCTATCGCAGGTTCTGTGGGAGATATCGTGCGCAAGAATCTGAAAGAAAAACCTGTAAATGTAGCAGGTCTCGGCAACGACCAGTGGGTGGCAATGGACTTTGTTGACGTATTAGTACACATCTTCCTTCCGGAAGTACGTGCTTATTACGACCTCGAACATTTATGGGAGGATGCAAAGCTTACCCATATACCTGATCTCGACTAGTCAGTCTCTCCCATCCTACATGATGGATCAGACATTGTTTTTCGACTAAAAGTTATACATATAAAATAAAATGGAACAAAGCAATAATATGAAGCCTCGTGGCAATGGCGGACCCAAGATGCCACGATTTAATATGACCTGGCTTTTCACCATCTGCCTCATCACCATGATCATCCTCTTCTTTACAGGAGGAGGCGATGCGATTGGAGGCAGCGCTGCCAAGGAAGCCACATACACCCAGTTCAAACAGTATGTAGACAAGGGTTATGTGCTCAGTGTTGTGGCCAATAAAACAGAAAGCACCCTCAAAATATACATCAACCCGAAATATACGCGCGATGTATACAATATGCCGGCAAAGTCTGTAGGTCCTAACCCATACGTAAAAGTACAGTTCGGCTCGGTTGACGAAGTGGAACGCTATGCCAACCAGATGTTGAAGGAAAAGAAGATACGCTCCTTCAGCTACGACAACCAGAAGGATAACGACTTCTTAAGCACGCTCTTCAATCTGGCACCTCTGCTCTTCTTCGTATTCTTCATCCTTTGGATGTCTGGAAGATTCAGCGGCGGTATGGGCAGCGGCGGTATGGGCGGCATCTTCAGCGTGGGCAAAAGCAAAGCTAAGATGTACGAAAAGGGAAATGCCATCGGCATCACCTTTAAGGATGTGGCCGGACAGGAAGGTGCCAAGCAGGAAGTGAAGGAAATTGTAGACTTCCTGAAAAACCCACAAAAATATACCGAATTTGGGTGGATAAGATTCCAAAGGGGAGCCCTTCTCGTAGGGCCCTCCGGGAACTGGTAAGACCCCTCTTGGACTAAGGCTGTTGCCGGCGAGGCTGGCGTACCTTTCTTCTCCATGAGCGGTTCCGACTTCGTTGAAATGTTCGTAGGTGTAGGTGCCTCACGTGTACGCGACCTGTTCCGCCAGGCTAAAGAGAAATCACCTTGTATCATCTTTATCGATGAGATTCGATGCTGTAGGCCGTGCCCGCAGCAAGAACCCAGCCCATGGGTGGTATGATGAGCGCGAGAACACCTTGAAACGCTCTCCTTACAGAGATGGGATGGTTTCGGTACCAACAGTGGTGTCATCATCCTTGCAGCTACCAACCGTGTAGACATGCTCGACAGTGCCTTGCTCCGTGCCGGACGTTTCGACCGCGAAATTCACGTAGATCTCCCTGGTTTGAACGAACGTAAGGCTATCTTCCTGGTTCATCTCAAACCTATCAAGATAGACGAAACAGTAGATGTTGATCTACTGGCACGCCAGACTCCAGGGTTCTCGGGTGCAGATATTGCCAACGTTTGTAACGAAGCAGCCCTCATTGCTGCACGCCACGACAAGAAGGCTGTTTGCAAACAGGATTTCCTCGATGCAGTAGACCGTATTGTAGGCGGTCTGGAGAAGAAGACTAAGGTGATGACTGCCGACGAGAAGCGTAGCATCGCTCTCCACGAAGCAGGCCACGCAACCATCTCATGGTTCTGCCAGTATGCCAACCCTCTCATCAAGGTTACCATCGTGCCTCGTGGTCAGGCTCTCGGTGCAGCATGGTATCTGCCAGAAGAGCGCCAGATAACCACCAAGGAACAGATGCTCGACGAGATGTGTTCATTAATGGGTGGACGTGCCGCAGAAGAACTCTTCACCGGTCATATTTCGTCAGGAGCCATGAACGACCTGGAGCGCGCCACAAAGAGTGCTTATGGTATGGTAGCTTATCTCGGTATGAGCAAGACGTTGCCAAACATCTGCTTTTACAACCGGAACGAATATGCATTCCAGCGTCCGTACTCTGAGTCTACAGCCCGCGAGATAGACCAGGAAGTTCTGAAGATTGTTAACGAACAGTATACCCGTGCCAAGAACATCCTGATGGAGCACAAGGAAGGCCACAATGCCTTAGCAGAACTTCTGATCAAGAAAGAGGTGATTATGGCAGAAGACGTAGAACATATCTTTGGCAAGCGCCCTTGGTTGAGCCGTTCGCAGGAAATCATGGAAGACGAACAGCCTAAGATAGACGATGACGCCGTAAAGGAACTTCCTGAAGTTCAGGCTGCCATCAAGGAGCATGAAGAGAACCAGAAGAAGAATGCTGATTCTGATGAGACTTCCAAGAAGGATGAAGGTTCGGAAGAAAACAAGAACGAATAAAACAAACCGATATGACTGACAAACAGAAAAATCTAGTGATAAGATCCATCACAGGCGTATTTTTCGTGGTGTGCATGGTATCTTGCTTTCTCAATCCCAGGGCAATGGTTATCCTGTTCGCCCTCATTACAGGATTGAGCATCTGGGAGTATTGCGGATTAGTTAACCAGAAGGAGAATGTTACGGTAAACCGTTTCATCAGCACCGTGGCGGGTGTTTACTTCTTCCTTGCCGTGGCTTGTTTCCGCATGGGCATTGTGGGCAATTTCGTGGTTTTCGTACCTTATCTGCTCACCATCCTCTATCTCTTCATCAGCGAACTGTATACAGGCAACAAGGATGCCATCAACGATTGGGCTTACACTATGCTCTCTCAGTTGTACATCGCCTTGCCTTTCTCGATGATCAATGTATTGAGTTTCGAGACATCAGCTTTCGATGGTCAGATACATTACGACATGCTGCTGCCTTTGAGCATTTTCATTTTCCTCTGGACCAATGATACCGGTGCCTATTGCAGCGGTTCGCTTTTCGGCAAGCATAAGCTCTTTCCACGCATCAGTCCAGCCAAGAGTTGGGAAGGCAGCATAGGCGGAGGCATATTCGTACTGATAGCAGCAGGTATCATCGGCTATATCGCCAACGATGGCGAAGCCCACCGTCTCAGCATTCTCGGTTGGGAAGGTTTAGGTCTGGTTGTGGTATTCTTCGGCACATGGGGCGATTTGGTAGAAAGCCTCTTCAAGCGTACCCTCGGCGTAAAGGATAGCGGCAACATCCTGCCAGGACATGGAGGCATGCTCGACCGCTTCGACTCTTCGCTCATGGCGATACCGGCAGCAGTAATCTACCTATACACCATCCAGTTGTTTGGATAATACATCTTTTACGAGATAAAGGCCAAACCTATAGTTTGGCCAAGCACAAAGAAAGGCAGGGATTCCTCAAATAAACCCCTGCCATTTTTTTCATATCACCATAAAAAACACAAGTAGCTTCGTTGGCTCACGAAAGTACTTGCGATAAACTATGCTGTTATCTGTTATATTTCTTCAGTGCCTGCTTCACCATCTTGCCCCATGGCTGCTCTGATGATGTTGGCATGCCAGTCTTGCACAAGCCATTTCACCGCATTTTTGTTGTAGAACCGAGGCTAGATGTTGTGCCATCCCAGACTCACGCCTCTCAACACTACAGGATTACCACTCTGGTCGCAAAGCTGCGCACCTTTTACCTGCAACTGTCCCCATTGCTTTACAGGGTTTGCTGAACACACTTGTGCCATACAAAAGAGGGCACAAATGAGAGTCAGTAGTTTTTTCATTTTTTTTAGGGTTGAAAATTAAATATATATTTTTGGGTTTGTTTTTTTAGGATAGCTAATACTCCTACATAGGTAGCAGATTACAAATCTGCCTTAGTCAGCAGTTCTGCAGCGGATTGATATCCGCCACAGAACTGAAAGAGATTGCTTTTTATCAAAACATTTCACCTTTTTCCTGTTCTTCTTCAAAGCGTTCACCCTTCTGGGCTTCCTGCGCCTCATACTGTGCCTGGGCAACACGCTGCTGAGCCTCACGTGCCTTAGCCTCAGCCGCCAGTCGGGCTTTTTCTGCTCTTATTCTTGCCAGTTCAGCCTCTTCTTCTGCTCGCTTCTGCGCCGCCAAAGCTTCCTCTTCGGCACGTTTCTTAGCAGCCTCGGCTTCAGCTATCGCCTTCTGTCGCGCACGTTCTGCAGCCTCAGCTGCAGCTTTGGCTTCAGCTTCAGCACGCTCACGAGCCATACGGAGAAGCATTTCCCTACGCTTAACCAGAAGATCAAACATGATGCCCGCAGCCTCATCGGGCGCAACCTTATCGCCTAACTGAGTTCGAACTTCCTGATATTCTGCCAACATCTTACCCCTGCCAGGTTCTCCCGGAAGAATCTGATAAAGTTCGTTGGCAATACCATCAACCGTAAAGCGGTCGGCAAGCATCTCCGGCACAATCTCCTTATTGGCGATAAGATTCACAAGCGAGATAAACTTCACCTTGATGATATGCTTGAAACCGAAACGGATGAGATGAGGTACAGGCGTTTCATAACATACCACCTGAGGCACATCGAAAAGAGCCGTCTCTAAAGTTGCAGTACCACTGGTAACAAGAGCTGCCGTAGCATGCGACAAGAGCGGATAAGTCTTGTTACGCACCAGTTTGACAGGTGTACCTTTGATAAACTTCTCATAATAAGCATCGTCTATCGAAGGAGCACCGGCAAGCACCATCTGATAATCTTCAAAACGCTCAGCCACCTCAATCATCGCCGGCAGATTGTCTTTGATTTCCTGCAGACGGCTTCCTGCCAGCAAAGCGATAACAGGACGATAGGTGTCAAGATTATTCTCCTGACAGAACTCCGTAAAACTCTGATGATATCCCGACCTGAACTCCCCTACTTCCTGAGCCGTAGGATTACCTACATAGTGAATAGGATAACGGTGCTTCTTTTCGAAGAACGGCACCTCGAATGGCAAGATAGAGAAGAGTTCTGCGATATCGCGCTTAATGCTGCGGATCCGCCACTCCTTCCATGCCCATATCTTAGGAGAAATGTAATAATAGGAAGGGATATTGGTGTTCTTTTTCAAGAACTTAGCTATCTTGAGATTAAATCCCGGATAATCTACCAGTATCACTACATCCGGTTTCCATTTCACAATATCTTCCTTGCATCTCTTCAGGTTCGAAAAGATGGTACCTAAATGTAGCAGTACAGGCACAAAACCCATATAAGCCAACTCCTTAAAAATGCTTGACGCGAGTGCCATCTTCAGCAGCCATCAAATCACCGCCGAAGAAACGGAATTCAGCAAACTCGTCTATTTTTTTCCAACGAGCGCATCAATCTGCTGGCATGCAAATCTCCACTAGCCTCGCCTACTATCAGGTAATACTTCATAATTCAAAATTTCTTTAACCAATCATAATCCGTTACATCAATCTTAGTTGGGGTTATAGCGATGTAACCATGATTCACAGCCCATTGGTCGGTATCCGTTGCCTCAGGTTCGTCATTACGGTATTCACCCACCATCCAATAATAATCATATCCATGCGGATGAGTGCGATGATCCACCTCATTGATCCAGGAGCCATGAGTCATCCGGCAACCCTTGAAACCCTTGAACGGAGGCAAAGCCGGGAAGTTGACATTCAGACAGGTATATTCTGGCAATCCCTTCTCCAGCACCATCTTAACAACCTTCAGTACCCCATCGCGCAAAGGGGTGAGATCAGCATTTTCATCATAATTGCTACTGCTGAAGGCTATGCTTGGAATATGCTGCATACAGCCCTCCTTAGCTACACCCATAGTTCCCGAATAATGATTATTCACGCTCGAATTGTCACCATGATTGATACCGCCGATAATCAGATCAGGCTTGCGATCAGCAAGAAACTGATCCAACGCCAGTTTCACACAGTCAACCGGTGTGCCGCTACATGACCAAACCTCCACATCATTCCCCATATTGTGGCGACGCTTCAGGCGCAAGGGAGTAGTAGCCGAGAAGGCACAGGCGAATCCAGAACGGGCACTTTCCGGTGCTACAACCAGCAGGTCGCACCAGTCTTTCAGAAAGCTCACCAGGGTCTTGATTCCATTGGCATGATAGCCATCATCATTCGAAATTAATACTAACGGTTTCTTATTTTCCATAAAAATTATCTTTCTTTTTGGGTGCAAAAGTACGAAAAAACCCTTTAAAGATAGCGACTTTCTCACAATATTTTTGTATCTTTGCCGAAAATTTACTAAGAAAATGGGAAAAATCATCGCATTAGCTAACCAAAAATGGCGGTGTAGGAAAGACTACTACCACCATTAACTTGGCAGCATCGCTTGCCACGCTAGAGAAAACGGTACTCGTAGTGGACGCCGACCCACAGGCAAACGCTTCCAGTGGATTGGGCGTGGATATCAGCGAGGTAGACTGCTCGCTCTACGAATGCATCATCAACCATGCAGACGTGCGCGATGCCATCTACACCACCGACATTGATGGACTCGACATCATACCTAGTCATATCGACCTGGTAGGTGCCGAGATAGAGATGCTGAATCTAAAAAATCGCGAAAAGGTGATTAAGACATTACTGCAGCCTATCCGTGACGAATACGACTACATCCTGATAGACTGTTCGCCTTCGCTCGGCCTCATCACCGTCAATTCGTTGACAGCAGCCGACAGTGTCATCATCCCAGTTCAATGTGAATATTTCGCTCTTGAAGGTATCAGCAAATTGCTCAATACCATCAAGATCATCAAGAGCAAGCTGAATCCGAAACTCGAGATAGAAGGTTTCCTGCTCACCATGTATGATAGTCGTCTACGCCTTGCCAACCAGATATACGACGAGGTGAAACGCCACTTCCAGGAATTGGTGTTCAAGACCGTTATCCAGCGCAACGTGAAGCTGAGCGAGAGTCCGAGCCATGGTCTCCCAGTTATCCTTTACGATGCAGAAAGCAATGGAGCCAAGAACCATCTGGCCTTGGCAAAGGAGATTATCAACAAGAATAGTTAAGATTTGGAAATTGAACCCTTTTAGAAAGTTCAATGTTCAAAATTAAAAGTAAAAAAATGGCAGTACACAAGAAATACAACAACGGTACAAAGAGCAACGCTTTAGGACGCGGACTCGATGCCCTCATTTCTACCGAGGGAGTGCGCACCCAGGGCAGCAGTACCATCAATGAAATTCCTCTCGACCAGATTGAGGCGAATCCCAATCAGCCACGCCGAGAGTTTGACGACGAAGCCCTACATGAGCTCGCCGAAAGCATCAAGACCATAGGCATCATCCAGCCTATCACCTTAAGACAGGTTTCAGAAAACAGATTCCAGATTATCGCCGGTGAACGCCGCTGGCGCGCTTCACAACTTGCGGGGCTGACAGCTATCCCTGCATATATCCGCACCATCAGCGATGAGAACGTAATGGAAATGGCGCTTGTAGAGAATATCCAGCGCCAAGACCTCAACGCCATAGAAATAGCACTCGCCTACGAACACCTTCTGGAAAACGAGGGTATGACACAGGAGAAAATTTCAGAACGTGTGGGCAAGAGCCGTGCAGCTATCGCCAACTATCTGCGACTGCTCAAACTTCCTGCCCAGGTGCAGATGGCACTACAGAAGAAAGAAATCGACATGGGTCATTGCCGTGCCCTACTGGCCCTCGACTCACCTTCGCTGCAAATCAAGTTGTTCAAGGAGATACAGAAGAACGGCTACTCAGTAAGAAAGGTTGAAGAGATGGTACAGCGACTCAAGAGCGGAGAAGACATCGAGAGCGGTAAGAAAACCATCACGGCTAAGGCTCAAATGCCTGAGGAATTTACACAACTCAAAAACCGCCTGTCACAGTTTCTCAATACCAAAGTGCAGTTCACCTGCTCTGCTAAGGGCAAGGGAAAAATCAGCATTCCATTCGCCAACGAAGAGGAGCTGGAGCACATCATGAATGTTTTCGATCAGTTAAAGCAAGAATAAAAGTGAAACTCAGTATATCACAAATCTGTTTGGCAACCCTGCTGCTTCTGGCACCGATGGGCGCACAGGCACAGAAGTCGAAACAAAAAAAAAACAAGTGACCGATGTGCCAACCATTGCATCAGCCGACTCGGCAAAAATAGCCATAGACTCGATGCTTACCGCACAAGACAGCAGCAAACTGGCAAGCCTCACCCAACCAGCAAAGCCTGTACGCAAAAAGCGCAACTGGGCAACCTGGCGACCTGATACCAAGCGTGCCATGTGGTTGGCACTTGTATTACCTGGTGCCGGACAGATATACAATCGCAAATATTGGAAACTGCCCTTCATCTATGGCGGTTTCGTAGGCTGTACATACGCCATCACCTGGAACAACCAGATGTATCACGACTATTCGCAAGCCTACATGGATATTATGGACGATGACCCAAACACCCAGAGCTACAATCAATTTCTGCACTTGGGCGCCCAGATCAACGAATCGAACATAGAACGCTATAAGGAAATCTTCCGCAAGCGAAAAGATAAATATCGCCGTTGGAGAGACTTGGGAACCTTCGTCATGATAGGCATCTATGCCTTCTCAGTGATTGATGCCTACGTAGATGCATCGCTCTCGGAATTTGACATTTCCGATGATCTCTCGCTCAGAATAGAGCCTACCATGCTGAATAACGGCAACAAGACTGCCAATCCGCTGCGGTCTGGAAGTCTCGGCGTAAGCTGCTCACTCACATTTTAATGCTTGAGGAGTTAGAATACACCTATATATATTATAACGTAAAATAGAAATTAGAAACATAGACGAGATAAAACATCAATATGAAGAAAATACTAGTCATGGCAGCAGCGATGCTGTTCAGCTTACAAGGCATTCATGCCCAAACCGACGTTAAAGAAGAAACAGATAACGATGATATCATCACCGTTACCGACAAAGACGGAAAGCAGGAGGAAATCGAAGTACCAGAGGGATTGGAAGATAACCTCGACAGCCTGCTCCACCTTTACAATGCACAGACTTACATGATGGCAGATACAACCTGCAAATACCGCGATGTAAACCCTGTCTTCGAGAAGGAAGTGTATATCGACCGTCTGAAGAGAATGCCTACCATCATCGAAATGCCATACAATGAGGTAGTACAGAAATTCATAGACCGTTACAGCGGAAAACTACGCCGTTCAGTAAGTTTTATATTGGGAGCAAGTAACTTCTACATGCCTATTTTCGAAGAGGCATTAGAGGCTTACAACCTGCCACTGGAATTGAAATATCTGCCAGTTATTGAATCGGCACTCAACCCTAAAGCTGTATCACGCGTTGGTGCCACAGGTTTATGGCAGTTTATGCTGCCTACCGGCAAGCGATATGGACTGGAAGTAAACTCACTCATCGATGAGCGCCGCGACCCGGTAAAAGCATCCTATGCAGCCGCTCACTATCTGAGCGACCTGTACAAAATATTCGATGATTGGAGCCTCGTGATTGCAGCTTACAACTGCGGTCCAACCAATGTCAACAAGGCCATCCATCGTGCAAAAGGCAACGCCGACTACTGGAACATCTATCCATATCTGCCAAAGGAAACACGTGGATATGTACCAGCTTTCATCGCTGCCAACTACATCATGAACTACTACTGCGATCATAACATCTGCCCTATGGTAAGCGAACTGCCAGTAAAGACAGACACTATCGTAGTATCAAAAGATATCCACCTGGAGCAGATTTCCAAAGTGCTGAACATCAACATCGAGCACCTGCGCAATCTGAATCCACAGTATCGTCATGATATCATCAACGGATTGAACCATCCGATGGTATTGCGTCTTCCATCTACCCTCATCGGTAGTTTCATCGACCAGCAGGACAGCATCTGTGCTTACAGAGCCGATGAACTCTTCCTGAAGCGCACTACCGTAGATATCAACGATGCACAGCCTACCTATAGCCGCCCACGAAGCAGCTACAGTCGCCACAGCGCTTCTTCACGCAGCAAGAAGAGCAGCAAGCGAGGCAGAAACAGAAAACAAGGCAGCAAGAGTGTTACCATCAAGAATGGTGATACCCTTTCTGAAATAGCAGCACGCCACGGAACAACCGTTAAGAAACTGCGCAAACTGAACGGCATCAAGGGTAGCAGTATCCGTGCCGGAAAGAAAATCAAAGTGAAATAAAAGAACTACGTACGCTGTAGTTTTTTCAGTCTAATTAAGAACATTATTTATTGGAGGAACCCACTATGGATGACCAGAACTTGAAAGACCTCGAAAGAGAGCAGGCTGATAACCAGTTGATTGGCGATGCCTTTCAACACCTGCTTGACACCTACCTGAGTTCACGACACCGCAAGAAGGTAGATATAGTGACCAAGGCATTCAACTTCGCCAGACAGGCGCACAAAGGTGTGCGCCGCCTCTCGGGCGAACCATATATCATGCACCCTATCGCCGTGGCTCAGATAGCCTGCGAGGAGATGGGGCTCGGCTCAACGAGCATCTGTGCCGCACTGCTTCATGATGTGGTAGAAGATACCGACTACACCGTAGAAGATATCTCAAACATCTTTGGAGCTAAAGTGGCACAAATCGTTGATGGACTCACCAAAATCAGTGGTGGAATCTTCGGCGATAAGGCATCAGCACAGGCAGAAAACTTCAAAAAACTGTTGCTCACTATGAGCGATGACATCCGTGTTATCCTTATCAAGATTTGCGACCGCCTGCACAACATGCGCACGCTGGAATCGCAACCGGCCAACAAACAATACAAGATTGCGGGCGAAACCTTGTATATTTATGCACCTCTCGCCAATCGATTGGGCTTGAACAAAATCAAGACCGAACTCGAAAACCTCAGCTTCCGCTACGACCATCCACAGGAGTATGCCAACATAGAGCATAAGCTTGCCGATACCGAATCGCAGCGCGATACCCTCTTCGAGAGTTTTACTGCACCTATCCGCGAAGAACTCGACAAGTTAGGTGTAGAATACAAGATTAAAGCACGTGTGAAGAGCCCTTATTCTATATGGAATAAGATGCAAAATAAGCACGTTACCTTCGATGAGATTTACGACATTCTTGCTGTGCGCATTATCTTTACGCCAAAGGTAAGATCAAACGAAGTAAACGAATGTTTCAATATCTACGTAGCCATCAGCAAAATCTACAAGAGCCATCCAGACCGTCTGCGCGACTGGTTGAACCATCCGAAAGCAAATGGTTATCAGGCACTCCACGTTACCCTGATGAGTAAGCAGGGAAGATGGATAGAAGTGCAGATCCGTTCCGACCGTATGGACGAGGTAGCAGAAAAGGGGTTTGCTGCCCACTGGAAATACAAAGAAGGAAACGAAGGTGAATATACAGAAGATGAGAACGAACTGAACGATTGGCTCAGCACCATCAAGGAGATTCTGGACGATCCGCAGCCGGATGCCATGGACTTCCTCGATGCCATCAAGCTGAACCTCTATGCTTCAGAAATCTTCGTCTTCACACCAAAGGGAGAAATCAAGACGATGCCGGCAGGCTGTACTGCCCTCGACTTCGCCTTCCAGATTCATACCTTCCTGGGCAGCCACTGTATCGGAGCCAAGGTAAACCATAAGCTGGTTCCGCTGAGCCATAAGCTGCAAAGTGGCGACCAGGTTGAAATTCTTACTTCCAAGAGCCAGCATGTACAGGAAGAATGGGTAAACTTCGTCAGTTCAGCCAAGGCAAAGAGCAAGATTCTTGCCATCCTGCGCCGTGATTCACGAGAGGTTCAGAAGAAGGGAGAAAACATACTCACCGAATGGCTCAAGAAGAACAGCATCGAGATGAGTGCATCGGTGGTAGAGCGCCTATGCGATTTTCATAATATCCAGAAGCCTGAAACCCTCTTCCAGTCATTGGGAGACCATCAGATTATCCTAGGCGATAAAGACTTCGATGAGTTGCAGGGCAAGCCTAAAAAACAGCAGACCAGCAGCTGGCGCAATTATATCCCATTCCTGGGCAAGAGTAAGGAGAAGGCCTCAAGAAAAAGGCATCGTGAAGCCTCAGGATCTTTTCGTGGTGGGCAAAGACTTCAACAAGAAGAAGCCACTCATCCTGACCGAGGAGAACATCAACCAGTTTATCTTCCCTAGCTGCTGCCATGCGATTCCTGGCGATGACGTTATGGGCTTTATCGACAACAAGAACCGCATCGAAATCCATAAGCGCTCTTGCAGCATAGCAGCCAAACTGAAGTCCAGTTTCGGCAACCGCATCGTAGATGCCAAATGGGATATGCACAAGCAGATACTCTTCGATGCTACCATCGAAATCAAGGGTATCGACCGTAAGGGCATGCTGCTGGATGTAAGTAAGGTGATTAGCGACCAGTTGGGTATCAATATCCATAAGGTAACTATCAGTAGCGACAACGGCATCTTCGACGGAACCATCGAACTCCGTGTTCACGACCGCGAAGAAGTTAAGACCATTATGAACCAACTCCGAAATATTGATGATCTGCAGGAAGTACAGAGAATCCTGTAACTTAGGAGTTTATGATATAAAGAAAAGATAAATAACAGAGAATCGCCGGATTTAAAATCTGGCGATTCTCTATGAAATCATACAGATTTCAACATCTTATAAAAACAGATTCAAAACAACAAGCTTAAAAACAATATGAAAAAAATTATTCTTATCATTTTTAATGATGTTGACCCTGTTGCCTCTGGCAGCAGCCAACAAGTATGACAACCCCGACACGATTGTAGTATCCCGTGATGGTACCGGCGAATTCCGCACCATCGACGAAGCCATCGAAGTATGTCGCGCTTTCATGGATTACAGCAAGGTAATCTACGTAAAGAAAGGCGTATACAAGGAGAAACTCATCCTCCCTTCATGGCTCACCAACATCACCATCTGTGGTGAAGACCGTGATAACACTATCATCACATGGGACGATCATGCCAACATCAAGATGCCTGTAGGTGGACTCGATTCAGAAGCTGCAGTAAAGGGTAAACCGATGGGCACATTCCGCACTTATACCCTGAAGGTCCAGGGCAGTTACATCACCCTGAAGAACATCACCATCGAGAACAATGCAGCCAAACTGGGACAAGCTGTCTCCCTGCATCTTGAAGGCGATCATATCCTGGTTCAGAACTGCCGTCTGCTGGGCAAATCAGGATACCGTTTATACAGGTATAGCTAACAACCGTTCAGCCTTCTACGATTGCTACATCGAAGGAACCACCGATTTCATCTTTGGTCCGGGAAGAGCATGGTTTGAGAATTGTGAGATTCGCAGCAAGGCCAACAGCTACATCACAGCCGCATCCAGTCCTGCCGGTCAGGAATATGGCTATGTATTCAACAAGTGCAAGCTTACCGCCGAGCCAGGTGTAGACAAGGTTTATCTGGGCCGTCCATGGCGCCCTTATGCAGCTACCCTCTTCATGAATTGCGAAATGGGCAGCCACATCCGTCCAGAAGGATGGCACAACTGGGGCAAGCAGAGCAACGAACAGACAGCCCGCTACAGCGAATATAACAACCACGGTGCAGGTGCTGCAACCAAGGCACGCGTAGCCTGGAGCCGTCAGCTCACCAAGAAAGAAGCTGCTAAAGTTACCATCAAGAATGTCTTCGGCGAAGAAGCGTGGTAACCCTAGCTAATCATAAAGCCAAAGTTACTAAACCAGTCCATCGAGCTGCTTTTTGAGTTCTTTGAGCTGGTCTCTTACAGAAATAAGGGTGTCGAGAACTTCAGAAGATTTTTTCGGCACCCGTTCTGTTTTGGTTCAGATACTTACGGGCAGCCGCAATCTTCAATCCCTTCACCTTGATAAGGTTGTAGATGAGCCTTACCTGCTCAATATCCTTATCGGTATACTGACGCACTTTATTGCCAGCAACCTTCGGTTTGAGAAAAGGAAACTCCTTTTCCCAATATCTCAACGTAGAGTCGTTTAGACCAAACATTTCACCTACTTCCTTGATAGAATAGTACAATTTCGTTGTTTTATCTGGAATTATTGCCATTTTTTCCGTCTTTAATTTCAAAAATAATTAATTTAGTTGCAAAATTAAACAATTCTTCTTATCTTTGCAAAGATTTTCGGAAGAAAATGCCCTAAAGGGCAAAAATATTTTCTGAGAGGACTCTCAATCCCCTCTCCAAAACAGGAAAAAGAAATTAAAGATAAATATAAAAAAGATATGATGACAGCTAATGAAGTGCGCGAATCCTTCAAGAAATTCTTCGAAGGTAAAGGCCACAAGATTGTTCCATCAGCACCTATGGTTATCAAGGATGACCCAACGCTGATGTTTACAAACGCTGGTATGAACCAGTGGAAAGACATCATCCTCGGTACAAAAGACCCAGGCAAGGATGTTCGTCGTGTTGATACTCAGAAATGTCTCCGTGTAAGCGGTAAGCACAACGACCTCGAAGAGGTGGGTCACGATACTTACCACCACACCATGTTCGAGATGCTCGGTAACTGGAGCTTCGGCGACTACTTTAAGGAGGGTGCCATTGATATGGCATGGGAGTATCTTACTGAAATTTTGAAGCTCAACCCTGCCGATCTCTACGTTACCGTATTCGAGGGTAGCAAGGAGGAAGGTCTGGAACGCGACAACGAGGCTGCAGGTTACTGGGCTAAGCACGTGCCAGCCGACCATATCATCAATGGTAACAAGCACGACAACTTCTGGGAGATGGGCGATACAGGTCCTTGCGGTCCTTGCTCAGAGATTCACGTGGATTCTCGTACTCCAGAGGAGAAGGCTCAGGTGCCAGGCCGTGAGTTGGTAAACAAGGATAACCCTCAGGTCATCGAAATCTGGAACATCGTGTTCATGCAGTACAACCGCAAGGCTGATGGTTCTCTCGAACCACTCCCAATGCACGTTATCGATACAGGTATGGGCTTCGAGCGCTTGGTTCGCATGTTGCAGGACAAGCACTCTAACTATGATACTGATATCTTCCAGCCAATCATCAAGGAAATCGAGGCTATCTCTGGCAAGAAGTATGGCTTCACTACTCCTACTGGTGAGAATGGCGAGGGCAAGGATGAGCAGGAGAAGATTGATATCGCTATGCGTGTCTGCGCCGACCACCTCCGTGCCGTAGCCTTCTCTATCGCCGATGGTCAGTTGCCAAGCAACGCCAAGGCAGGTTACGTAATCCGACGCATCTTGCGCCGTGCCGTACGTTACGCTTACACATTCCTCGGCCAGAAGCAGGCATTCATGTACAAGCTCGTCAATGTATTGGTAGAGCAGATGGGTGCAGCCTTCCCAGAGTTGCCAGCTCAGCAGGAGCTCATCACCCGCGTGATGAAAGAGGAAGAGGATTCATTCCTCCGCACCTTGGAGAAGGGTATCAACCTCCTCAATGGCGATATGGACGAGCTCAAGGCTCATGGCGAGACTCAGCTTGATGGCGTAAGCGCATTCCGCCTCTTCGATACCTATGGTTTCCCTCTCGACCTGACAGAGCTTATCTGCCGTGAGAATGGTTACACCGTAGATGCTGCAGGCTTCGACGAGGAGATGAAGAAGCAGAAAGAACGTGCCCGCAATGCTGCTGCCGTAGAGAACGGCGACTGGGAGGTTTTGAAAGAAGGCGACCAGAACTTCGTGGGTTACGACTATACAGAATATGAGTGCCACATCCTGCGCTACCGCAAGGTGACTCAGAAGAAGAACTCTTTCTATGAGCTGGTACTCGACAACACTCCATTCTATGGTGAGATGGGTGGACAGGTTGGCGACAAGGGTGTACTCGTTAGCGAGAACGAGACCATCCAGGTTATCGACACCAAGCGCGAGAACAACCAGAGCATCCACATCGTAAAGGAGTTGCCAAAGGATGTAAACGCTGATTTCATGGCTTGCGTAGATATCGAGAACCGCGAGGGAAGCGCTGCCAACCATACAGCTACCCACTTGCTCGACTACTGCCTGAAGCAGGTTTTGGGCGACCACGTAGAGCAGAAGGGTTCTTATGTAGATAAGGACACCTTGCGTTTCGACTTCTCTCACTTCCAGAAGGTAACTGATGAGGAGCTCCGCAAGGTAGAGCACATGGTAAACGAGATGATCCGTGCCGACTATCCATTGGATGAGCACCGCGATACTCCTATCGAGGAGGCTAAGGAACTTGGCGCTATCGCCCTCTTCGGCGAGAAGTATGGCGACAAGGTTCGTGTGGTTCGCTTCGGTCCTTCTGCTGAGTTCTGTGGTGGTATTCATGCCAAGAGCACCGGTAAGATTGGTTTCTTCAAGATTATCTCTG
>ENA-OQEL01000302-OQEL01000302.1-human-gut-metagenome-genome-assembly--contig:-NODE-302-length-18905-cov-4.229471_pt1 | contig 18905 bp, 20 predicted proteins | sample MGYA00242796_ERZ504637 | MGnify/ENA primary metagenome ERZ504637 (study PRJEB26092, sample SAMD00036306) | human gut metagenome | host: Homo sapiens | study: EMG produced TPA metagenomics assembly of... | reverse complement strand
CACAGGGAGGAAATCATGATAAGGAATGGAAAGAAGAAGGCCAGTTTCGTGTGCACTCGTCGCAGCTATGTCGGTAGGACTTGCGGCGTGTGGAACAACAAGCTATGACTTTTAAGGTCAGCTACGATGGAATAAAAACAGGGGATGTTTCATCGAAAGTATCGGTTCATGATCCGTCAATACTTAAGGCGGATGGTGAATACTATATCTTTGGTTCCCATATGTCTGCAGCAAAAAGCAGTGACCTGTTAAACTGGGAAAAGGTTGCTGATGGATATTCAAAGAAAAATCCTGTATACGGACAGATATATGATGTGGCAGATGAAGCCTTTGCGTATTCTGGAAGCAAGAACTCATTGATAAAGACGGATGATAAACAGGTGCATGTGTGGGCACCGGATGTAATCTACAATGAGACAACAGGACTTTATTACATGTATTATTGTACGACATCCACATGGAATGCATCAAATCTGTGCTATGGCACATCAACAACACCTGAGGGACCGTATGAATGGCAGGGGGCTTTGATATACTCAGGCTTCAACAGAAAGACGATTTTCAGGTACAGATGTGCTTGACTATGTGGATGAGGATTATGCTTACAAGAACTATATCAAGGGAGCGCAGTATAATTATGAGGACTATCCGAATGCGATAGATCCGACTGTGTTTTATGATGCGGATGGCAGAATGTGGATGGTATATGGTTCATGGAGCGGCGGAATATTTTTGTTGGAAATTGACAAGACAACAGGACTTGTTATCCATCCTGAAGCAGATAAAGCAAACAATGTGGATCCGTATTATGGAAAGCGTCTTTTGGGAGGAGGTCATATTTCGATTGAGGGTCCATATATCATGTATGATGAGACAAGCGGTTATTATTATCTGTTTGTGTCGTATGGCGCTCTGACAAGCAATGGAGGCTATCAGGTCAGAGTGTTCCGCTCAAAGACAGTCGATGGTGAATATGTGGATATGAATGGCAAATATCCTGAAAAAAGTGCACAACACCAGAATTTCGGACTTAAGCTCACAGGCAACTATAAGCTTCCGAGCCTTGAAAAAGCATATATGGCAACGGGACATAATTCGGCCTTTGTGGATGACGACGGCAGGATGTATCTGGTTTATCATACCAGATTTAACGACAATGGAGAGGGTCATTCACCGAGAGTACATCAGATGCTTGTGAATGAGGATGGCTGGCCATGTGAGCTGCCTTATCAGACGCAGGGGGAGACTGTTAATAAGGATGGCTATGACACAGATGATATTATCGGACGATACTATGTTATAAACCAGGGAACGGCAATAGATTCAAAAATTGCAAATCCGGTGATTCTTTATCTTGAAAAAAACGGAAAGGTAAAGGGAGAAAAGTCAGAGGGTACCTGGGAATGCAAGGATGGCTCATACTATATGAATATCACTATAGACGGGTAAAAAAATACTCCGGTGTGTTCTGTCAAATGAAGGATGAGGCCGGAAGTGATGTGATGACATTTTCTGCTGTTGGCGAAAAACAAGAGTGTCTGGGGCGTGAAATATTTATAGTTACGTTTCAAATTGGGCAGATATGTAAATAGTTAGATAGTTAGACAGATAGTAACAACATTAGAATAGACGGAGAAGAATATGGATAATACATTAAAATATAATAAACCATGGATACTGCAGAGAGCAGATCCATATGTATACAAACATACAGACGGAGCATATTACTTTACAGCGTCAGTACCGGAATATGACAGGATTGTACTTAGAAAATCAGATACGCTTGCAGGACTTGAGACAGCAGCTGAGACTGAAATCTGGCACAAGCATGAGAGCGGACCGCAGAGCATACATATATGGGCACCGGAGCTTCATTATCTGTTTGGAAAATGGTATATCTACTATGCAGGCGGTGATAAGGATGACATCTGGGCAATAAGACCGTATGTATTGGAATGTCAGGGAGATGACCTGTCAATGATAAGTGGATTGAGAAAGGTAAGATGCAAAGAGCAGACGGGGATGAGTTTTCGTTTGAAGCATTTTCACTTGATGCAACAGTTTTTGAAGTGAACAATGTGTGGTACTATATATGGGCAGAGAAGGTCGGAGTAGGAAAGCAGATTTCAAACCTGTATATAGCACGCATGAAAAACGGATACACACTTGATACTGTACAGGTGCTTTTGACCACACCTGATTATGACTGGGAGAGATATGGCTTCTGGGTGAATGAGGGGCCGGCAGTGTTAAAACGAAATGGCAAGGTGTTTGTTACATTTTCAGCCAGTGATACGGGAATACATTATTGTGTTGGACTTTTAACTGCAGATGAAAGCTCAGACCTGCTTGACCCGCGTTCGTGGGAAAAGGATCGTTATCCGGTGCTTCGCTCTGATGAGGCGGCAGGAGTTTACGGACCCGGACACAATTCGTTTACCGTAGATGAAAACGGTGATGACATAATGGTATACCATGCAAGAACGGAGACTGAAATTGTGGGAAATCCACTGTATAATCCAAATCGTCATGCAATGCTCATGCGGTTTGGATGGAAGGATGGACGTCCTGTGTTTTCGTATAACTGATAAGGCAAAAGAAAGGGGACATCACATGGAACTGATATGTAAGAAGTGTCTGCTTAGAGAAATGGCAGAGGCCGACGCAGCAATGATAAAAAAATATGTTGATGCGATAAAGGGCGAAGACAGAGTGCCTGAAAAAGAGTATGAGGCAAGGCTTGCTGTGTGCAAGGCGTGTGACAGGCTTAATGCCGGAACCTGTAATGCATGCGGCTGTTATGTGGAGCTTAGGGCACTTACAGGTGTTTCGCACTGTCCTCATAAAAAGTGGTAGTACAAATAAAATAATAACAAATATAACAAAATGACTGCGGTTTGACTTCCGCAGTCATTTTATATTATTATTTAGTGTTTTTTTCAGTGTCAAGAGGGGCATAATTGATGGATACAACAATGTTCCTGATCGTAGTTACCGAAGCTTTTTCCGAATATTGTGAGTCCGCCGACATGGGCAGAATTCTCCTCGACAGCTATGCGGAAGCGGATGGTGCTTGTGTAGTCAAGATTTAGCTCAGAGGTTGTGATATCTGATATCTTGAGACCATCTATGAATGTGCCTTTATGATTTATGACCAAAAGCTTGAGGAGACCGTATTGATTCCAGTTTTGAGGCCACCATTCAGGGGTGAACATTCCGCGTACATCTCCATAGTCACCGGGAGAGGTCCAGGTGCCGACTAGAGTGTCATTGATGTAAAAGCTTATATCACTTGGCCAGTTGTTGTCGATGCCCGGAGCCTCAGAGCTTATCTCGGCTGAGAGTGAAAGCTGGGTTATTTTCTGATTACGTGGAATGAGGTTTGGAATTACATATTCCACATAGCCCTTTGTGAACCACATAATGTCTGCATTGAAACGGTCAGGATGGTCAAAATAACGCACGTCATCGAGCTCTCCTATCACAAATGAGGATGTAGCCATGCCGCAGGTTGGACAGACGTTGTGAGATGAGAACTGCCCTACCTTGATGGAGGTGTTGTATACGTTGCTTAAATCTATAGGTTTTTCGATTTCTACTAATATACGGTCCTGAATCAGTGAACACAGCTTCTGGTTGCCGTGACCGGATGAATCATTTGAGGTGGAGATAAGTCCACACTCCTCAAGCTTTTTTATATGTCCGGTTAAAGCTCCATTGCTGATGTTTAGCTCGTTTGCGAGCTGATTCATGCTCATCTGGTTATTTTCGAGCAGAATTTTTAAAATCTGGATACGAATATCAGAGCCGAGAGCTTTAAACAGTTCGAGACCGTCGTCTAATGATGTGATATGTATCATATATAGATTCTCCTAAAATATTTTATAAAATTAAAAATGAAATTCTTGTGTATAAAACATATAATAATTATAGAAATATGCTACTATGTTGTCAATAAATTATTGTATATAGTTTTGGAATTTATTTACATTAACTTTAAATCAAATTAAATGTATTGTGCAATATGTATATCTTAGATGTGTTTAGAGACGAAAAAACATAAAAATTTAGACATTATTAAACAATGTTTAAAATAGTTTAAAACAATCTAAAATAAATATTGACATTACAGCTACTCTCATGTATATTATGTACATAAGCAAAACACATTAACGACCTGTTTTAGTCAAATAGCAATAAGCCCAGCATGAGATTAGGGCAGGAAGTTAATACAACTTATCAATTCAATTTCATTTTAACAGGAGGAAGGAAAATGAAAAAGAAATTAGTTAGTGCACTGATGTGTGCAACAATGGCAGTAACAATGCTTGCCGGCTGTGGAAACGGCAGCAAAAACGGAACAGAAGCAGCAGATGGGGGAACAGAAGCTGCTGAGTCTAAGGTAGTGACAAACACTTACGGAGATTCAAAGGGAACACACCTTGAGATGTGGACTTTCGTTGAGCTCCATGCACAGCACTACGGCACAATGGTAGAGCAGTGGAATAAGGATCATCCGGACAAGACGATCGAGATTACATGTACTACATATCCATATGGTGATATGCATACAAAGCTTCTTACATCACTTGAGGCCGGTACAGGAGCTCCTGATATCTGTGATGTTGAGGTTGGACAGTTCCCTAACGTAGTTGCAGGTCAGGATAAATGGTTAGTACCACTTGATGATTATACAAAGGATTACATGAGCACAATGGTTCCTGCCAGAATGGAGACATACCAGGGTTCTGACGGACATTACTACGGAGCACCTTATCATGTAGGCGCCACAGTTATGTATTATAACGTTAAGGCTATGGGAGATGCAATGGGTCTTTCACAGGCTGATGTCATCGCAAAGATTGATGGAGTAAAGACCTGGGATGATTACGAGGCACTTGGAACAGAGTATGTTGAGGCAGCAGGTGAGAAGGGTACAAATACTGGACATCTGTTGATACAGCCGGAACAGACTGGTTATGGCTTGCAATGGCTGAGTACGGAGAGGACTGGACAGGAGGATTTGACGGAAAGGCAAATGTACAGCTTGATTCAGTTAAGAAGATGCTCACAATGCAGCAGAAATGGTTAAAGAGTGATCTTGCAGAGGTATCACCTGACGGACATGTTGACGTTGAGGCTGGTTTCCAGAACATCATGGATCACAACATCGTTTCATTCCCTAAAGCAATGTGGTATATGAGCCGTTTCACAAACTATATGCCTGATGAGAAGGGCAACTGGTACATCGCAAAATGTCCTACATTCGAGGAAGGACAGAAGTGCTCAGTAGGTATCGGTGGAACAGGTACAGTTGTTACACAGCAGTCTAAGGCAAAAGAGCTTGCAGCAGAATTCCTTTGCTGGGCTAAGATGTCTGAGGTTGGTGAGCAGAATATCTGGGATACACTTGGATTTGATGTATGTAACACAGCTTGCTGGACAAATGATACATTTGCTCACAATGATGAGAACCAGTACAATCAGTTCTTCATCAACTATCCATACGATGTGCTCAATTCTATCGGAATGGACAATATTGGCAAGATTTCTGTAGTTAAAATTAGTCCTACAATTAATGAGAATGTATGTAATACAACTCTCAATGAGGTACTTGAGGATCCTGATTACAGCGTGGATGACGCATTACAGGAGCTGCAGGATGCAGTAGATATGGAGCAGGAAGAGTAATTTTATAGCTCTTAAAAGGGGGAGGTACTGGAGGTTTGGCCTCCGGCCTCCCTTTATTAATAAGAAAGAGGTGCGTAAATTGAAGATTAAAAAATTCTTGTATTCACAAAAGGTTGCGCCGTATGTATTTGTTATACCATTTATATTAAGCTTTGCAATATTCTGGATTTATCCTCTCTGCTCATCTGTATTTATGAGCTTTGAGAAGATTACACCACTTGAAACAGGCTTTGTGGGTATAGATAATTATAAGAAGCTGTTGTCGGATACAGTGTTCCATACAGCGATAAAAAACAGTGCAACATATATGTTCTGGACACTTGTATTACTGATTCCGTTCCCAATGCTTTTTGCAGTGCTTATGGACAGTAATCTTGTAAAGGCAAAGGGTGTATGGAAAGCAGTGCTTTATATGCCGGCTCTTACATCTGTAGTTATTTCAGGTACTCTGTTTCGTCTGATGTTCACAGAGTACAGCACAGGACAGATGAACAAAATTGTAATGGCACTCGGCATGGAGCCTTTTAAATGGTTGAAGGTCGGCTGGACAGGAATGGCGGCACTTTTGGTTTTGGCCTGCTGGAGATGGACCGGTGTAAATATGCTCTATTTCCTTTCAGGACTAAAGTCAATTGATACTTCATTGTATGAAGCGGCTGAGATTGATGGAGCAAACGGCTGGCAGAAATTCCGCTACGTGACATTACCTTTACTCAGACCGACAACAATCTATGTTTTGACAATATCAATTTATGCAGGACTTGCGATGTTCCTTGAGTCATACATGCTGTGGGCGGGCAACAATTCGCCAAAGAACATAGGACTCACCATTGTAGGATATCTGTATAAGCGTGGTATTGAGAAAAACGACATGGGTTATGCATGTGCGGTTGGTATGGTGCTTTTGGTTATAGCACTTGCAATTAATATAGTACAGCTTGTATGTAACGGAACATTTAAACGCGAGGAGGACTAAAAAATGGCAGATAAAAAGAAAAAAGTGCGTTCTGTCAAAGACACACCAAGACATAAGGTTGGCGTTGTTTTAGGCACAGGATTCTTCGTAATACTTTGTGCGATAATAGTATTTCCGGTCTTTGCAGGTCTTTTAGCATCGTTTAGACCGGGCAAGGAGCTTATCAGAAGAGGTCTTTCAATTGATCTTGATTTCTCAACGATGAGCCTTGATAATTATACTTATCTGTTTTCAGGCAATGCAGACAGCCAGAAGTATTTTATGTGGTATAAGAACTCTCTTATTATCACCATTGTATCGGTGGTGCTTACACTTCTCATCTGCTACTTTGTAGCTTATGGACTGACAATGTACAATTACAGGCTGAAGAACTTCCTGTTCTTTTTGGTAATTGCAACAATGATGGTACCGTTTGAGATACTTATGCTTCCTCTTTACAAAGAGATTATTGCAATCGGACTTATTGATTCATATGTTGGTGTTATTATAACGGGACTCTGCTCGGCATCGACCATATTTTTCTTCAAGCAGTATCTGTCAGGTCTGCCTAAGGATCTTTTGGATGCGGCAAGAATTGACGGTGCTACAGAGTACGGTATTGCAACAAAAATAATACTCCCACTCACAAAGCCGGCATTTGCTTCTATGGGAATATTGTCAGCGATGGGTGTGTGGAATGCAATCCTTTGGCCATTGCTTGTACTTAAAGGTGCAGAGAAGTTTACACTTCCTATCGGACTTAATACTCTTCTCACACCATACGGAAACAATTATGATGTACTTATTGCAGGCTCGATGTTTGGTATTTTACCGATATTTATTATCTTTTTGATTTTCCAGAAATATATCATCGATGGTATGACCGCAGGAGCTGTTAAGGGTTAGCTTAAAAAATTTTATAAATATATAAGAGATAAAGGAGAAAAATTATGGCAAAAATTATTGTAAATAATGAGAATAAAAGAGTACAATTGCTCCGGAGATTTATGGACATTTTTCTGAGCATCTCGGAAGATGTATCTACGAGGGATTATTTGTAGGGGAGAATTCAGATATACCAAACGTAAACGGCATGCGTACTGATGTTGTAGATGCATTAAAGGAAATGAAGATACCTGTGCTCCGCTGGCCGGGCGGCTGCTTTGCAGATGAGTATCACTGGATGGATGGAATCGGTCCTAAAGAGAAGAGAAAAAAGATGATCAACACACACTGGGGTGGTGTAGTTGAGGACAACAGCTTCGGAACACATGAGTTTTTTGAGCTTTGCAGACAGTTAGGCTGCAAGACATATGTGAACGGAAATTTAGGAAGCGGAACAGTGCGCGAGATGAGTGAGTGGGTAGAGTACATCACATTTAACGGAGTATCACCTATGGCTGATTTGCGTAAGGAAAACGGACACGAAGACCCATGGACTATTGACTACTTCGGTGTGGGAAATGAGAACTGGGGATGTGGTGGAAACATGCGTCCTGAGCATTATGCAGATGAATATCGCAGATACCAGACTTATGTCAGAAATTATGCAGGCAATCAGCCAATCAATAAAATCTGCTGTGGTCCAAATGTGGATGACTATGAGTGGACAAAGAAGGTGATGGCTACATGCTTCGATCATTGTGAGCCTAGATTCCATGGTCAGATGGATGGATTATCACTTCATTATTACACACTTCCGGAGACAGAGGATGACTGGAATATCAAGGGAAGTGCGACAGATTTTACAGAGGATAGTTTTTTATCAGACTCTTAAGAGAGGATATTTCATGGAGGAGCTCATCAATCGTCATGGAGCTATAATGGATGAGTATGATCCTGATAAGAATATTGGTCTTATTGTTGATGAGTGGGGCATCTGGTCAGATGTGGAGCCTGGTACCAATCCGGGATTCTTATATCAGCAGAACACGATGCGTGATGCGCTTGTTGCAGGTATGACATTAAACATTTTCAACAAGCATTCCGACCGTGTGAAGATGGCATGTATTGCACAGCTTATAAATGTGCTTCAGTCTGTAATGCTCACAGACGGCGATAAGATGATAAAGACACCTACATATTATGTATTCCATATGATGAGACATCATCAGGGCGCAGCTCTTTTGGACAGCTCTCTTGTAGGAGGAACTACAGTTGGTACAGGAAAGAATGAGCTTCCGAAGGTTTTTGAGTCTGTATCAGAGGATAAGGATGGAGTGATTACAGTCACACTTACAAACAATTCTCTTGAGTCGTCAGAGGATGTTGATATTATGCTCACAAATGAGGGTGACAAATACAGTGTAAGTGAGGCCAGATACATCGAAGGTGCCATGGATGCACACAATACCTTTGAAGCACCTGAGGTAGTGGATGAGAAGGATTTCACAGCATATGAAAATACACAGACCGGTGTGAAGGTTACTCTTCCGGCATGCAGTGTTGTTACACTTAGATTATCGAAATAATATTAAAACAGCTATTCAGAATCACGGGGAATAAAAAGCAGGGTTTCCTGTTCCTCAAGTGGTTCTGAATAGTTATGTATTAAAACAAAATTGTTCAGATTAAGAAAGGACAGATAATATGCCACGGGGATTAAATTACGACAACAAAATTTTATCTATAGTAAATACTGCAGTTGACATGCTTATTCTTGGGATTTTCTGGTTTGTCACCAGCATCCCTCTTGTTACCATAGGTGCATCAACTACGGCAGTTTATTATACTGTAAATAAGTGTATAAGAAATAAAAAGAGCTATGCTTATGTTGAATACTGGAAAGCTTTTAAAAGTAATTTAAAAAAATCAACACTTGCTTTTATTGCATGGCTTATACCGGCAGCTTTTCTTGTGGCAGACTGCATGCTCATGAAACAGCAGCTTAAGGCCGGAACATATCTTGGAATGATGTACTATTTCTTTTTGGTATTATCGGGTGCTGTACTGGCATGGGCATTTTATCTGTTTTCATACATGGCCAGATTTGAGTGTACGGTAAAGGAGGCTCTTAAAAAATCACTTTTCATGATGCTTGCAAATCTTGGCTGGTCCATTTTGCTGGTTGCAGTATTTTTATTCATACTGTTCTGGTGCAGGGACATGCTATGGCTGGTTGTGCTGTTTCCGGGAGGTTTTGGATGTATAAAAAATTATTGTCTGGAGCGTGTGTTCAAGAAATACATGACACCGGAGGATATCGCAAGGGAGCTTGAGGTAAACCGTACATATGCAAGCTGACCTTTTATAATAAGGCACACAGCAAAAAAGTTATAAAAACGGCTATATAATATGGAGAGAGTAGAATATGGATTTAAAGAATATAAAAATAGAGGATCCGTTTTGGGGACATATGCAGGAGCTTGTGACAGATGTTGTCATTCCGTTTCAGGAAGACGTGCTTAATGACAGACAGCCCGGAGTGGAAAAAAGTCATGCAATAGAGAATTTTAAGATTGCAGCAGGCCTTTCACAGGGCGAGTTTTACGGTATGGTCTTTCAGGACAGTGACGTGGCAAAATGGCTTGAGGGAGTGGCATATTCTCTGATAATAAAGCCTGATGCTGCGCTTGAAAAGAGAGCTGATGACATTATAGATATTATCGCTGCAGCACAGCAGCCGGATGGATATCTGAATACATATTTCACAATAAAAGAGCCTGAGCACAGATGGCAGAATCTGCTTGAGTGTCACGAGCTGTACTGTGCAGGCCATATGATGGAGGCTGCTGTCGCATATTATGAGGCTACCGGCAAGGATAAGCTGCTTAAGGTTATGGAAGGCATGGCGGGACACATCATAGACAGATTCGGGCCTGACAAGCTGCCCGGAATACCGGGGCATCAGGAGGTTGAAATAGGTCTGATGCGCATGTATCATGCAACAGGAAATGAGGCCTACAAAAAGCAGGCGAGATATTTTCTTGTGGAGAGGGGAAAAAATCCCGCTTTTTTTAGCTGAGGAAGCCGCAAAGCGAGATTGGAAGCATTTTGGCATGATTCCTGAGGATACAAAGTATAACCAGAGCCATGCAACTATCTATGAACAGGATGAAGCGGTAGGACACAGTGTGCGTGCTGTCTATATGTATACAGCTATGGCAGATCTGGCAGCAACGGAGCACGATGAAAAGCTTTTTGCCGCCTGCGAGCGCCTGTGGAATAACATGACAGAAAAGAAGATGTATATAACAGGAGGTATAGGCTCAACAGTGGAGGGAGAGGCCTTTACGAAGGAGTATGAGCTGCCGAATGATATGGCATACGCTGAGACCTGTGCATCGATAGGGCTTGTTTTCTTTGCAAAGCAGATGCTTAAAATGAGCAAAAACGGCAAATACGCAGATGTCATGGAGAGGGAATTATACAACGGAATTATAAGTGGAATGCAGCTTGATGGAAAGAGATTTTTTATGTGAATCCGCTTGAGGTAAATCCCGGAGTATCGGGAGAAATATTTGGCTATAAGCATGTCATTCCTGAAAGACCGGGCTGGTATACATGTGCATGCTGTCCTCCGAATCTTGTGCGTATGGTTACATCTCTGGGCAGATATGCGTGGGATGAGGATGATGATGTAATCTATTCACATCTTTTCATCGGTCAGGAGGCTCGGCTTAAAAAAGCAGATATAAAGGTTGTCAGTGAATATCCGTGGAAGGGACATGTTTCATACAGCATTACGCCGAAGACAGGCGATGAATTTGCTGTTGCAATACATATTCCGGGATATCTGAAGAGCTTTGAGGTGACACTCAATGGCATGAGGTTAAAAGAGAATGATGAGACAAATGCAGATTTGTTCTATTCTTATAGGGATGGCTATATCTATATAAAAAATAAATGGCATGATAACGATGTTATAGAAATCAGCTTCAATATGGATATCCGTGTAATATATGCCAATACAAAGGTAAGAGAGGATATAGGATGTGCAGCTTTGCAAAGAGGTCCGGTAGTGTACGCTTTTGAAGGAGTGGACAATGATGATGATGTGCAGAGTCTGATGATAGATGTGTCAAGGCTTAATGAAGCACAGATTGAAACAGAAGCTGAGGGAATATTAAAGGGTGCGGTTCTTTTAGATATTCCAGCAGTGAGACTTGAAGGCTCAGATGCGCTGTATTCTGAGAAGCCACCTAGACAAAAGTCTGTAATAGCAAGGGCTATACCATATTATATGTGGGGAAATCGCGGACTTAATCAGATGAGGGTATGGATGCATACGTTATGAAGAAAAACGGTCACATAAGATAACCGTAAATAACCATAAAATTAGCACAAAAACTTATTTTGATTTTAATGATTGGTATTATTATGTATTTGAAATAAAAACCACGAGAGAAATATAAATAAACACAAATAAAGGAGAGGAACTATGTTAGCAGTAAAAAATTACAAATTCTGGTTCTGCACCGGCTCGCAGGACCTGTACGGAGATGAGTGTCTTGCAAATGTTGCAGCACATTCAAAGGAGATTGTAGCCAAATTAAATGAGTCAGGAAAGCTTCCTTTTGAGGTGGTTTGGAAGCCGACACTCATTACAAATGAGCTCATCAGAAAGACCTTCAACGAGGCCAATACAGATGATGAGTGCGCCGGTGTTATCGTATGGTGCCATACATTTTCACCTGCAAAGTCATGGATTTTAGGACTCAAGGAGCTCAGAAAGCCGTTACTTCATTTACATACACAGTACAATGAGGAGATTCCATACGATTCGATTGATATGGACTTCATGAATGAGAATCAGGCAGCTCACGGTGACAGAGAGTGGGGACACATTGTTACACGTATGGGTATCGAGAGAAAGGTCGTTGTGGGACACTGGTCAGATCCTGTGGTACAGGAAAAGATTGCATCATGGCAGCGTGTAGCAGTCGGTGTGGTAGAGAGCAGTCACATCCGTGTAATGCGTGTAGCTGACAATATGAGAAATGTTGCTGTTACAGAGGGTGACAAGGTAGAGGCTCAGATTAAGTTTGGCTGGGAAGTGGATGCTTACCCTGTAAATGAAATTGCAGAGTCTGTTGCAGCAGTTTCACAGTCAGATACAAACGCACTCGTAGATGAGTATTATGACAAATACGATATCCTGCTTGAGGGAAGAGATCCTGAGGAGTTCAAGAAGCATGTAGCGGTACAGGCACAGATTGAGCTTGGATTTGAGAGATTCCTTGAGGAGAAGAATTATCAGGCAATCGTAACACACTTTGGTGATCTTGGCGCATTAAAACAGCTTCCGGGACTTGCAATCCAGCGTCTCATGGAAAAGGGCTATGGTTTTGGAGCTGAGGGAGACTGGAAGGTTGCAGCAATGGTTCGTCTCATGAAGATCATGACAGCAGGAAAGAAGGATGCCAAGGGTACATCAATGCTCGAGGACTACACCTACAATCTCATGAAGGGCAAAGAGGGAATACTCGAGGCTCATATGCTTGAGATTTGTCCATCAATCGCAGACGGTCCTATAAGCATCAAGTGCCAGCCGCTTACAATGGGTGACAGAGAGGATCCGGCAAGACTTGTATTTACATCAAAGGAGGGCACCGGTATCGCCACATCACTTGTTGATCTTGGCGATCGTTTCCGTCTCATTATCAATACAGTTGACTGCAAGAAGACAGAGAAGCCTATGCCAAAGCTTCCTGTAGCAACAAACTTCTGGACACCACAGCCTGACCTTTACACAGGTGCAGAGGCATGGATACTTGCAGGAGGAGCACATCATACAGCGTTCACATATGACCTTACTGCTGAGCAGATGGGCGAGTGGGCAGCCATGATGGGTATTGAGGCTGTATTTATCGACAATGATACAACCATCAGAAACTTCAAGAAGGATCTTATGCTTGGAAATATTTTCTACAAGTAGAATATAGTTACACTTAATAATTGAAATCCCGGGTTGTCTGTCACACTAAGGTGTGTACGGACAACCCGGGATTTATTCGGTTGTGACTCATACAAAAATGCAGTTACTTTCCTTGTATTTAGGGTTGTTTAATGTTACTATAATTTTATCAGAAAACAGGCAGAAGGAGTGCGTATATTATGGCATTAAACATTCCGGTAGGAATCTCGAATTTCACAGAAATACGACAGAATAATTATTATTATGTTGATAAAACCAATCTGATATATGAGCTTTTACAGTCACCCGGGACGGAGGTTACTATGATTACCAGACCGCGCAGGTTTGGAAAGACACTGGCTATGAGTATGCTTGAGAGTTTTTTTGATGTAAGAAAAGCTTCGAAGGTGTTATTTGAGGGGCTTGATATTATGTCGCATCAGAGTCTGTGTGGTGAATGGATGAATAAATGGCCTGTGATCTTTGTGTCGTTCCGTCAGATAGATGGCCTGGATTTTGAAAGTGCATGTGCGATGCTTTCTTCTGTTATCGCAGAGCTTTTTAATGAGCATTTGTATGTGCTTGATGATGAGAGGATTACTGAATACCAGAAAAAGACATTTAGAAATATTGCAGCGGGAGAGGCAACGCAGACAGAGCTTAAGAACAGCTTACGGCTTCTTACAACGCTCATGAATTTGTATTATGGCAGACAGGTCATTTTACTTATTGATGAGTATGATGTACCGATTGCAAAGGCAAATGCGGGTGGTTATTACAGACAGATGCTTGACATGATGAAGGGGCTTATGCAGGCATTGAAGGATAATTGCGCCTTAAAATTTGCTGTTGTAACAGGCTGTCTTAAGATTGCGAAGGAAAGCATTTTTACGGGAACGAATAATTTTGTTTCGGATTCTGTTGCAGACTCACGGCTTACCGAGTATTTTGGGTTTGTTCAGAGTGAGGTGGATGAGATATTAAAGGATGCTCATATTTTAAATCAGTCGGAAAATATAAGAAAATGGTATGATGGATATCATTTTGGAGATGTGGATGTCTATTGTCCGTGGGATGTGATGAATTATGTGCTTGATTTACAGCGCAAGCCTGATGCAAAACCACTTAGCTATTGGAGAAATACAAGTGATAATGCAATTATCAGATCATTTATCGACTATGCAGGAAGCAGTATTACTCAAAAGCTTGAGACACTTCTTTCAGGAGGATATATCGTTCAGCAGGTTGATGAAAATCTGACATATGACTATCTTCATTCATCAGAAGAGAACCTGTGGAGCATTTTGTATCTGACCGGATATCTGACAAGTGTCCGGGCTGACGAGCTGGAAAATCCGCTGCCCGATAGGTTTACTGCTCTGACAATACCAAACGAGGAAATCAAAGAAATTTATGAGACAACGGTCATCAGATGGTTTGATGAGAGTGCGCCAAAATGGAACAGAAGTGCATTGTTTGATGCTGTCTGGAAAGGAAATATACAGGAGCTTCAAGGCGAATTAAACAGACTTTTACGCAGAACCATCAGCTATCATGATTACAAAGAGGATTTTTACCATGCATTTCTGGCAGGGATTTTTGCCGGAGCAGGCTATATGGTGGAGTCAAATAAGGAGTATGGCGATGGCAGAAGTGATGTGGTGGTGAAGGACCAGATAAATGGCAGAGTAGCAGTGTTTGAAGCAAAATACACAAGACAGCTTGAAAAGCTTGAGTGTAAGTGTGATGAAGCTTTAAATCAGATAGAGAATCAGATGTATGTAAAGCAGCTTGAGGAGGATTATGATGAGGTGCTTTGCTATGGAATTTCTTTCTTTAAGAAGAGATGTATGGTAAAGAAATAATTTTTCAAAAGCGAGGAAAAGCCGCTGCGTGCATGCAGCGGCTTTTAGTGTAGCTTTACTATATATGTAAATTTATATAATTAGGGCTCTCTTATAACGTTTCCTGAAGTATCTTCACATCCCACTTATTCATCACATCGCCCTCTTTAGCTGCTTCTCCGGTGATCAGGTCAACCATTCCTGCAAGGCTTGCAGGGAGAGTCTGCTTTTCATCAGTGAAATTCATCACAAAGTAAAAGCGTGTATTTTCGCTCTCGCGGCATGTGATTTCAAGACCTGTCTCTTCAGCAATGACACCTGATACAGACACTTCATTTGTGGCTTCATCAAGCATTCTTGCAAGTCCGGCTGCCTCAAGCTGTGTGGCAACATAGTATACATGGCCTTTTCCGTAGCTGTTTTTTGTGACAGCAGGCATTCCTGCATAGAAATCGCTTTCATATGTGGCGAGTACTTCTGCCCCTTCCGGGTGCATCAGGTCGCACAGCAGATTGCATTTATATTCTTTTCCATCCGAAAAACTTACAGTGTTTGACTGCTCCGGTGCGAGCGCGTCAATTTCCTCAACCCAGACACCTGCCATCTCGCGGAGCGGTCCCGGATATCCGCCCAGATGCACGTTGTCAGACTGGTCCACAATACCACTCATAAATGTTGTGATGAGAGTACCGCCGTTTTTCACAAACTGCTCAAGCTTTTCCTTCATGCCTTCCTTTACCATGTACAGAACAGGTGCGGCAATTACCTTATATTTTGAAAAATCACCGTCAACCGGAATCATATCGACAGAGATATTTTTGTTGTAAAAATACTCATAATAGTGGTGAATCTGGTCAACATATTTAAGGTCCTGTGTAGGTCCGCTTGTGTACTCAAGTGCCCAGTAATTGTCCCAGTCAAAGATGATTCCCACGTCTGATTTATTACGTGTGCCAAGTGTCCTTGTGCCGAAGCTTTCAAGCTCCCTTCCAAGCTGTGCAGTCTCCTTAAATACCCTTGTGTCGTTTGTTCCGACATGTGCTATTACAGCACCGTGGAATTTCTCGCAGCCACCCTTGCTTCGTCTGAGCTGGAAGAACTGGATAGTGTCTGCACCGTGGGCTATGGTCTGATAGCTCTGTGCACGCATCTGTCCCGGACGCTTCAATGAATTGTAGTGCTGCCAGTTCTGCTGGCTTGGAGTCTGCTCCATGAGCATGAATGGCTCATCCTTAAGACCTCGCATCAGGTCGTGAGTCATCGCAACCATGCTCCATGGTGTGTCGTATGCAGGGTAATTATCCCACGACACGATATCCATCTCCTTAGCCCACTTGAAATAGTCAAGACCCTTGAAGGTACCCATCAGGTTTGTTGTGACAAGTGCATCGGGAATGATAGCTTTTACTGCATCGCGCTCCAGCTTATAGCAGTTCAGCATGCTGTCAGAGTAAAACCGTCTGTAGTCTGTTGATATTCCTGCAAAGCTTGTCATGCCACCCCAGGTCTCCTCGCTGAGCTCGTTAGGTACGACTATCTCATCCCAGTCATAGAAGGTGTGTCCCCAGAACTCTGTGTTCCAGGCAGCATTTACGGCATCAAGAGTTTTGTACTTATCCTTGAGCCATACACGAAACTGCTTCTGACAGTTGTCACAGTAACAGTATCCGCCGTACTCGTTATTGATGTGCCATACAGAAATATTTTTATTGCAGCTATAGCGTTTTGCAAGCTCTGTCGCAAGAGCTTTTGCGTACTTCTGATACACCAGGGAGTTCGGACAGAAATTGTGTCTGGCTCCAAATTTATGATGGCGTCCCTCGTAGTCGGTGCTCATCGTCTCAGGATATTTCTTGACCATCCATGCAGGCAGTGCTGCTGTGGATGTTGCCATGACGATGTCGTAGTTTTCATTTGAGAGCATATCAACTATCTCGTCAAGCTCTGTGAAATTATACTCGTTCTCAGACGGCTGTATTTTAGCCCATGAAAAAACGTTGATTGTGGCACTGTTGATATGGGCATCCTTAAAGTATGCCATGTCCTGCTCCCAGACCTCCTTAGGCCACTGGTTTGGATTGTAATCTCCTCCGAAAAGGATTCTTTTGAATTTTGACTGCATTTTTTACCTCCGTTATGGTATTAACCCCAATATTATGATATTCTTAAACTATAAATGTATTTCCTTATGCACTAATCATATAATAGATTTACGGAAAATAGTATAACATCATAAACCAAATTATATAACATTCTGAAACTAAACCGTTTTTGAAAGGAGAAAGCATGCCTATTTATTTTGGAAGCAATTTCGCAAGAGAACCGTTTCAATTCGACTCTGTCGGTAATGACTGGGAGCAGGAAAGCGTGACGCGCCCGGAGGGGTATCCGCTGTACCATTATTTACAGACAAAGGAGGGTGTGGGTGAGGTGACAGTATACAGCAGAAATCAGGCTGTTTCAGACAATATTTTGTCAAACAGTCATAATATTGAGCTGCAAAAGGGGCAGGGGATTCTTATTGCTCCAAACGTGCCACACTCCTATCACAATAAAAACATCTCATCCGGCAATAGCCTGCCCTGGAAAACAGAGTTTGCCACTTTTACAGGGACAATGGCGGCAGCCTTCAGGGAAATGTTTGATGAAAAGGAATACCGGCTGATTGATGAGAATAAGGGGATGGAGGTGTCGGAAGCGATTAACAGGGCAGTAGAAGACTTTAAGGAACGCTCCAGTGATACGCAAATGCTCTCACTCGACTGTTATGGCATCATGCTTTTGCTCTCAGACCAGTCTAATCACACACACGATAATGATGACCAAAGCTATGTACGTTTTATAAAGCCTGTTATAGATGCTATAGAAGAAAGCTACATGGACGATATCAGTGCCAAGGAGCTTGCTGATGGTGTATTTGTATCGCAGCAATATCTATCGCGTGTTTTTACGGAGTTTATGAACTGCTCGGTGTATGAGTACCTGACCAACTACCGCATCAATAAAGCCAAGGAGTTACTGCTTATAAACAGCAGGCATAAGGTGCAGGATATAGCATCTGATGTGGGGTACTCAGATGCCAGCCATTTTATAGTCATGTTCAAGAAACTTACAGGGATGACACCGGCGCAGTTTCGGAAGCTGCATATATAAGAGGATGCAACTGTTTCTTGTATTAATAGGGTTTGATGTTAAGATATATTTATCAGAAATATGGTGCGAAAATGAATATAGAAGTTTTTCTGACGGAAGTGAGCTATGGGACGATATAGCATCCGGGAAAAATAAGGATGGAGCCGATAAATTGCAGATTAATATGTAAGATAAGCTTCTCTCATGTTACTCTGCGTGATGGTACGGTTTTACAGATCAGTGAAGACCGGCAAAAAAAGAGCATGTAAATATAAATAACAGGCTATATTTTTGAGCTGTTTTGGGGTTTTTAAGTGATTTCAGCTACTTTTTCCCTGGTCTTTTCCGGATTTTGGGCTAGGTTGGGGAGCTGTTTTAGTGATTTCAGCGGTTTCAGCTACCTTTTTTGGAGATTTTTTCCGGCTGT
>ENA-OQEL01000301-OQEL01000301.1-human-gut-metagenome-genome-assembly--contig:-NODE-301-length-18941-cov-3.804667_pt1 | contig 18941 bp, 28 predicted proteins | sample MGYA00242796_ERZ504637 | MGnify/ENA primary metagenome ERZ504637 (study PRJEB26092, sample SAMD00036306) | human gut metagenome | host: Homo sapiens | study: EMG produced TPA metagenomics assembly of... | reverse complement strand
ATGGAGAGCAGAGCTTTAGGATACGGTAAATACCCCTTGGAAGCAAAATGGAATCAAAACCATTTGGCTACGATGATACGTCGGTGATCGAGGTCAAAAGGCGTCAAAAATCGGAATTTTTACGGTATCTAGAGCTGGATGATCATCTGGAACGCATACCACAGGTCAAAAAGTGATATTGCAAAACTCAAAAAGACGGAGCGGAAATTATTGTGGCAGTTTTTCACTGGAGCAATGAGCTTGTCACTGTCCCGGATGAAAAACAGGTAACGCTTGCACATCTGGCAATCGATGAGGGGGCTGATGTGGTCGTCGGACATCATCCGCATATTATCCAGGGGATTGGCGGTTATAAAGGAAAGACGATCGCTTACAGTCTTGGTAACTTCTGCTTTGGCGGAAACAAGAATCCGTCAGATAAGGATACGATGATTTTTCAGCAGACATTTACCGTTGAAAACGGGAAATTGGCAGAAGACGATGTGACCAATATTATCCCCTGTTCTCTTTCTTCGGAGTCTGGGTATAATAATTATCAGCCCATGGTTCTGGAAGGAAGTGAAAAAGAGCGTGTACTTCAGAAGATAGAGGATTTCAGTACAGCCATCAATCAGTGACCAGATGAGTGACAGAAAAAGAGGATAACGATGAGAAAAGAAGAATTTTTGGAAAAAACATTACGGCAAAATGTAATAATGACGGAGAATAAAGAGGTGTATAAAAAGCTCCCGTTAGCATATCGTGGAAGATATGATATTTTTACGGTAGAGACGAATGGTGTATTATGGATGGCTATTCATCCCAAAGATAATGTCGGACTTGTTATGTTACGTAGAGACAGAGCTGGCGTGGAAAAAAATGCAGGATTAAATTGTGCAATATTTCTTGATCGAACAACATTTTATATAAAAGAAAAGATGATGGAAGAAGGAATTCCTTTTGTAATAGAAGGAAAGCAGGTATTTCTTCCATTTATTGGATATTTGTTGAGTAAGGAGAATGAAAGAGAATTGGCACCAGTTTATCTGATTTCATTTTGACGCAAAAAATGCTTCTGATGGCTATTTATGAACGATGGAATGAAGTGAAAGTATCTGATGCAGCAAAACGAATAGGAGTGTCAACAAAATCTGCAAGCCGGTGTTTTGATGAACTGGAATATTTAAATATTGATGTGTTGGGCATGAAAGGTAAATCAAGAGTAATAAATATTCCGAATGATCGAAAACAAGTATGGCAGCAAATTGAAAATGTATTAAGAAATCCGGTGATTCGAAGATTTGTTCTGAGAGAAGATATGAAACTAGAAAAGAAAGCAGGTATTTCTGCTTTGTGTGAGTATTCTCTTTTGTCAGATAATGTTTATCCTACTTATGCAGTAACAAAGAAAGAGTTGAAAGATAGTGCAGTGAAAGTGGAAAAACAAGTGAGTGAATTGGAAGAAATTGGCTGTGTTGTTTTGGAACTGGGATATTTTATTGATTTTTTAGGAAAAGGATTTCAAGATCCTTTGAGCGTAGTATTGTCACTTACAGGAGAAGAGCAAGAAGAGGAACGGATAGATATTTCTATTAATGAGATGTTGGAGGAATATGTATGGTCAAAGGATTAGATACATTTCAGAAGTACTTTGCAGATTATGAAGAACAGTATGTTTTAATAGGTGGTGCAGCCTGTGATATTCTGTTTGAAAGCAACGAAGTAAATTTCAGGGCTACAAGAGATCTGGACATGGTTTTGATTGTTGAAGCATTAACTCCGGAGTTTGGAGAAAAATTTTGGAGGTTTATCGTTGATGGAAAATATAGAAACAAAGCGACAAACGGTAGCAACCCTCAATTTTATAGATTTAATAAGCCAGAAGACGATAACTTTCCGAAAATGATCGAATTGTTTTGTAGAAGTGATTTTAAACTAAAAGATGCGAAAGGAATTACTCCAATTTATATTGATGATGAAGTTTCCAGTTTGTCAGCAATTCTTTTAAATGATGATTACTATAAGGCACTTCTCGATGGAAAAGAAGTGAGAAAAGGACTTTCTGTTTTAAGACCAGAATATATCATTCTTTTTAAAGCAAAAGCGTATCTTGATTTGCAAAAACGAAAAGATTTAGGTGAGAAAGTGGATTCCAGTGACATAAAGAAGCATAAAAAAGATGTTTTGCGTATTGCTTCGGAGCTTATGCTTGAAAAAGTAGAAGAATTGCCGACAGCAGTAGATGCCGATATACATAGCTTTATTGATTTGTTGGAGCAGGAACCATTTGATCAAAATTCATTGAAAAGATATGGACTGAAAAATGAGGATATTGTGGAGTTGTTAAGCAAGTATTCGGATAAAAAATGTGTGTGTTATACAGTTGATTTATCAGTTAGGAATTCCAATGTCAAATGCAGTAGGAATGTTGCTACGGCAGATTGTTTTGCAAAAGGGAATTCCATTTGAAATGAAATTACCAAGAACGGCACCGTTGACCTATGGTTCTCTTACGAAAGAACAATTTGATAAAGAAATTGAAAAGGTATGTCTGATGTAAAAGCTGGCAGAGTTTACTCAGCAGATGCCATTGAAGCTGAAATGAAAAGAGATTTTGGCATATGATTTTTTATGTGGCATATTCCGCTGAAGCAAGACAGGATTTGAGGGACATTTATGAATATATTGCGTATGAATTGTTGGTACCTGAAACAGCTGCCGGACAATGGTTGCATTGTTCGGAACGATAGGAAATAGCAATACAAGTTGTAGGCAGGTGGCTACCCAGGAGCAGATGGACCGATTTTGAAAAAACTCTGTATCAATTTTCTTTACAGATAAACTTTGTTCATAGATTTATGGTATAATCAGTTTAAGCACTTGAATAAAGGAGATTATCCGGGAAGAAAATGAGAAGGCGCAGACGGAATGATTCTGTAATTCCGTCACTTCATGGGAGATAAATGTTATAGTGAATTTATAGTGAATAGAGAAACGCGATAGCGTAGTAAGCAATAATTTCAGATGATCCAGGTTTGATCAGAGAGGAGAAGAATATGAACAACTATTGTATGATCCAGAACTCCAAAACGTTTGCATTTTCCGCAGAGAATCCAACCGGTGTACGCGCAGGTGGTTCCCAGGGCGGTGACTGCACCAAGCTTCGTCCGACCGTGACGATTCCTGCAGGGGAAACCGTAACTCTGGTAGATGCTGCAGGACCGGGTGTGATCCAGCATATGTGGTTTACCGGATATGTAGGGCACCATTTTATCATCCGTATGTATTGGGATGATCAGGAATATCCGTCTGTGGAAGCTCCGCTCTCTGCATTCTTCGGATGTGCCTATGATGAAAATTTCGTGGACCGGGATGGCAAATATCCGGTGTTGAATTCTGCCATGATGCTGGTAGCTCCTGGTCGCGGCTATAACAGCTATTTTGAGATGCCGTTCCATAAGAGAGCTCGGATCACGATGGAAAACCGTGGTGACAAGGATGAAAATCTCTATTATATTATCACCGGAGCTTATCAGGAGATTCCGGCGGAGGCTGGTTATTTCCATGCCACCTATCGCCAAGAGCACCCGGTTCAGAAGGGTCGTACCTACACAATCGTTGACGGAATCGAAGGCAGGGGACAATTTGTCGGTGTGACTCTGGCAACTGGTATGAATGGCAACAATACCTGTTGGGTAGAAGGTGAAGCCCGCATGTATCTAGACGATGATCCGTATCCGTCTATCCACTATACCGGAACTGAAGACTACTTCGGCGGTTCCTATGGATTTGGAAATGACATCATCATCAAGAGCTATCAGACCTTCAGCGGCTTATATACCGGCATGTATGCAATCTATGGAGACAACCGGGAATTCTATAACGGACAGCAGAGATTCCTGCTGTATCATTTCCATATTGCAGACCCGATCCGTTTTGAGAATAAGTTTCGTATGACACTCGACAACATGGGCTGGACCGGACCGCGTTACGATGATTACACCAGTGTTGCTTATTGGTATCAGACCCTGCCGTCCGCACCGCTGATGCCACTGCCGACAGATGCAGAGATGTGTATGAGATAATAGAACTAGATTGGAGATGTCAGATAGATTGGTTTTAACCTTGCGACACGTCGCATCGGTTATATCGGACTGACATCAGAGATTTGCCGGAAAGGATAGAGGTATTATGTTACTGGAAGAGAAGTTTTTGGAATTTCATCGTTATGTCAGCAGCCACAATCTGCCGCTGGAAGCTATCAGTGTCGGAGATGAGAACAAGGTACTCTGTGAGATGCACTACGCAGCAAATGCACCGAGAAATATTTATTCACATACCAAGAGTTTTACGGTAACAGCAGTTGGACTCGCAATTGAAGAGGGAAAACTAAGCCTGGAAGATCATGTGGCGGAAGTGTTTAAAGATAAACTTCCTTCAAATCCGGATCCAAATCTGGAGAAGATTCAGTTGAAACATCTGCTCTGCATGTCCAGTGGCTTTGGTAAGGCACTTCTGATGAATGCGGACAGACGTCCGGGCGTCGGCGCACCGGATTATGAGAAATATATGATGGCACAGCCGGTTCCTGTGGAGCCAGGCAGTGCATTCTGCTATTCCTCTGCCGACAGTATTCTGGCTGCTCATATGGTAGAACGGGCCGTTGGCAAGCGGATGGGAGAGTATCTGTATGAGAAGGTATTCCAGCCCCTTGATATGGGATGGCCGCTCTGGGAGCATGATCCACAGGGACATCCGAATGGCGGCGGAGGTATGTATCTGACTTGTACCGAGATGATGAAACTGGGACAGCTCTATCTGGCTGAGGGTAACTGGAAGGGCGAGCAGATTGTCAGCAGGGACTGGGTGCAGGAGGTGTCCACCCCGAAATTTACCTTCGAGCCATCTGCAGATCCCTGGCATGTAGGATATGGCTATCAGTTCTGGATCAGTCCATATCCAGGATCCTATCGTGCTGATGGCGCATTCGGACAGATTACAACGATTCTCCCAGAGAAGGGATTGGTTGTTTCCATCCAATGTCCAGAGCGAGGTAATTTCGATCAGGTGAAACGTGCGCTGCATGAACATTTTCTGATGGAATTGTAAGAATAGACTTGCAACAATATGCTATAATTTGCCCAGAAACCGTACTTTTGGCTGCAAAGTAAAAATAGCAGAATATAAGAATAAATTACAATGGGGATGTGATAGAGGGAGAGGATCAGCTGGGCTGGTCCTTTTTCAGTGGAGTTAAACTTGTCTGAGTAATATGCTACAAACAAGTTTGTGGACTGAAAAAACCAAAATAAAAGTGCCGAAAAATACAAGACGCAAAACATTAAGCAAACGCAATAATTAAACGCAAAATATCGAATTGGTTTGACTTTTTACGTTTTACTGAGGTATAATTTGCGTAAGATGAGGAATAATATTGCGAATGACAGGAGCTGATATATATATGAAAACTTGTAAAGAAAAGGCTTTAGAGTGGAATGTTTCTCCACGTTCCGTAAATGATATGTGCAAAAAAAGGAAGAATACAGGGTGCAATAAAAGAAAAGGATCTTGGTTAATTCCAGACGACTCTCCAAAGCCAATGGATGGAAGAGTGTCTAATGGAAAATACATCAAGAAAAATTATGGTTGCGAAAGCAGAAGTTAAATCATTACCAATCGGCATCTCTGACTATGTTCGTGCGCAAGAAGAATATTACTATGTCGACAAGACGTTATTAATCAAAGAATTCTTGGATAAAAAGCCATTGGTATCTTGTTTACGAGACCAAGGAGATTCGGAAAGACCTTGAATATGGATATGCTCAGAGTGTTCTTTGAAATATCAGATAAGAATACAAGTAAGTATTTTGCCGATAAAAATATTTGGCAATGTGGAGAAGAGTATCGTTCACATCAAGGAAAATATCCAGTCATATTCTTAACTTTTAAGGATGTTAAATTTGATACTTGGGACGCAACAATAGACAAAATAAGGGGACTACTTCAAGAAGAGTATGGAAGACATCAAGAGCTACTAAATAGTGATAAGCTCTCACAATATGAGAAGGAGTATTTTACAAAGATTATTAGCGCTACAGCTAATGAAGTGGAGCTTACTTCTTCGCTAGAAAGACTATCTAAAATGCTTGCTTCACATTATGATAAGGCTCCAGTAATCATTATTGATGAATATGATACTCCGATTCAAGAGGGATACTCTAAGGATTTCTACAATGAAATTATTGGATTCATGAGAAATTTCTTTTCAGGAGCATTTAAGGATAATAAGAATTTATCCTATGGTTTCCTAACAGGAATTTTGCGTATTGCTCAGGAAAGTATCTTTAGTGGTCTAAATAATTTAACAGTGAACTCCGTAATGGATGAAGAATACGATAGCTTTTTTGGATTTACAGAATCTGAAGTGAAAGCAATGCTCAGTTACTATGGAGTATCAGATAAAGAGGAGGAACTTAAAGACTGGTACGATGGATATTTGTTTGGTAGCGAAGAAATATATAATCCATGGTCTGTAATCAACTATATTTCCAAGGGATGCCTTCCTCAAGCATATTGGGTAAATACAGGAAAAAATGAAATCCTTGATGATGTACTAAGAGTGGCTACAGATGATATTACAGAAAGATTATATGACCTTTTGCAAGGAGAAAGAGTAGTTGCAAGAATTGATCAAAATGTGGTGTATAGATCGCTTGCGGAGGATCCAGCAAATATTTATAGCTTATTGTTGGTTGCTGGCTATTTGAAAACTCCTAAAAAGGAACTGCAAGCAGATGGTTCATATTTATGTGAAGTATCAATTCCAAATAGAGAGATTGCAGCTGTATATAAGAGTGAAATCTTGTCACATTTCTTGCAAACTGGAGCAATTACAAGGACTACAGCAAATAAGATTGCAGAAAGTCTTTATGCCAATGATTACAAGAAGTTGCAGAGCGCTATTGGGGAATATATGGATAAATCAATTAGCTTCTTCGATGGTGGAGCTGAAGGATTTTATCATGGTTTGATGCTAGGATTAATAGCATTAATGGATAATCAGTATAAGATTAAATCGAACCGAGAATCTGGAGATGGCAGATTTGATGTTTCTTTAATTCCAAGAGAAAAAAGGTATCCTGGTATTATTTTGGAATTAAAGTGGAAAGAAAAATTAAGCGATGTTGAGCTTGAAAAATGGTCTAATGAAGCATTAAAGCAAATTGGTGAGTTGCGATACGATTCTGAAATGAAAGAGGATGGAATTACGGAAATCTTGAAGTTTGGAATTGCTTTTTCGGGGAAGAAAGTATGTGTAAGAACTGAGTAGAACAAGAATTTAGTGCTAGGAGGCTATAGTATGTTTCCAACAATTAATAAAAAAGAAACAGGTGTTAATCTTCGAAGAATTATGGATATGAGAGGAGTAAAACCAAAAGATATTCAAGAATATTTAGGGTTTGGATGTGTGCAGAGTGTTTATCGATGGTTGGATGGCGTTAGTATGCCAACAGTCGATAATCTGTATGCACTTAGCAAAATGCTTCAAGTTCCTATGGATTCAATTGTTTGCGGAAATGCTGGAAGAACAAAAAGTCAAATGGATGCATGTCTTACGGATCAGGAGAGAAGAGTTATACCTACTATAAGAAAATGAGAGAATTAAATGCAGCATAATTTTTGAACTACAAGTTCAATGACATTACATGAATCCTCCCTTAGAATTATATTAAGAGATAATTTTAAGGGAGGATTTTTTATGAGCGAAAAGATGTTAGTAACACAGGCTCTTGACGAAAGAGACCTACTAGTAAAGAAGATATCAGATAAAATTGACAAAGCAAGCTGGATTACAAATGGTGGTATGCTGGGCATTATCATACATCAAGGGTAAGAGATAAGTTTCAGATAATGTTTGAGGATATAGAGGAGTTTGTACATAGAAAACTAGATTATCAATAAGCTTTGAAAAATAGAAAGTGATGGATTGGAATGAGAAGAAGCAAAAGCTATGAAGTAAGAGACCCAATGAATATATGGAATAAATATGATTTTGCTATGTCAGGTCTCGGAAAGAAAAGCAAAATCTTGGCAAAAATAAAACATTTTTTTAAATGCGTAAAGTGGAGTAAACAGCGTATTACAAGGGGCTATTGTGATTGTGATGTTTGGGAGATGTTTTCTTTTCTTCAGACGCTTATTCCGGATATGCTGCAAACACTGAAAGATACAAGAACGGGTTCACCAGGATATTTGGGAGAAAACTATACCAATGAAAATGGAATTCTTGTAAATGATACCTGCCATGAGGAGTGGAATTGCATTCTAGACAAAATGATATTTTTATGGCGAGAAGCGGAGAAAGATACATGCTCACAAAAGAATCCATTTGATGAAGCGCATTCCAAAGCAATGGATGAATTTACGGAACGATTTGGATTATTTGGAAATAAACTTCAAACTGAGAAAGAATTAGAAGAAAATAGAAAGCGCGGTGGCGGAGGAACAATTCATTTTATGGATGAGTTGCCTGAGTATAAAGAGATTTCCGATAAATATCGCGAAGAAGAAAAGCGTTTGGAAGAATATAGAAGAAAGTGTAAGGATGAAGCTATAGATATGCTTAAACAATATTTCTATGACCTGTGGGATTGAGTTATTAGTAAATCTTAAACCAAAAGTTTAATGCAATTAGTAATAGAATCCGTTATACTAATCATCTACAGGTAAACTTGTGATTCGGGATGGAAGAAAATTACGGAGGTACAAAGAGATGGAACCAATGTATTTGCAGGTCCTGCAAAAAGAAACAGGAAGACAGATTAAGAAACTGCTCGTGGAAAATGGTTATACCGTGAAAGACGTGCAGAATGCTATGGGATTTGAAAATCCACAAGCAGTCTACAAATGGATTTCAGGTAGATCATTACCGAGCTTAGACAATTTTGTAATCTTAAGCAGATTACTGCACACCAGCATAGAAGATATCCTCGTCATTGACGGGGATATTGTTCGTTTATGGGGATTTTCCTTTAAACTGTTAGTACAATGACAAACTTAGCTGAAGGCTTTATGCTGATATCAGAACAGGAGAAATCAGGAAAAGTAGGAGATGTAAAAACTTCGGACGCAAAGCTGTTTTTGATAAAGCTGCAGCAGGATGGAAAAAGGTATAGTACAGTAAAAACAGTGCGTGGCGTATTGAGACCAGCCTTTCAAATGGCTATGGACGATGATGTGCTTCATAAAAATCCATTTGGCTTTGAACTTGCCGGGGGGGGTGGTAAATGACAGTGTTACCAGAGAAGCGCTAACGCGAGAACAAATGCGTAAGTTTTTAAAGTTTGTCCATGACGATAATGTATACTGCAAATACTATGAAGTGGTATATATACTTTTCCATACCGGTATGCGAATTTCAGAATTTTGCGGCCTTACGATTAAAGATATCGATTTGGAAAACAGGATTGTGAATATAGACCATCAGCTTCAACGCTTATCCGATATGACCTTAGTGATTGAGCCGACAAAGACATCTGCCGGCACAAGGAAACTGCCGATAACAGAGGATGTTGCGAAATGCTTCCAGGCAATCATTGAGGATAGCGAGAAAACAAAGGTAGAAAAGGTGGTGGATGGATATACCGGTTTCCTGTTTGTGGATGACAAAGGCCTGCCACTGGTGGCAATGCACTGGGAACATCGGTTTAATCATATGGTGAAGCGATATAATGATATCTATCGAGTTCAGATGCCGAATATTACGCCGCATATTTGCCGCCACACGTATTACAGTAATATGGCGAAATCTGGAATGAACCCGAAGACGCTGCAGTACCTTATGGGGCATAGTGATATAGGGGTTACGCTTAACACTTATACGCATTTGGGCCTTGAGGATGCAGAGGATGAATTGAAGCGGCTGGAAGACCTGCAGAATGCCAGAAAGGAATTGGAACGGACGCAAGGGGAGAAGCCGGTATCGCAGAGGATGTTTAAGGCAATTTGATGAGAAATCAAGTTGCTGTATCTGTGATTTTGTAGTAAAATAAAAAATAGCAGAGTTGCCAGAAACAATATTATATTTGGAACCAAGCCAGGCGATTGTGCTTGGCTTATTTTATGTGGATAGAAAGAAGGTATTTATATGTGGTATGTGTGGTTTTTTGATGGAATAGGTTCAACTATTGTGTCACTTATTGCAAGTGCAATAATAGGTGGTTTTACGGGGTATAAAATAGGAATTCATAAAAAAATAAAATTAATTCAGAAGGCTGGAAATTCATCAGAACAAAATCAAACAATTGAACTAAATGGTGAGTCAGATGATACAAATACATCTTATAACGTAAATGTAAATATGGAACAGAAAGCAAAAAACAATGCAAAGCAAACGCAGATTGGTGGTGTTAGAAATGGAAGAAGTTAATCAGTTACAAAAGGCAGGTAAAGATTCACAACAGATACAAATTGGCAATGTTATTATTAATAGTGCAGGAATAACTGAAGAAAGAGCAAGAGCTGTATTTAATGAAATGATACCCCAGGCACTAGCAAATTATACGGAGGAAGCACAAAAGATAGCAACAGAGAGAGTTAATAAACTTGAAGAAAGAATTATGCCTCAAATCAATCAAGTCGAGGGATTGTTGCCGGCGTTTGCAGATCCAGCATTTCAGGTTTTACTCAGAAAAGCACAGCAGAAGGCTGCAATTACAGAACGAGAAAATGATTATGATTTGTTGACAGAGTTGTTAGTATGTCATGTTCAAAAAGGTAATGATATATTAATGCAAAACGATGCATTCCTGAATTACCAGATATTCTTGAGTAGTAACATCACCCACTTTTTACTCCGTTTTTATTACTTTTGCTGTACACATCTTGCAATATTTTGCTAAGTTTTGCATTTTATGTACAGAAATGACCGATACATAAAGAAGAATTAACACCGCGCAAATCGCTGCAAATGGCAGCAGGATAGCGCATTTTGAAAGGAGTTTTTATGAGTATACGCGTACTCTTTGTTTGCCACGGCAGTCTATAATAAAATGGCTGAAACGTAGTAAAATAGGGCTTTTGAACATTTTGTAATTAAGTATTTACCTGTGATTTACTTATTTCGGTTTTGTGAGTAAGTAGGATATTTTTAGAGAAAAAGGCAAAATAACAACGGTAGATAAGTCCCAATCCAAAACAATAGCAATGAAATAGAGGGAGAAGTGGCACAAATGAACAATTATTTGAACAATAATATTGTACTAATTAATATGTACGAAAATCTTTATGCAAATGGAATTAGAATTGATGAGATAATTCAAATGTTTAAAAAGGGAGAATTTGCTCAATATAGCGGGTTTGATTTTGGGAGATTTAGAGTATTTGTTGATGGATGTTTGTTATTGCTGAATAAAGAAAAACTTAATAGATATTACAAAGATGAATATTGTTTTGCAAAATTTATAGATAAAGTTTCGGATGACCCACAGCTAATTCCTTATATTAATTATATACAAAATGAGGATTTGTTTTCAGAAATAGAGGATGTAGGGTTATATCATTCAATGGAAGGGAAAGCCAAAAGAACATGGGATCAGGTGTGGACAATTCGTAATGCACTTGCTCATATGCAATATGGTAATTTTCAATTTCAAGAGAGTGGACAGCTTATCTGTTATTATCTTTATAATAAAGATAAAGGTGTTCGTAAAGATGTGGGAATTGTTTTCGAACCAATATTGCACGAATTTGTAAAAAGTTTCTTTAGTAATTACAGTTTTGGAATACCATTTAGAAATACTTTTTTTATGAAATATTCAATGAAGAATATGCGAAAAACATTAAGAATGAGATACTATGAAATTACATCTCTTAAGGGTGTAGATGAAGTTTATGATGGATATTCTGAAAATTCTATAGCCAATTTGATAAAAAGAATGAATGATATGGTGGATTTGCCAGCTTACCTATCTGATAATAAAAATAAATTTGATATAAAAGAATATAAGATAAGTGAAAAAATTAATGAAAACCATTTTAGAAGAATTGCAAAGAATTATGAGCTTAATGATAAGAATAAATACTTTATGGATTAAAAACATTTCTTGACTTCGAAACGGAAATATCGAATTTTTTAGTTCATATTGGACAGTTAAATGAAGTGTTATATGAATATTATGTTTTTTTGAATTGTGGTAAGTATTCAAAAACTCAAATTAAGGAAGCTGAACCTCTTTTTGAACAAAAATTGGGAGAATTGAAAGAGGATGAATCTGCTGTAATTGCTTTTGATATTGGATTTACCTTTATGAAAATAATGAATTTTGCATTAAGAACGGAGGATGATGATTATGAGAAATTAGATTACGCAAAGGTTGATGTTTCAATGTTTTTTTATGATGAAGAAGCGTTAAGAAAAATATGTAATTGACAATAGTATAAAGAAAGATGGGACACAAAAATATGTTGTTGAAAGAATAAGAAATTCATTAATGCATGGAAATTTTAATATAGAAGCGACTTCAAGGGGTGAAATCTTGGTGATTTTTACAGATACATATAATAAGAGAAGCGATGTTATAAAGGTAACACTTAATAAATTAAAAGTATTTCTTTGCCAACCAAGTTTGATATGTGGGAATTCCAAGTGAAACAGATGTCATGCTCTTTCAGAGACAAGATATATAGTAGGGTAGAAGTAAATGTGTTTCTATGGTATAATTTAGTGTGTGAGGTACAAAAGTACCTTGCATACTAAATTATAATTTCGTATTCATTTACAGGATTATTTCTTAATACAACTTTTTATTGATTCTCTGGGTAAGAGTACTTGAAATTTCAGAGTTTATTACACAAAATTATTAATCTGCTTGTAAGAGTTTCTATAAACTTAATTATCAATAAGTTGTGAGTATTTAAGCAGATGCAAATATTAATAGGAGGATATTAGTTATGAGAAATTCATTTTATAATGGTTTTATAGACACTGATGACTTAATGCCAGATAGTGAAAACAATAAGATAAGGGAATTGTCTGAAGAGGGAAAGCAACAGTATCTGGAAGAGAGAATTAGGAAATTCGAAATTGATGCTATGCAACAGGTTTCATTTCTTGATGGAATTAATTTTCGAGAAGATGAAAATACATTTCTTGAGGATTTATCGAGAGAAATGTATTTAGTGATATGACTTCATAATTTATATCATCACAATAATGATTATGGCTATTCTCAGAAAAAATATCATTATGATTATTTCGAGGATGAATCTTTATCATTTGATAAGAAGGTAAGCAAATTAAAAGCTTTAGGTGAGGAAACGGATAAGATTATGGATATCAGAAGGATTATCTATAATGAACTTAAGACCGCTTCATCAAGAGAGACAATTGAAGATAGGAATCCAAATATTACATGTAATGAATTATCGCCAAATAGTTTAGAGTATATGAATAGCAAGATCGAGAGCATAATTATTGAGTTGTCTAGGAAACTGCTTCTTGATGAAAAAAAACTAGTGAAGAGTTCAGAGATAATAATTATCTGATGAATGCGCTTAGGAATTTAGAAGAATCTATGGGATATGCTAGACAGGTTGAGTTGGATTTACTATGTAAAATGATGGATTCATATTTCATTTTTACACCACTTAAGGATTTTGTGACAAAACTCATGCATATAATTGTTGATCTTAATATGAACATGATAGATGATGAGAAATTTACTAATACGAAAACGGAGTTTTTTGAAACAGTTAAGAATTATCGTGGCATTCCTTATGGCGACAAGCTTTGGGGATTGTATTTGTTATCAGTTATGGCATGTGATGATGTAGTAGAAGCTTTTGGAGGCTCAACAGACGCGAACTATGTAAAAAATACATTTAAAGAAATGATTGAGCATATGGAAGAAATTCTTGTGGACAATCAGAAATATGAATATCAGGTATTTGATCTTTATAATTATCAGGGAAGCTATTTACTAGCACAGCAGAAGCGAAACAATATTGTTTCCGTGTGTCTTTATAGCATTAATCAGATTCCTTCTAAGAGATTTTATAATATAAACTATGTTAGAAAAATTGTAAAGGTTCTAAGAGGGAGTACATTTCTAAGAGATAAATATACAGACATGTCAATATTCTGTAGTAAATCAAAACGCATCGGAACCAGTTGTTTTGCAATTATGGCAATTGACGATTCCGGAAAAAAATATGTATCCATTTCAGGAGTTGATATTGATCCATCATCGACAAGCTATTTGATGTCAAAACTTATTGGTACTTCATATGTTTACGTTGACGATAAGGAAGATTATTATCTTCCTGGTGGTTATAAAATAAGTTTGAAGGGACTACGAGACAGCGTTTATTTGACCGCCAGTGAGAGTAAAAAAGCAAAAACCAAGGCCTATAAAAGAATGTTTTCATGCTGTGAGAGAAAATTTGTTAATTATTTGGAGCAGGGACGGTTACATGAACTTTATGTGAAATATCCACCTTGCTATATGTGTGAGAGGATGATTGATCATGAAGAAGTGGATAAGATGTGCAAGATAGAAATCATTTGTCCAGAATCAAAATATTATAAGTCAGTTGTCAATAAAGAATATGATAATATAGCTAAGAAGGCACTAAATATTTAATTTCATTTTTATTTATTATCTTATAGTGCTAGCTGACAATATATCCCTCAAAAAACAAGTGGAGAAGTCCATAGATGGATATAGCGGTCACAATGAATGTGTACACGCATATCGGATTCGATGATGCAGAGGAAGAATTGAAACGAATGGAAGAGTTCAGAAGGGCACAGGCAGAGGTTGAGCAGAAGAAGGAGAAACCGATGTCACAGAAAATGTTAAATCAGAACGAGATTTTTCTTGAAAATGAAATACAATCGTTTGTAAGTCAGCTTATAGGGTACAAATCGAAATATAACTTATATCCTCATTCGATACAGTGTGCAGATAGTTATTATGGTATACATTCGTGTAAGCATTGGTTAGATGGAACTTGTGATGGCCATTTGTGCGCAGAATCTGAAATTCCGGAATTGGTCATGGATGATAATTACCTTCTTTAATTTTAATACCAATTTTACTACTAAGGGAGCAAGGTTGGATGCTTAAGAAATAGAGATGGTAAAAGCCACAATTGTTGGTAAGTAATAAATATATGATTATTAGGAGAAAATTTGAGGAATATATGGATGATATGGCTGGTAAAAATACAGTTGAATAAGTGGAACTTTGTATTGCAAATGTTCCACACGAATGATATAATTTCCAATATTATGGGAGGAAATAGGTATGAATAAAACATATTCAATGAGTATTAGAGTAAGTGAAGAAGAATTAAATAGATTAAAACAGGCAGCAAAATTGGAATCATATTCTTCTTATAGTGAGTTTGTGAGAAGAATTGCGCTAAAAGAGGCTGATAAGGTAATAAAAAAAGACAGAAAAGATAAAACGAACGCTTGTTCGATTACGTGAAATGAGTTATAATTACATGTGAGCAAGATAATATTTGGAGGTGCTGGTATGGCTAAAAGCAAAAGAGCAGAGTCGCGATGTAGATATTTAGTGAGAGATATTGCTGGACAGAAAGGTTGGGATGTTAGACATCCTCAAAAAGGCGGAGATTTTTTTGGAGGAGCAAGAGATTGAAGATTTCTTTCCAGACTGTGGACTTGATGGAACAAAACCGGATTTTATTGTGTGCAAGAAATCACTTCCGTTAGTTGTGGTCGAAGCCAAAAATGATATAAAGAAAATTGATATTGCAATATCAGAAGCAATGGAATATGCTAATTCAATTAATAAAAAGGGAAAGTATAAAATTAGAATTGTAGTAGGTGTTGCAGGAGAAGAGGACCACGGATATCTTTTTAAATCGTTTTTTTGGAATGATAAAAAATGGACACCATTAACAGCTAAAGGATATGAATTGACTAGTTTTCCAAGTGTTTATGAGGTGGATGGTGCTTTAGTTACTAATAATGGTACTACTGAGGTTTCTATTCCGCAAACATCTGATTATATTAATACTGCGATAGAGTTGTCATCAATATTAAGATCTGCAAAAATAGAGCCGTCATTGCGTCCAAAAGTATTGGGAGCTGTAATTACGGCGTTGTATTGGGGCGAGATCGACTTAGAGGACGGAAAGGAATTAGAGTCCATTAATGATTTGGTATCAGCAGCAATTAAATCAACAGATCATTTTGAGGAAAACAAAAAAGAACAATTAATAGAAACACTTAAATTGACAGTTGGAGATTATAATAGATTATCTAATAAGATAAGTAAAATAGTATTTTTGCTTAAAAAACTTAATATTAAATCAATTTTACAAACAGACACTGATTTTCTGGGATTATTATATGAAGCGTTTATTAGATATGGATATGATAATAATTCATTAGGAATTGTTTTTACGCCACGTCATATCACGAAATATTGTGCAGAGTTAATTGATGTTACAGCGAAGGATAAAGTTATTGATATAGCTTGTGGTTCTGGTGGATTTTTGGTTGCATCATTTGATCGCATGATGAAAACCTCAAAAAAATTTGGAATACCATCAGAAATAGTGAGGGAGTCTTTGTATGGGTTTGATACAAATCCTACGGTTTGGTCTCTAGCAGCACTTAATATGTTTTTTAGAGGTGATGGAAAGAGTCACATTGAGAATGTGAGTTGTTTTGAAGAGAGTAGCAAAGAAAATGTAAAGAATAAATTTACGAAGGCTTTGCTAAATCCACCTTTTTCTCAGGATGAAGAGCCAGAACGAGATTTTATTTCATTAGCAATGGAATCTTTGCAAACAATGGGATTGATGGCGGTTGTTGTTAAATCTGGTATTTTTGCTGATGATGACAATGCTTTATGGCGTAGTGAATTTTTGAAAAAACATTCTGTTTTTGGGATGATTAGTTTGCCGGGTGATTTATTTTACCCAACAGCTGTTGATACAACAATAATGATTGCACAGGCACATAGACCACAAATGAAAAGCGATAAGATATTTATGGCTAAAATTTGGAATGATGGATATAAAAAGTTAAAAGGCAAAAGAGTTGAAGTAGAAGGTTCACAATTACCGGAAGTATTAGATTTGTTTAAGAAGTTTATGAAAAATAAAAAGGTAAAATCAGAACTTGTTACAATAGTATCAGCATCACAGATAATGGAAGTTGGAGCTGAATTTTCACCAGAACAGTATTTGCCACAACCAGAGTTGTCTGAAGAAGAGCAGAATATATTTGTAGAGAATATTACAAAATCCATTTTGACAGCGTCAGTATGTATTGAGGATATTGCGGATGAGGTTCTCACGAATTTCCCGCTAAGTGATGATAAGCTACCGGAACTTCCATACGGAAAATCTGATAATATAGAGAAGTTTTTTTGCTGTTTCAGGTGGAAAATCAAGTGGTGAAAGTAATTACTTGGCGGGCACATGTCCGTATGTATCATCAGGAGACCCACAAAATAGTATTGTTAGACTAGTCAATGATGTTAATGGTGAAGTGTTTGAAAATGGGGCTATTACAGTAACTTGTTTTGGACAAGCTTGTGTGCAACCTTGGCGATTTATGGCTAGAGGAAATGGTGGTAGTGCAGTAAGGGTTTTGATACCGAAATATAAAATGTCATATTCTGAGATGGCTTGGTTTGCAGCTCAAATTAATATGCAACGTTGGAGATTTTTCTACGGAAGAATGGCAATACAAAAAAGATTAAAACAATTAAAACTAACGGCACCATCTAAAAAAATAGAAGATGGTGAAAATAGTATTGCAAAGAAAATATGTGAATTGTCAGGAACGTTTTCGAATATTATGAAGGAATAAAATTAAGGAGGGGGTATTGCATATCCTGGATGGAACTGAAAAAGAAATAGTGGAAGACCTGATTCGGCAGTTACGGGAACATGGGGTTCAAGGCGATATGGAAATAACGGAAGGAGTGCCAGTGCAACAGGATAAGCAGACACTTTTTCAACGTGCATTTCGGATGGACAGCACAGAGATTGAAATTACAGATGAAAAATAAATTTCACATGGTTTCCATACACAGTGGATGGAGATGAGATTGCAGACTACACACAATTTATCTCAAGGCTGTGTGACATGGCAAGAGATGCAAAAAGGGTATTATCAAAGCCGACTGAAACGGACAATGACAAATGAAAAAGTGTGCCAAGTAAGGAAACAAATGGAATAGGAAAAAAGTACTAATGAGTACAAATCGGGTTTATACCTAGATTTGTACTCATTTTACTTACCGAGATATGGTAAAATATGTTATTTTATGCTAGGATAGGTACACTAGGTTAGATGTCGTGAAAGTGTGATAAAAACCTAGGAAAAATAAGGATATACAAGGAAAACGAAGATATGCAAGATAAAATTAAAGTGCTCATGGTTTGCCACGGCAACATCTGCCGCAGCACCATGGCCCAAAGCATCTTCACCCATCTGGTCCACAGACAGCACCTCGATGCTGTTTTCGAGATAGATTCAGCTGCGACCAGCCGTGAGGAAATAGGCAATCCGCCGCACTACGGCACCAAAAACAAACTGTACGAGGAGCATATTCCTCTTATTCCACACCGCGCGAGACAGATGACACGCGATGATTATTTGTACTATGACCTTCTGATTGGAATGGACACTGCAAATATCAGGAATATGACAAGGATTGCAGGTGGCAGTGACAGTCAGCAGAAGATATTTAAGATGCTGTCATTTGCTGATTACGGGACAAATCATAAGCTTACAGCAGCGCGCGATGTTGCAGATCCATGGTATACAAGGTGATTTTGGATGCGACCTTTGATGATGTAATCAGTGGATGCCGGGGCTTGTTAGAATACATAAAGAGGTGTATAATCTATAGCTATAGGCAATTAAAGACAATAATAGCAGCGGTTACGGTGCTGAACACAGCTGCGAT
>ENA-OQEL01000300-OQEL01000300.1-human-gut-metagenome-genome-assembly--contig:-NODE-300-length-18992-cov-5.176305_pt1 | contig 18992 bp, 20 predicted proteins | sample MGYA00242796_ERZ504637 | MGnify/ENA primary metagenome ERZ504637 (study PRJEB26092, sample SAMD00036306) | human gut metagenome | host: Homo sapiens | study: EMG produced TPA metagenomics assembly of... | reverse complement strand
CAGAACACCAAAGCCCGGAGAGCTTTACAGGCACTTTAAGAATAAGCTGTATCAGATAGTTACAGTGGCGACACATTCAGAGACAGGGGAAAAGCTTGTGATTTATCAGGCTTTATAGATGATTTTGGGATATACGCCAGACCACTCGACATGTTTGTAAGCGAGGTGGACCATGAGAAATATCCTGATGTGAAGCAGAAATACAGATTTGAGAAGATCACACTTAAGGATAAGCCGGAGGATATGTCGGGAAAGAGTATCTCTTTGAGCACTAATGCGATTGCAGCTGTGAGTGTTCAGACACAGGCATGTTATGAGCCGGCACCGGATGCAGATGAAGGCCAGGCACCGGATCCGCGTTTGCTGGAGTTCCTTGATGCGGATACCTTTGAAGAGAAGTACAATATACTTATTTCAATGAGGGATATCATAACCGACCGCCTTATAGATGACATAGCGGTGGTTATGGATGTTGTAGTTCCTGAGGGCCCATTGCAAAAGCGGTATGATGATTTAAAGAATACGATAAAGACCAGGCAGTACTATGAATTTTCCAATCGGCTCAGATAGCTGTTGTGATATTTGCCGGATTCAGTGACATCCTCGCCAAACCAGTCAGGCGCTGTGAATTCATTTGCTGCGTCGACAGAGTCGAATTCAACCTCCACAAGTGTAAGAGGAGCCAGATCACCCTCAAATACATCAAGCTCTGCGGTCAGACCACCGTCAAGAGGTATGAGATAGCGTGTCTTTTCGATGAGACGACCGTCAATCTTTTGGACAAGATGGTCGTAGGCTTCTTTTGTGAGAGGAAGATTGTACTCCTCGCGCACCATAAGACCGGCTCCCTTGTAGGTCATATAATAGCTGTCATTTGAGCGTCTGACTCTGACAACAGGCGAGGTGCACAGATAGCCCTGGGCGATTTTTTTTCGCTTGCGTAGCTGTCTAAATTGGAAGGAAGCTGTTTAAGTAAGTATTTTCTTTCGATTTCCATGGTATATCCTTTCAGGTTACTGTTAGATTTATAGTTACGGTTTATATTTTTGTTTTACCCTCATATCATTTATATATGATTATAATGACCGGTATTTAAAAATTCAAGGACGAACCGCAGCTTTTTATAGTATGATTAAATGGTCAAAAGGTATCATAGTATTATCAAAGAAAAATAAAGGAGAAAAATATGATTAAAGTAGGAATTTTTATGGCAGACGGCTGTGAGGAGATTGAAGGACTTACAGTAGTCGATATAGTTAGAAGAGCAAAGCTTGAGATTGAAACCATATCAATCACGGAAAAAGCCGAGGTGACAAGCTCTCATCAGGTGACATTTAAGACAGATACCACAAAGGCACAGGCTGATTTTGACAGCTACGATGCAATCGTACTGCCGGGAGGCATGCCGGGTACATTAAACCTTGGCGCGGATGAGACCGTAGTAAAGACAATTAAGAGATTTGCCGCTGAGGGAAAACTTGTTGCAGCGATATGTGCAGCGCCTAGCGTGCTCGGTGAGAATCATATACTTGAGGGCAAAAAAGCTACCTGTCATCCGGGTTTTGAGGAAAAGCTGCTCGGTGCACAGTGGCTTGAGCAGCCTGTAGTTGTGGATGGCAATGTGATTACAAGTCGTGGAATGGGAACAGCTATTGCGTTTGCACTCGAGCTTGTCAGATACTTCACAGACGATGCCACAGTAGAGCATATTCGACAGGGACTGGTATACTAGACCGGCAAGCCCCTGTATTATAACAAAAGAGGTCACACACCAACCCCATGGTGCGCGGCCTCTTTTTATGCTTGCATTTGAAGCGTACATTTGAAGCCTGCTATTGCAGAGCTTATTTCATCTGCTGCTCCTGCTTCATGATCATTTGCTTGACCATCTCGCCACCGATTGAACCGGCCTGCTTAGAAGTAAGGTCACCGTTGTAGCCCTCTTTTAAAGGAACTCCAAGCTCTGAAGCAACCTCTTCCTTGAAACGGCTCATAGCCTCTTTTGCCTCCGGTACAGAAGCCTTTTTACTACTTGATGCTGCCATAATGCAATACCTCCTTTTAAAACGTTATACACAAGCTGTATGTGTATGGAAATATTATGCCGTAAAATGACAAAAATATGTTTTGGTATTGCTGACAATTTATGGAATTATACACAAAAGCAAATTTAATGTTAAAAAACACTGGAAATAGTGGATTTGTTGTGTTATAATCATCCAATGACTGGGCTTAGCAGTTTAAAAAGCATGCCCACATTACATTTGATGTACATACCATTCATATATAATTTTTAAGGAGGATAACGATTGACATGAGTGTACAGGTTGAGAATTTAGAGCATAATATGGCGAAGCTTACTATTGAGGTAGCAGCTGAGGAATTAGAGAAAGCATTGGATTCTGCATATCAGAAGCAGAAGAAACAGATTAGTGTACCTGGATTCCGTAAAGGAAAAGTGCCAAGAGCTATGATTGAGAAAATGTATGGAGCAGGTGTGTTCTACGAGGATGCAGCAAACATTCTTATGCAGCAGACATACGCAGGTGCGGTTGACGAGAGCGGTGTTGACATTGTTTCACGCCCAACAGTTGAGGTTACTCAGATTGAGAAGGGACAGCCTTTCATCTACACAGCAGAGGTTGCTGTAAGACCTGAGGTTACTCTTGGTAAGTACATGGGCGTTACAGTTACAAAGATCGACACATCAGTTTCTGATGAAGAGGTTGACGCTGAGCTTGAGAACCAGAGAAACAAAAATGCAAGAACAGTTACAGTTACAGATCGTCCTGTAGCAGAGGGAGATACAGCAGTTATCGACTTTGAGGGATTTGTTGACGGAGTAGCTTTCGAGGGTGGAAAGGGTGAGAATCATCCATTAGAGATTGGTTCACACACATTCATCGATACATTCGAGGATCAGTTAGTAGGAAAGAACACAGGCGATGAGGTTGAGGTCAATGTAACATTCCCTGAGAAGTATCAGGCAGAAGACCTTGCAGGAAAGCCGGCTACATTCAAGGTTAAGATCAACGAGATCAAGGCTAAGGAGCTTCCAGAGCTTGATGATGAGTTTGCACAGGATGCAGCAGGTGTTGATACATTAGCTGAGTACAAAGAGGAAATCAAAAAGAACCTCACAGAGAAGAAAGAGACAGAAGCTAAGAAGACTAAAGAGGATGAGGCTATCCAGAAGATTATCGATAAGTCAAAGATGGATCTTCCTGAGGCAATGATTGAGACACAGTGTGAGACAATGGTTGAGGAGTTCGCTCAGAGAATCGCACAGAGCGGTCTTACAATGGAGCAGTACTTACAGTTCTCAGGCATGACAGTTGACCAGCTTAAGGATCAGGTTCGTCCTGAGGCTACAACACGTATCCAGAGCAGCCTTGTACTTGAGCAGATTGCCAAGGAGGAAAACATCGAGGTTACTGATGCAGATATCGATGCTGAGGTAGAGAAGATGGCTAAGGCATACGGCATGGAGGCTGATAAGCTTAAAGAGTACATGGGAGATGCTGAGAAGGAGTCTATGAAGAAAGACATTGCTATCACAAAGGCCGTAGATCTTATCATGGACAACGTTAAAGAGCGTGCAAAGGCAAAGAAAAAGGCTGATGCAGAAGAGTCTACAGAAGAATAAGATTTTTGAATCAAGATTTGATTGACTGGCTCAGAAGCCTATTTTCTGAGCCGGTCTTTTGAGCTTTTATAAAGGAGGTATTTTATATGAGTTTAGTACCATATGTCATTGAACAGACCAGCAGAGGAGAGCGCAACTACGACATTTACTCCAGATTATTAAAAGATCGTATCATTTTCCTTGGAGAGGAAGTAAATGAGACAACAGCCAGCCTTGTTGTTGCCCAGCTTTTATTCCTTGAGTCCGAGGATCCGAATAAGGATATCCACCTTTACATCAATTCACCGGGTGGAATGGTTACAGCAGGACTTGCTATTTACGATACTATGCAGTACATCAAGTGTGATGTTTCAACAATCTGTATCGGTCTTGCAGCAAGCATGGGAGCTTTCCTTCTTGCAGGCGGTGCAAAGGGCAAGAGATATGCTCTTCCAAATGCAGAGATTATGATTCATCAGCCATCTGGCGGTGCAAAGGGTCAGGCTACTGAGATTCAGATTGCTGCAGAAAATATTTTAAAGACAAAGAAGAGATTAAACGAAATTTTAGCAGCCAATACAGGCAAGCCATACGAGACAATTGCAGCTGATACAGAGCGAGACAACTATATGTCAGCACAGGAAGCCGCAGAGTATGGTCTCATAGACAGTGTAATAACAAACAGATAATCAGAAGTTAGATGAATTTAAGAGGGTACCCCATATGGGATGCCCTCATGCAATAAAAGGAGTTAATAATGGCAGGAAAAAACGACGGAAAGATTCGCTGCTCATTTTGCGGTAAGACACAGGACCAGGTAAATCGTTTGATTTCCGGACCTAATGGAGCTTTTATCTGCGATGAGTGTATAGATATATGTGCCGAGATTCTTGAGGAAGAAGGCGTAGATGGCCATGAGGACAAAAGCAGCGCTAAGGATGATATAAATCTTGTTACTCCGGAGGAGCTTAAGGCGTTTCTGGACGATTATGTAATAGGACAGGACCAGGCAAAGAAGGTGCTTTCGGTTGCTGTTTACAATCACTATAAGAGAGTTCTGGCAGGTGATACATCAGATGTAGAGCTTCAGAAGAGTAATATTCTCATGCTTGGACCTACAGGCTCAGGAAAGACACTTCTTGCGCAGACACTTGCCAGAGTGATAAATGTTCCATTTGCTATCGCTGATGCTACAACACTTACAGAGGCAGGATACGTAGGTGAGGACGTGGAGAATATCCTATTAAAGCTTATTCAGGCGGCAGATTATGATATCGAGCGTGCAGAGCATGGTATCATTTATATAGATGAGATAGATAAAATTACAAAGAAATCAGAGAATGTCTCAATCACCAGAGATGTGTCAGGCGAGGGTGTACAGCAGGCTCTTTTAAAGATTCTTGAGGGCACAGAGGCATCTGTACCGCCACAGGGCGGAAGAAAGCATCCGCAGCAGGAGCTTATTCCTATTGATACTACTAATATACTTTTTATCTGCGGTGGAGCATTTGATGGTCTGGAAAAAATTATCGACAGTCGTATGGATACATCATCTATAGGCTTCAATTCAGATGTAAAGTCAAAGACAGAGCTCAATGTAGGAGAGGCGTTTAAGCATGCACTTCCACAGGATTTTGTAAAGTTTGGATTGATTCCTGAGTTTATCGGACGTGTACCTATTACCGTTTCTCTCGAGGCACTCGACAGGGATGCACTTATCCGTATACTTAAGGAGCCTAAGAACTCGCTTATCAAGCAGTACACCAAGCTCTTTGAGCTTGACGGAGTAGGTCTTGAGTTCACAGACGATGCAGTAAATGCCATCGCTGACAAGGCACTTGAGAGAAAGACAGGAGCCAGAGGACTTCGTGCCATCATGGAGGCTGTTATGCTTGACCTTATGTATCGTATACCGTCAGACAAGAGCATCAGCAAGTGCGTAATCGACAAGGATACAGTTGAGGAAAACTTAAAGCTAGATGGTGAGTGTGTGCCGGAGGCATATATCGAGGAAAAAGCGGCATCATAAGTACATGGCGGTATTTTACAAAAGATACAGCATCGGATAATATAAATTGCACAGCGGTTTGTTATGCATGGCTGTGCAATAATACAGGAGATATAAGTGGAAGAACAGATTATGAATATGCCTGCAGTAGCGCTGAGAGGGCTTACTATTCTGCCGGGGATGATTGCCCATTTCGACATCAGCAGAGAGCGCTCCCTTCGTGCTGTCGAGGAGGCTATGGAGCAGGATCAAAAGATTTATCTTGTCACACAAAGGAATGTGGACAGTGAGGACCCGACTCAGGAAGATCTCTATCAGATGGGTATTGTTGCTGATATAAAGCAGGTTGTCAGATTACAGAATGATGTTGTGAGAATACTTGTAGATGGAATAAGCCGGGCAGCATTGCTTGGCTTTACCGGTAATGAGAAGTACCTTGAGGCAGAAATCTGTTATTGTGATAGTAATGCAGACAGCCTGCCGGAGGATCTCAGGGAAGCCATGCTTCTCGGAGTCAGAGAGGCTTTTCACAGATATGCGGCAGTCATCGGCAAAATCAGCAAGGAGCTTATCAGGCAGATAGATCAGTATGAGGATCTTGAAAAGCTCATTGATTATGTAACCAACAATCTGCCGGTGTCATATGAGCTTAAGCAGCAGGTGCTTGAGGCAGAGGATATCAATGACAGATATCAGGTTATAGTATCATTACTTCTCTCCCAGGTGGAGGTTATTTCCATAAAGAATGAGCTTCAGAAAAAAGTAAAGGTTCGTGTGGACAAGCATCAGAAGGAGTATGTGCTTCGTGAACAGCTTGGTGTGATACGTGAGGAGCTGGGCGAGAATGCTGACTCGGAGGCTGATGAATATGAGAAAAAGCTATCTGAGTTAGATGCGCCTGACTACGTAAAGGAAAAGACGAAAAAAGAGATAAAGCGCTTTAGAAATATGAGCAGCAGCTCATCAGAGAGCACAGTTGAGAGAGGCTATATAGAGACTGTACTTGAGCTTCCGTGGAACAGGATGTCTGTGGACAACAAGGATCTTGACCATGCAGCACAGGTGCTCGATGATGATCACTACGGATTAAAGGATGTTAAGGAGAGAATACTTGAGTTTCTGGCAGTCAGAAATCTGACAAGCAAGGGAGAGAGTCCTATAATATGTCTTGTAGGTCCTCCGGGAACAGGAAAGACAAGCATAGCCCGTTCAATTGCGTCTGCACTGGAGAAGAAATATGTGCGTATTTCTCTTGGTGGTGTGCGCGATGAGGCAGAAATCCGTGGACACAGAAAGACATATATCGGCGCTATGCCGGGCCGTATAGTAAATGGCTTAAGACAGGCAGGCGTTTCAAATCCTCTCATGCTGTTGGACGAGATAGATAAGGTGTCAAGTGACTACAAGGGTGACACATCAGCCGCTCTTCTCGAGGTGCTTGACAGTGAGCAGAACTGCAGATTCAGGGATCATTACATTGAGATGCCTGTGGATTTGTCGGAGGTGCTTTTTATTGCAACTGCAAATGAGGTTTCAGGCATTCCAAAGCCGCTTCTTGACAGGATGGAGCTTATTGAGGTGTCAAGCTACACTGAAAATGAGAAATTTCACATAGCAAAGGAACACCTAATTGAGAAGCAAAAGAGCAAAAACGGAATTAAAAAGGAACAGCTTACGATAACAGATGGTGCTTTAAAGGATATCATCAGGCTGTACACCAGAGAGGCCGGAGTCAGAAGCCTTGAGAGGACTATCGGCAAGCTGTGCCGCAAGGCTGCCAGGGAAATCTTTAAGGACAGCGAAGCTGCTGTAAAGGTTACAAAGACCAATCTTAAGACGTATCTGGGCAATCCGAAGTACAGTCCGGAGAAGAAAAATGATCACGCTGAGGTGGGAATCGTAAGAGGACTCGCATGGACCAGCGTGGGCGGAGTCACACTCGAGGTTGAGGTGAATGTGCTGCCGGGCAAGGGTGAGCTCGTGCTCACCGGTAAGCTAGGCGACGTGATGAAGGAGTCGGCACAGGCGGCACTTAGCTATGTGCGCTCAATAAGCGAAGGATATGGCATTGATGCAGAGTTTTATACGAAGCATGACATCCATATACATATCCCGGAGGGCGCAGTGCCAAAGGACGGACCATCCGCAGGCATCACTATGGCGACAGCCATGCTCTCGGCTATTACAGACAGAGCTGTCAGGGCAGATGTAGCCATGACAGGTGAGATAACACTGCGCGGCAGGGTGCTTCCGATAGGAGGACTCAAGGAAAAACTGCTTGCGGCCAAAGTAATCGGAATAAAAACAGTATGTATTCCAAAGGATAATGAAAAGGATCTGGAGGAGATTTCAAAAGAAATAACAGACGGCATGGAAATCGTGCCGGTGGAGAGATTTTCACAGGTGGAGAAGATAGCATTTGTAAAATAAGAATGAGGAAGAGATTATGGTAATTAAAAGTGTTAATTTAGAGACAGTTTGCGGAATTACAAGCACAATCCCTGACAATGAGTATAATGAAGTGGCATTCGCCGGCAAGTCAAATGTAGGCAAGTCGTCACTGATCAACGCACTCATGAACAGAAAGTCACTTGCCAGGATCTCTTCACAGCCCGGCAAGACACAGACCATCAATTTTTATAACGTCAATGACGCCATGTATCTGGTCGATCTGCCGGGCTATGGCTATGCCAATGCCAATATCGAGATAAAAGCTAAATGGGGACAGATGATAGAAAACTATCTTCACACCTCCAAAAAGCTTCAGGCAGTGTTTCTTTTAATAGATATAAGGCATGAGCCATCGGACAATGATATCATGATGTATGACTGGATGGTAAACCAGGGCTTTGCACCGATTATCATTGCAACCAAATCTGATAAATTGAAAAAAAGCCAGATTGCCGCACACATAAAGACTATCAAGGATGTGCTTCATGTGAAGCCGGGCACGGTAGTTATACCGTTTTCGTCCATGTCAAAGGAAGGCAGGAACGAAATCTGGAATCTCATAGATTCACTCGTGTTTGACGAGGAGACGCTTCTTGCCATGAAACAGGAGGAAGAAGCAAAGCGCGAGGCAAAATCAGCTGCAAAAAGAGCCGCTGCATCACAGCCGCACAAAAAGGAGCGCTGGAAGAAGACAGGAAAGCCGGTTGCCAAAAAGACTAAAGAACGCAGAGATAAGGCCAAGAGCAAAAAAAAGCGTTAATAATCATAAAAAGAAATAAAGTTATAGAAAGAAAGGCGAATATTTAATATATGAAGAATAAATGCAAATTTGTAGGCATTATGTTTTTGTGTATATTGATAGTGTGTACGCTTGCGGTAATGGCATATGAGCACACAGCAGGTATGAAAGGCGCTGCCGGTGGAGCATCAAATGCTTCGGGCAATACAAAAATACTGACGAAGCAGACGATATGCTTACTGTCGTGACATCCTTCTATCCAATGTATATTGCAGCTTTAAATATAGTAGACGGAGTGGAAGGCGTTAGACTTGAAAATCTAAGCGAGCCACAGACCGGTTGTCTGCATGATTTCCAGCTCACACCGGAGGATATGAAGCTTTTATCCACAGCCGATGTTTTTGTAATAAACGGAGGCGGTATAGAGTCGTTTATGTCAGATGTAGCAAAGGCGTATCCGAAGCTTGATGTGGTTGAGGCCTGTGAGGATGTGGCACTTCTTTCTGAGGATGATGCAGACAGTGACCACGACCATGATCACGACGCAGACACAGAATCGGACAGTGACCACGACCATGACCACGAAGCAGACGCAGAATCAGATAGCGCGCATGACCATGACCACGGTGATGAGAATGCCCATGCATGGATGAGCGTGCCGCGTTACCGCACCATGGTTCAGACAATCGCATCCAGGCTTGCCGAAAAGGATGCAAAGCATGCTGATGAATATTATGCAAATGCAAAAGCATATGATGCAAAGCTTGCAGTGCTTGAAGAAAAGATAAATAGCCTAAAGAGTCTTACGAATGGACAGAATATCATCATATTCCATGAGGCCTATGCGTATGTAGCTGATGATTTTTCCATGAATGCATGCTATCTGTTAGACCTTGACGAGGAGCGCTCAGTCAGCGCAGGTGAGATAAAACAGGTAATAGGTGCCATAAAGGATGACGGAGTGTCGGTAATACTAGCTGAGGAGCTCTACGGAAAGAGCATGGGAGATACCGTATCGCGTGAGACAGATGTGCATGTGATTTATATCGACCCTCTCAACAGGGGAGAGTACGACAAGGACAGCTATCTTGATGGTATGGAGCACAATATAGAGCTTATCAAAGAGGCATTTACTAAATAAAATTGGAGAAAATATGCGGAAAATAATACAGCCATGTGGCTTTCATTGCATAAAAATAAATAACCTTGGAGTGAGCTTCGGAGAGCAGACGGTGCTTGAGGATGTAAATATGCACATACACTGTGGCTCCTTCAATGTCATAATAGGCCAAAACGGTGCCGGAAAATCTACACTCATAAAGGCGATACTGGGCGAGATACCTCACACCGGTACGATTGAGTTCAGGGATACTAAGGACGGACATATGGCTAAGCTTAAAATCGGCTATGTGCCGCAGTCTGTCAATATCGAGAAAAATACACCGGTCAGCGTGTATGACCTCATAGCAAGCTATCAGTACAATTATCCTGTTTTTCTGCCAAAGAGCAAAAAGATAGAGGCAAAGATAAGGGAGACACTCGAGGTATTTGAGGCTGAGGAGCTCATCGACAAGCAGGTGTGCAACCTCTCGGGAGGACAGCTGCAGAGAGTGCTTCTTTCCATGGCAATCATGGACGAGCCGAACCTGCTACTGTTGGATGAGCCGGTGTCCGGAATAGACCAAAACGGCATGGAGCTTTTCTATAAGACCATGGATTATTTAAAGACTCACTATGACCTTGCAATCATACTGATATCGCACGATTTGGACTATGTGGCAAGGTACGCAGACCATGTTGTACTGCTTGATAAGACCGTTGCAAAGCAGGGGACTGTGAAGGAAGTCTTCGAGAGCAAGGAATTTGAGAGAATTTTCTACACAGGAGAGGAATCCTGGGTGAGAGAGGAGGAACACAAATGAATATAACCTCCTGGCTTCAATATGATTTCATGAGAAATGCCCTTATCGCTGTGCTCATCATCACACCGCTTTTTGGCATAATGGGAACCATGATTGTAAACAAAAAGATGGCATACTTTTCAGATGCACTCGGACATTCAGCACTTACCGGAATCGCTGTCGGAGTGGTATGCGGCATGGCAGACACCTCGCTTGCCATGGTGATATTTGCGATAGTGTTTGCACTTCTTTTAAATAAGATAGGCAGTCTGAACACTGCATCGACAGATACCATTATATCGGTATTTTCATCGTGCTCTGTGGCGATAGGTCTTGCGATACTGTCAAAGGGCGGCAATTTCAGCAAATACTCAAGTATACTGGTGGGCGATGTGCTAAGCATCACAAAGACTGAGATAGTTTATTTAATTGTGATTTTTGTGGTCACGATAGTGTTCTGGGTGCTTTGCTTCAATAAGCTCAACGCCATCTGCATACACAGAAGCGTGGCAAAAAGCAAGGGTATCCATGTGCGTCTTCTGGATAATTTGTTTGCGGTGCTTGTAGCACTCATAGTTATGCTATCCATCAAGTGGATAGGTATACTTATAATAAATGCTCTGCTTATATTACCGGCGGCTTCATCAAGGAATATTTCGGAAAATATGCGTGAGTATCATTTCTTTTCAGTGATATTTTCAGTATTTTCCGGTATAGTCGGCCTCGCAGTGTCATACTACACCAATGTGGCAACAGGCCCGATGATAGTGATTATCGCATCGGTAATATATTTTTCGACATTTATATTTGGCAGAAAGCTGAAAAAATAACGGCTAAAGCTATAAGCAACAGACGCAAAACAGCCGATACACAGTATAAGAGATAAACTGTTTAGCTATATCAGACGCTATACAGGGTGATAATAGTATAGCGGGAAAGGATTCCCGCACGCACATTACCAGGGAGGGATGAGAAATGTTAGATGCTATTTCAAGTGTAGTTTCAGCAGTAGCGGCGCAGAGTGTCACAGCAAAGGACGAGGCGCAGACAAAGAATACCAATACCGCTTCAAAGAAGCAGGATGCAAAGACGGATAAGTCGGATGCAAAGACTGCAGGCTTCAGCGAGGAGGCAGCTGTATATGAGAAATCAGACAGCAAGGATGATTCAAAGGATACTGCAAAGAGCACAGTAAACCAGAAGATGAGCAAGGCAGACAGAGATGCACTGGTACAGGCACTTAAGGATGATGCCAACGCCAGACAGCAGCAGCTTATCGAGATCGTCAGAAAGTCCATGACGGGACAGGCTTCAACCTGGGACAAGTCACAGGGCTTAAAGAGTCTGTTTGAGAATCTGACTGTAGATGCAGACACAATAGCGCAGGCCAAAAAGGACATCGCAGAGGATGGATACTGGGGAGTTGAGAAGACCTCAGACCGTATTCTTGACTTTGCAAAGGCACTGTCGGGAGGCGACAAGGACAAGGCTGATGAGCTTTTGAATGCATTCAAGAAGGGCTTTTCACAGGCAACAGGAGCCTGGGGAGACAAGCTGCCATCAATATGTCAGGATACATATGATGCAGTGCTCAAGAAGTTTGATGACTGGAAGAATGGCACAGAGGACACACAGGTACAGGGCTAGAAGCCGGATGTGTATGTAAAAGTGTCGTGATGGAACGAATATTATATAAGAAATCTGATTTATGAATTATGAAAAGGGGGCTGCACGCAGCGTGCAGTCACCTTTTTAGTGCTTGTATAATTTTTTGAGAGGTGTATAATAGAAGAATAGTATATAAGTATCATTATTCATGTGGAGGAAATATCATGAAATTAGACATGTCAAAGTGGAAAGCACTTAGCATCAAAAATCGTTTAAAGAAAGGCTTCAGACTGACTACATTTGTAGCATCGGCATCGGGGGTTATCGCGGGTATTCTTATGATTCTTGTATCAATGAGATATTCCAGCGCACTAAACTTTTACGGATTTTCACAGGGAGATATTAGGAAAGGTTATGGTAACCTTCTCAGAGACACGAAGCGCTACACGAGCTCTTATCGGTTATACAGCTTCTGACACATTAAGTAAGATGTCTGATACACATGATTCTAAAAAGGAATCATTTCAAAAATACTGGAAAGAGCTGCAAAGCTCTATAAAGACAGGTGAGGAGCAGGATATATATGATGATATAAACAGTAAGCTCGATTCATACTGGAGTCTCGATGATGAAATCGGACAGTTAGGTAGGAATGCTACAGATCCTGAGACACAGAAGGAAGCCGAGGAGAGAGCAGTAGCAGATCTTGCACCTGCATATGATGAGATATATCAGCAGCTTGTTGCCCTTATGGATACAAAGGTAACAGAGGGAGATAATTTAAGCAAGAGATTATCATTAGTATCATATGCCGCATTTGGTATTGTTATTGTTATCATTGTCAGTTCATATTTTATCTCGATGAAAATCGGGGACGAAGTTGCAGTTGGTATTTCTAAACCACTCGATGAGTTAAAACAGAGATTACGTACATTTGCACAGGGTGATCTTGAGGCTCCATTCCCGGCAGTTGATTCACAAGATGAAATTGCTGATATGGTAGGGGTTGCGAAAAACATGGCAGCAGACCTTAAGACTATCATATCTGACTCTGACAAGCTTCTTGGAAAGATGGCAGAAGGAGATTATACAGTTTCATCAGACATGGAAGATAAATATACCGGAGATTTTATTGGACTTCTCATGGCAATGCGTCAGATGAAGACACAGATGAATGATGTTATGTCACATATCAATGAGATATCATCACTTGTTACAGCAGGTTCTAACAACCTTGCTCAGGCAGCACAGGAAATCGCAGAAGGTGCTATGGATCAGTCAGCAGCCATTGAGGAGCTTCAGGCTACATTTGCAGATATCACAGGCGGTGTTGAGAAAACATCTGAGAAGCTCAATGATACATACAGGATTGCACAGGAGTATGCTGAGGAAGCAGATCACAGCCATACAGAGATGCAGGGCATGGTTGATGTTATCGGACGCATCAATGATACATCTAAGCAGATTGAGAATATCATTTCTGAGATTGAGGATATTGCCAGTCAGACAAACCTTCTTTCACTCAATGCAGCTATCGAGGCAGCGCGTGCAGGTGAGGCAGGTAAAGGATTCGCAGTTGTTGCGGGACAAATCAGAAGTCTTTCAGAGCAGAGTGCCAAGGCTGCAGTTGACACACGTCAGCTTATAGAGAGTGCCATTGCGGTATCTAACGAGGGTAATGAAGCTGCAGAGCGCGTAAGTACTTCTATTGAAAAGGTTATTAATGGTATGAAGGAAGTTGCAGATTCTTCTCAAAAACTCAGCGAGATTGCAGAGGAGCAGGCAAAGGCTATGGAGCAGGCAGAGGCTGGCATTAATCAGATATCAGATGTTGTACAGTCAAACTCAGCAAATGCAGAGGAAACATCAGCAACAAGTGAGGAGCTTTCAGCACAGGCGGAGACAATGAACGAGCTGATTAGCAAATTTATATTGGAAAAGAAATAGAAAAATTGTACATACGAGTTTAGAAAAACTTTTTAAAAAACGCCCCACAAGCATTATGGATATGTGCTGTGAGGCTTTTTGTTGTGGTGCGTTAGAGGGTTACTTTTTAAATCTAGTAAACATGTACTATGTGAACATAGTGTTTTTGTGCAATACGTGGAAAATCTGAAAAGTAATGAAAATGAACAATTAAATGAGAATATTTAAATTTGCTCTTTTTGGCAGGGTGTGTTATAATCCTTGTATACAAAAAACAGAGGTAATACAATATGGGTAGTAATAACGATATTTCATTAAAAGCATTAGCCAAGATTAATCTGGGGCTCGATGTTGTGAGGCGCAGAGAGGACGGATATCATGAGGTCCGTATGATTATGCAGACCATTCATCTGTATGACAGGCTTGATATCAAAAGGACAAAGGAGCCTGGCATACAGATACAGACCAATCTGTCTTTTCTCCCTGTAAACGAGAACAATCTCATATACAAGGCTGCAAAGCTTCTGATGGATGAGTTTTCTATAACTGACGGTGTATCAGTGAAGCTGGACAAGCGTATTCCTGTTGCAGCAGGGATGGCGGGGGGCAGTACTGATGCGGCGGCTATGCTTATAGGTGTAAACAGGCTTTTTTCACTGGGACTGACAAAGAGAGAGCTTATGGAAAGAGGTGTGCAGATAGGGGCGGATGTACCATACTGTATTATGAGAGGCACGGCGCTGGCCGAGGGCATAGGAGAGGCGCTTAGTCCTCTTCCTCCAATGGTAAAGTGTCCGGTGCTTATTGCAAAGCCGTCCATCTCGGTATCCACAAAATTTGTGTACCAGAATCTGAAGCTTGATGATACGACTATTCATCCGGATATAGACCGCCTGATAGATGATATAAAGGCTAAGAATCTGCATGATATCGCAGCGCATATGGGAAATGTCTTAGAGACTGTGACCATACCAAATTATCCGGTGATAGATGAGATAAAGAAGCATATGCTTTCAAATGGCGCGGTAGGAGCCATGATGAGCGGTAGTGGTCCGACGGTTTTTGGTCTGTTTGACGATGAAGATACTGCAAAGAAAGCGTACAAAGCCATGAGAAGCTCACATCTTGCCAGACAGGTGTATCTGACATCTGTATACAATAATCGCAAATAACGTGATATCCGGATAGCACAGCGGGTGCTTTATAGTTACTTTTTTCTTATATGTGAGAATGATAATACAAGAGATAGGAGAAGTTTGATGACTGATAATTTAACTTTAAATATGGATGCATATCTGCCACTGCGTGATGTGGTGTTTAACACACTTCGTGAGGCAATTTTAAAGGGTGAGCTCAAGCCGGGAGAGAGACTTATGGAGCTGCAGCTTGCGTCAAAGCTTGGAGTCAGCCGTACACCTATACGTGAAGCAATCAGAATGCTTGAGCAGGAGGGGCTTGCAGTCACAATGCCGAGAAAGGGCGCAGAGGTTGCCAAGATGACTCTCAAGGATATGGAGGATGTGCTTGAGGTGAGAGAGGCTCTTGATGAGCTTGCAGCCAAAATAGCCTGTAAGAAAATCAGTGATGAGCAGCTTGCGAATCTAAAAACCATAAAGGACGAGTTTAAGAGGAGCATGGATTCAGGAGATGTGAAAAAGATAGCTGAGGAGGATGTGAAGTTTCACGATGCTATCTATGAGGCAACAAACAATGCGAAGCTTGTATCTATGATGAACAATATCCGTGAGCAGATGTACCGCTACAGAGTGGAGTATTTGAAGGACCCAAAGAATTATCCGATGCTTGTGAAGGAGCATGATGCCATCTACAGGGCGCTTGAGGCAAGAAATATGGAGCTTGTGACTACAGAAATGCATACGCATGTGGCCAATCAGGCGGTTGCTGTGAAGGCTGTGATACAAAAGCAGGATGAAGAGAAGAAATAAAACAGAAATATAACAAGATTATAGCAGACAAAGATAATAAAATACAAAATAATATAACAAAACCAGGGGCTGCCGGTTGCACTGACGTGTGAACGGCGGCCTTTTTTTAGTGGCTTAGTTAGTGGCTTAGATAATAGCAAAAAATAAGTAATCAGGGATATTTGCGGGCTTGTATGGTCATACTATATCAGGGATTTTAAATCTTACGGGATTTATTGGGTATATAGGAGAGTTAAAGATGACCACAAACATAGATGAGAACATAAAAAGCTTCAGGCAGATATATTCTGACTGCTCAGATATCAAGATGCAGGAGATGTATCTGGGGCGTGATGCTTCCATAAAGTGTTTTGTTGCATATATTGAGGTGACATGTGCAGGCTCCGGTATCAATAACAGTGCGTTTGGACGATTTACATCATACCTTGAAGGGATAGACCGGGATCAGGTTAAGGAAGTACTTGACAAAAATCAGGCAGCTCTATCCGAATTTGCACATCTGCACACGGTTAATGAGGCAGCCCAGATGATGCTGACAGGAGACGTGATTTTTTTTGTGGATGGCTATCCGGATGCCTTCAAGCTTCCAGACAAGGGATATCCCGCCATGTCAATTCAGGAGATTGACTCGGAAAAGGTCATAAGAGGCTCAAATGAGGGCTTTGCTGATTCAATAAAGATAAATACTGCACTTATCAGGCGCAGGTTAAGGAGCACTCGCTTAAAGTGTAAAGAGGTGAAAAAGGGGCTTCGCGGACACAGCAATGTGGACATATTGTATGTGAGAGACCTCGTAAAACCGGGGCTTGTAGAGGAAGTGGAAAAGAATCTGGACAGCTATGTGATAGACCATGTGGGTGACTCGGGAGTTCTTGAACAGTTTGCTGAGGCAAAATGGTATTCACCGTTCCCACAGCTTCAGACCACAAAGCGGCCGGACGTGGCGGTAAATGCGCTCCTGGAGGGGAGGGTGGTGGTGCTGTGCGATAATTCACCGATAGCAATAATACTGCCAACCACCATGAACAATTTTTTAAAAACCGCAGATGATTACTATAACAGAACGATAGCGGCAAGCTTTGCCAGATTGATAAGGTACGTGGCAGCCTTTATGTCATTTACATTGCCGGGGCTTTATCTGGCGGTCACAAATTTTCATACACAGATACTGCCGACACCACTCATACTGGCGTTTTATGAAGCAAGACTCGGCTGCCCATTTCCACAGCTCATAGAGGTGCTCATGATGGAGCTGTCCTTTGAACTGCTTCGCGAAGCCGGCATAAGACTTCCCGGAGCCATGGGAAATACGATAGGCATAGTCGGAGGCCTCATAATCGGACAGGCAGCAGTGGATGCAAATTTAGTGAGCCCTATAGTGGTCATCCTGGTTGCATTCACCGCACTCTGTTCGTTTGCCATACCGAGCGAGGAGTTTGCATTTTCATTTAGGATACTCAAATTCGCTGTAATAATGATGTCGGCATGGCTTGGATATTTTGGATTTTTAATAAGTCTGATGGTGATACTTTTGCATCTCGCAAAGCTCAAAAGCTGTGGTTACCCATACATGATGCCATTTGTGGGCAGCGAGCTGACAGGTGGCGAGGATGAAAAGGACAGTATTATACGATTTCCGCTTCGCAGACTATGGAGGCGGCCTGTATTTGCAAGGGAAAAGGAGTGCAGAAAGCTGAAAGGAAATAAGGATGACTAAAAATATGAGCACAAGCTACACATTTGCACAAAACGAAAGCATATCGCCCCACCAGCTATACAGGCTATACGTCTTTAACCTGCTTGGAGTCGGCACACTGGTGCTTCCAAACAATCTGGCGAAGCTTGGAAAGTATGCTTTTATCTCAATCGCACTCGGAGTTTTCATGGCATGGCTATTTATGTGGATAGTAAGCGAGGTACGAGAACAGAAAAAAAGTATATATGACAGAAGCTTTGGTAAACAGCACATGCAAAAATGTTAATTTATGATTTAATTATTGCAATATACGAGCTGTCAACAGGCTGCATTTCTTGCATGGATATTTGTAAAGCTGATACGTGACAGCCTTATACCGGATGAGTCATTTACAGTTGTACTCCTTGTGATAATGGCGGTATGCGCTTATGCGCTAAGTGGCGGAGTGGAGTGCCGGGCCAGGGTATACGAGGTAGTATTTTTCTTTGTGCTGATACCGCTTGCTGCTATGCTTTTGTTTGCGCTATCGGATATGAGATTAGACTATCTGATGATTAAGGACAGAGTCGGTGTGGACTTTGGCATAGCGGATATATTTGCGGGCGCATACTATGTGTTTGCAGCATCCATTTCCGTGTTCAATATACTGTTTGTAAGGGAGCGCACTGCCTCACAGATACGAGGGAGTGTGAGTAAAGCAATATTCACATATGCAGGCATTCTTTTTTTATTGTATGCAGTATTGCTTGGAAACTTTGGAAAAATATTCACTGTCGGAAATAGAGTTTCCGGCTGTCGTACTGATGAGTGATGTGCAGATAAAGGGAAGCTTCTTTAAGAGGGCAGATGCACTGATGCTGTCGGTGTGGTTTTTCACGCTGTTTTCAGTACTCAATATGAGCCTTTATTATGCGGTTTTAAGATGTGAGAATTTTGCTGAAAATACGGGGAAAATTATATTTACATTTAATAAAAACCGGCATTCTTGTAGCAATAAGCAATTTGGCTCTGACAGACAGAAAAGCCATGACAAGGAAAAGAGCACTATGAGAAGCTGGTGCATCATTTTTGTCATAGCAGTCACAGTGACCT
>ENA-OQEL01000299-OQEL01000299.1-human-gut-metagenome-genome-assembly--contig:-NODE-299-length-19010-cov-3.504104_pt1 | contig 19010 bp, 17 predicted proteins | sample MGYA00242796_ERZ504637 | MGnify/ENA primary metagenome ERZ504637 (study PRJEB26092, sample SAMD00036306) | human gut metagenome | host: Homo sapiens | study: EMG produced TPA metagenomics assembly of... | reverse complement strand
GCAGCACGGAGACACGGTAGTTCTCCTCGCATAGGTTGGCCAGATGGAAGTAGGTGGTGAAGGCGCGGGCCAGCAGTTGTGCCTCATGCACATCCGTTTATCGATGATGTCGACGACCTTCTGCAGATCATCCTGATTCGGATTCGTATCCGTCAGAATGCCGGAGAAACGTTCGGCGCTGGCATTCAGTGCGTATTCGCGCACCTCATCGAATGTCGCCAGCAGCTTTTCGTCGAATTCGCCGAGGACCTCGCGAAGAATCTGCAAACACAGATCCATTTCCTCTTTGAGGGAAGCGGGAAGATCGCGCTCCTCGGGGCCTTTGGTGCCGGTGCCGGACGAGACGATAGCTGCGTCGGCAGGCGTGATCTGTTCGTTTTCTATTGTCATCAGACCTCCTTCTCCAAACCATCGGGTTGCCCGGTCTGTCGGTCCTTCGCGGCACCTCCGCGATTGTTTTGGCCGTCTGTTGCGAGCCCACAGCCCTAAGTTCGGTCGGTAATGCACGCCCATTGTATGCTCGGCAAATCGACAGTTTGGTTACGGAGATACCGGAAATGTCCGCATCGTGGTCCGACGGTGTCCACAAAGTGAAATCGATGGAAATTTCGAAAATCCTCCGACCAGCCCACACGTTAGACCTGAACTTGTGAGCGCACAATACGAACATGAACATGAGACGAATTTCGATAGCGCGGAAAAAAGCGCTTCGGCCGTCAGCAAATTCCATACCCATTCCATTCCGCTCGATATGGAAGATATCGAACGGGATTGGGACAAGCCGGTCGCTGAAGCGGGAATCGCAGCAAAAGCCAGCGTGATCGTACGCGTCGGCATGCTCGATCTCGGCGCGGGCACCGGAAGCTTCCGCGTACGCGAAATGATGCACCGCATCGCCTATCCGCTAGGCGTGCACGTGCGCGCCGACGTGAACCTCACCGACATCGAAGCCTCCTGCACCGACGGCAAAGACCGTATCACCGAAGTCGTCGACCTGCCAACCACCGGCGTCAACACGGAACGCATTTGGCTGCTCGAACACTTCGCTGACTGGTTCAACGTGAACCTCGGCAAAGGATCGATGTACCACAGCCAATCCGACGTGTCCGAAGGGCTTATGCAGCATCTCGACAAGCGTGATGCGTCGCAGGTGTCGGCTGACCTGTCGAAGCGTCTTCGCGAACGTCAGAAAGCCGAACAGAATCAGGAGGGATCTGACGATCCCGTGCTCGACGCGCTGGAAATGGTGACGGAACGCGCCGAAGTGACCGATACCACCGCGCAGCCGTTGCACTTGCGTGACATCGAAGCGGCAAGCGAGCAGCATAATCGCGGTGAACGTGAAGCCGAACGTGAAACCAAGCGTGAAACTGCCGGTACGGCCAACGTTACGTCAAGCGAATCGACCACGAAAAAAGCGCTCAAAAATCGCAATCACAAGCCGCCAAAAGGTCAATACGCCGAACATTTCGACCACGTCGGAAAAGAAGCGGACCAATCGCAAGGCATCACCGTTCGCCAAGCCCACGAACGACTCGACATGATCGAACGACGCAAACCCCTGTATTCGCCGGCGTTCGCGGGATTCGCCTCGGCCTGCGCCTGCGCATCCTTCGTGTTCCTGCTTGGTGGCGGTCCCTTCGACATGATCGGCGCGTTCATCGGCGCGGGACTTGGCCACTGGCTGCGCCGCCGCCTGTTCGCCCACCATCTCAACCAGTTCTTCGTGACGTTCGTATGCGTGGCCGTCGCGGCACTCGCCTGCACGGGCACCCTGCGATTGATTGGTATTTTCGAGCCCGTCGCATTGCAGCATGATACGGCTTACATCGGTGCCATGCTGTTTGTGATTCCTGGATTCCCGCTGATTACGGGTGGACTTGATATGGCGAAAATTGATTTTCCGTCAGGTATTCAGCGCGTTGCGTACGTGTTGTGCATTATTTTGATGGCGACGCTCGCAGGCTGGATGGTCGCTTCGATCGTGCATTTGAATCCGGAAGGATTCGAGCCGTTGGGACTCAATCCGGTTGTCAATTGCCTGTTGCGTTTCGTGTTCGCATTCATCGGCGTCTGGGGCTTCTCCACCATGTTCAACTCGCCGCAGCGCATGTGCCTTGTCGCCGCCACCATTGGCGCCATTACTGACACCTTGCGTTTGGAAATCGTTGACATGGGCGTTCCCGCCGAAGCCGGCGCATTCATCGGCGCACTGCTCGCAGGCCTGCTCGCCTCCGCATGGCGTTCCGCGGTTCGTCGCGGTTGGCTCGCCCCGCATCTCGGCTACCCGCGCATCTGCCTGACCGTGCCGTCCATCGTGATCATGGTTCCCGGTTTGTACATGTATCAAGCCATGTTCCACCTCGGCCAATTCGACACCTTGAACGCCCTCGACTGGGCTTTCCGCGCGTTCATGGTGATTATCTGTCTGCCGATCGGCCTAGCCATGGCTCGCGTTATCACCGATAAGTCTTGGAGATACGATATTTGATCCGTTTCGGCATTTGGGCGCGTAAATGAGATAAATGCGATTGTCGCAATGTTCGACCGGTACATTGGGACAATCGCATATTTTTTCAGAAGAGATTCGAAAGAAATTCGTTTCGACAGAGATTTGAAGAAAGAGATTCGAAAGAAATTCGGCTAGCAATCTAAGAAGAGAGAATTCATGGTTACCAAAGATTTTTGGGTGCTGCTGGCGATGGTCATCTATTTTGTGGCCATGCTCACCATCGGCTTCATCTACTCCAAGCGGTCCAATTCCTCCACTCGTCAGTATTTCGCGGGTGGTCGAGGCGTTGGTCCATGGCTGACGGCATTGAGCGCCGAAGCCTCCGATATGAGCGGCTGGCTGCTCATGGGACTGCCGGGCGTCGCCTACTTCACCGGTGCCGCCGACCCGCTGTGGACGGCCCTCGGCCTGGCTCTCGGCACCTACCTCAACTGGAAGCTCGTCGCACGCCGTTTGCGCCGCTACTCCGTGGTGGCAGGTGACGCGATCACCATTCCGGACTTCTTCTCCAAACGATTCCATGACAAACGCAATATCGTCTCCACCATCGCGGCGCTGATCATCCTCGTATTTTTCTGTGTGTATGTCGGTAGCTGCTTCGTGACGGTCGGCAAACTTTTCTCGACCCTGTTCGGCTGGGACTACCACCTGACCATGGTGATCGGCGCTGCCATCGTGTTCGCCTACACCGTGATCGGAGGCTATCTTTCCGTGGTCGTGACCGACTTCATCCAAGGCTTGCTCATGTTCTTCGCGCTGGCAGTGGTGTTCATCGGTTCCGTCGCATCCGTCGGCGGCGTCGACAACACCGTCGCCTTCCTCAAAGGCATTCCAGGCTTCCTTGACGGCACGCAAATGGCCACGCCGATTCTGAACGATGCCGGCGAGCAGATTGTCAAGGCTGGCCAGGCCATGTTCGGCGCGCCTACCGAATACGGCGTGATCACCATGATTTCCATGCTTGCGTGGGGTCTTGGCTATTTCGGCATGCCGCAGGTGCTCGTGCGATTCCTGTCAATCCGCAGTTCCGAAGAGATCAAGAAGTCCCGTATCATCGCCACCACGTGGTGTGTGGTGTCGCTGGCGTGCGGCGTGTGCATCGGTTTGGTCGGCCGTGCGATGATGCCGACGCAGTTCGTCACGCAGTCCGCGGCGGAGAACATTTTCATCGTGGTTTCGCAGGCGCTGCTGCCGAGCTTCATGTGCGGCATCGTGGTGTCGGGCATTTTCGCCGCGTCCATGAGCTCGTCGTCGTCATACCTGATTATCGGCGCTTCCGCGGTCGGTGAGAATATTTTCCGCGGATTGCTCTATCGCAAGGCCACCGATCGTCAGGTGATGATGGTTGCGCGCATCACATTGCTGGTTATGTTCATTTTCGGCATTGTGGTTGCGTTCGATCAGAATTCGTCGATTTTCCAGGTTGTTTCGTATGCATGGGCCGGTTTGGGCGCTTCGTTCGGTCCGCTGATGCTCTGCTCGCTGTATTGGCGTCGTACCAATAAATTCGGTGCGATTGCGGGCATGCTTTCCGGTACTGCGACCGTGCTGATCTGGCATAATTTCATCAAGCCGCTTGGTGGTGTCTTCGCTATTTACGAGCTGCTTCCGGCGTTCATCATCTCGCTGCTGTTCATTGTGGTGGTGTCGCTGCTGACTCCGGCTCCCGATGCTGAAGTGCTGCACGAGTTCGATCATTATCTTGATGATCCCGATGACCGCAAGGTGGATGACGATTTGGTCGCAGCGGAAATCGCTTCCGGCGAAAAGCGCGCGAAAATCTAATCAAACATAATGTGGCACATGCCACTCAGACGAGACAAAGGCCGGATTGCGCAATACGCAATCCGGCCTTTGTCGATGCTGAAACGCTGTTTAAAGCGTGATTATGGCGTTTCTGGAGCTTTAGTAGCGCATGCCCATGGCGTCGCGCACCTGCTCCAACGTTTCGTTGGCGATGGCGTTGGCCTTCTTGTTGCCTTCGGCGAGCACGTCGCGCACGTAATCCATATCCTTGGCGAGTTCCTCGCGACGGGCGCGATGCGGCTCAAGGAAGCTGTTCACCGATTCGATCACATACGCCTTCAGCGCGCCCGCACCGGAATCGCCGATCTCCTCGGCGATCTCCTTCGGATCGCGACCGGTGACCAAACCGGCGGTCGTCAGCAGTGCGGAAACCTGCGGACGTGCGATCGGATCGAACGTGATGCGGCGCTCGGAATCGGTCGGACTCTTCTTGATGAGCTTGGCGGTCTCCTGCGCTGTGGCGCCCAACATGATGGAATTGCCGTACGACTTGCTCATCTTGCGGCCATCCAAGCCTGGAATCTCCGGCGCTTCAGACAGAATCGCGGCCGGCTCGGGGAACACCGGATGCTTCTTGGCGTAGCGTTCGTTGAAACGACGCGCGATGGTGCGCGTGATCTCGACATGCGGCAGGTTATCCTTGCCGATCGGCACCACATTGGCCTTGCAGAACAGAATGTCGCATGCCTGATGCACCGGATAAGTCAGCAGCAGGCCGGTCAGCGCATGGCCGGAAGCTTCCATTTCCGACTTCACCGTAGGATTGCGATGCAGCTCGGCCTCAGTCACCAATGACAGGAACGGCAGCATCAGCTGGTTCTCCGCAGGAACGGCGGAATGCGTGAAAATCATGGTCTTTTCCGGATCGATGCCGGCAGCCATGTAGTCAAGCACCAAATTGAGCACATTGTCTTCGATGTGCGCGGTCGTGTCACGATCGGTGATCACCTGATAATCGGCGATGATGATATTCGAATTCACGCCGCGATTCTGCATGGCGACGCGCTCACGAATCGAACCAAAATAATGGCCGAGATGCAGACGTCCGGTCGGACGGTCGCCGGTCAGCATGGTGAACTTGCCCGGATTCTGTTCGATTGCGGCGAGCGTTGCGTCGGAACGCTTCTTCGCTGCGAGGAAGCTCGCGCTCATTTCATTGCCGACAGCGGTGATCTGCTGCTCCTGGGTTTCGTCCGTCATACGTGTCCTTTTCTTAAGAAAATCAGCGATTTTATCGTAAAAGTCTGAGCCGACAACGAAATATGGCACAGCAAGTGGTACTCTCTTGTTTGATGAATTGATAGCACAGTAATCCTCAGGGGGTCAGATGGGCCGCGGACGTCAGAAAGCCAAACAGCAGAAAATAGCCCGAAAGCTCAAGTACCTGACCACCGACACCGATTATGATGAGCTCGCCAAGGAGCTCGGTGCCCAGGAGCCTGGTTCGGGTTCTTTTGATCCTTTCGCCGATATCGAAGCAAAATATTCTCACGATGCGGACGCTGAAGATGAGATTTCTGAAGATGCTCAGGAGTCCGCGCAAACCGACGCCGAGGATGACCTCGACGAGTATGCAAAGTGGGCCGCAGAGGCGGCGGCGAAGGCCACGAGCGGAGAGTTCCCGGCAGCCAAGTCCGCCGCGCCGAAGCCACACAAGCCCATCCCGATGCCGATGCCCAGCGCACTGAAGCCGAAGAAGCAGGACTGATCGGCATATCAGGTACTTTGTGAAACCGCGATGCGGATATGCCTGCCAGGTGTATCCACATCGCGGTTTTGCTATGCGTTTTTGCGCCTGTGACGGTCTTCTCGCAGCCTGTCACACCAACGGCAGCAAGCTACTCAAATCGTCGCGTTCGCCAACGGCCGTGATGCGTCCTGCCTCCTTCTCCTCAGCCCAGCTGGTGATGCCCGTGGCGAGTCTCATCCACACGTCCGGTTCCAGTTCGATCACGTCCGGCGGTGTGAGATTATGCGGATCGGATGCCGGTCCGTCGAGAATCTTGATGGCACCCCACGGCGCGACACGAACTTCCACGCCCGCCCCGGGCGCTTTTTTCTCCAGCAGATGCAGCGAGTAGCGCACCGCCATCGCCCACAGTTGGCGTGGCAATCGTGGAGAGAATTCCAGACGGAAATCGCGGGCCGCGTCGGTATTTGCGGGAATATTGTCGGCGATCATGCGATGAGACGTTTGCAGCCATTGTGCAAATGCGTCATGCCCCTTATGCAGATCTTGTTCTCGAATAACAGCCATACGTGTTATTTTGCCGTTTGCGAGCGACTATGATGGGGTGTTGCAGACAACGTAGTCACAACTGAATAGGGGTGTGAAGAGAGGGAAAATACTTGCGATTCTTGACAGCGTTCGCAATGTTGTTGCATGTCGTTTGCATGTTGCTCGCAACGTTTTTGCAGCCGGTTTGCATTATTTCTGCAAACGAATGCTTGCTTGTAATTGCTTGAAATTTCATCTTTTTATGATTACGTAGTATGCTGTGTATGAGAACGTATGCATGATGTTACTTAGTGTTCATGCGGCCGCTAATGCAAGGACGCTGGGGTAAGGCATAATGTTCCTGGAGAGTAATCCGTCAAAGGGAGTCGATTAATGACTGAAATTACCGCACCGAAGTCCGCGGTCACCGCGGAGCAGTTCGCAGACGAGATCCGCGAGCAGCTGAAGTACACCCAGGGCGTCACCGTCGAGCAGGCCAAGCCGGCCGACGTGTACGTCGCCGCGTCCGCCGCAGTGCGCCGCCACCTCATGGATTCCTGGTTCAAGACCCAGTCCGACATGGTCAACGGCAACACCAAGGCAGTCGGCTACCTGTCCGCAGAATTCCTGATGGGCAAGCAGCTGCGCAACGCGCTGCTCAACGCCGGTCTGACCGAGCAGTTCGACGCCGCGGTCAAGGAACTCGGCTTCTCCGTGCAGGACGTCGTCGACGCCGAGCACGAGCCGGGCCTCGGCAACGGTGGCCTCGGCCGTCTGGCCGCCTGCTTCATCGATTCGCTCGCCTCGCTGGGCGTGCCGGCATTCGGCTATGGCATTCAGTACAAGTACGGCATCTTCGAGCAGAAGTTCGATGAAAACGGCAAGCAGATCGAAACCCCGGACTACTGGCTGACCAATGAAGAGCCGTGGGGACACATCGATTACAACCGCGACCAGAAGGTTTCCTTCGGCGGCGAAGTCGTTGAGGAAGATGGCAAGAAGGTATGGAAGCCGGCTTGGTCCGTGCGTGCGGTGCCGGTCGACTACATGGTTCCGGGCTATGCTTCCGGTCGTGTGAACACCCTGCGTCTGTGGACCGCCAAGAGCTACGACGAGTTCGACCTGCTCACCTTCAACAAGTCCGAGTACCTTGACGCCGTCAAGCCGCAGGTTGAAGCTGAGAACATCTCCAAGATCCTGTATCCGGAAGATTCCACCCCGCAGGGCAAGGCACTGCGTCTCGAGCAGCAGTACTTCTTCGTGTCCGCCTCCATCCACGACGCCATCCGCGTCTTCTACCCGGGTCAGGACAAGCCGGATCTGACCACCTTCGCGGACAAGATCACCTTCCAGCTCAACGACACCCACCCGGTCATTGGCATTCCGGAGCTCATGCGCGTCCTCATGGACGAGTACGGCTACGATTGGGACACCGCCTGGACCGTCACCAACAAGACCTTCAACTACACCTGCCACACCCTGCTTCCGGAAGCCCTGGAAGTGTGGCCGTCCAAGCTCATCGGCGAACTCCTGCCGCGTCACCTCGAAATCATCGAGAAGATCCAGGACCAGTTCGCAGCCGAGCTCAAGGCCAAGGGCGTCGACGAAGCCACCATCAAGGACATGGCCATCTACACCGGCGACTCCGTGCGCATGGCCTACCTGGCCACCTACGGCGGCTCCCACGTCAACGGCGTTGCCGAGCTGCACTCCCAGCTGCTCAAGGACGTCACCCTGAAGAACTTCTCCGACGTGTATCCGGACAAGTTCACCAACGTGACCAACGGCGTGACCCCTCGCCGCTTCGTCAAGCTCGCCAACCCGCGTCTGTCCGACCTCATCACCGAAGGCCTCGGCACCGACAAGTGGGTGAGCGACCTCGAACTGCTCAAGGGCCTCGAACCGCTCGCAGCCGATGACGAATTCGTCAAGAAGTTCGCCGCCGTCAAGCAGGCCAACAAGGTTGACTTCTCCAACTACGCCAAGCGCGAATACGGCTTCGACATCGACCCGAACACCATGATCAACACCATGGTCAAGCGTCTGCACGAATACAAGCGTCAGGCACTGAAGATCCTCGCCGTGATCGCACGCTACGCCGACATCAAGTCCGGCAGGATCGCCGCCGACGATGTCATGCCGCGCACCATCGTGTTCGGCGCCAAGGCCGCTCCGGGCTACTACCTCGCCAAGCAGACCATCCAGCTGATCAACAACGTCGCCCGCGTCATCAACAACGACCCGGATGTCAAGGGCAAGCTGAACGTCTACTTCCCGTGGAACTACAACGTGCGTCTCGCACAGCACCTCATCCCGGCAACCGACCTCGACGAGCAGATCTCCCAGGCCGGCAAGGAAGCCTCCGGTACCGGCAACATGAAGTTCGCTCTCAACGGCGCCATGACCGTCGGCACCCTCGACGGTGCCAACGTCGAAATCCGTGAGCGCGTCGGCGCTGAGACTTCTTCCTCTTCGGCATGACCGTCGACGAGGTGGACGCCCTCTATGCCGAAGGCTACGATCCGAAGAAGTACTACGAGGCCGATCCTCGTCTCAAAGCCGCCATCGACATGGTCGCGGACGGCACCTTCTCCAACGGCGACAAGACCGTGTACGAAGACCTTGTCCACGATTGGCTCACCAAGGACTGGTTCATGACCCTCGCCGACTTCGGCGCCTACACCGCCATCCAGTCGGAAATCGAGGCCCTCTACGCCCAGCCGCTCGAATGGAACCGCAAGGCCCTCATCAACGTGGCGAACTCGGGCTACTTCAGCTCCGACCGCTCGATGGAGGATTACCTCGAGCGTATCTGGATGACCGGTCCGCTCAAGTAATGACGGAGCGTTATCTGCGTTGTGGAAGGCTTGACGTATCTTCGTACGCTTTCGCCTTCCACGCCTTGTGATACTGCGCTCGTCATTACTTTCGCTTCGCACGGGCCATATGTGACGTGAATTATCGCGTGATGTATGACTCGTAGCGTTAGATAGGGCGTGATGACGAAGGGACGATTCCGTTTTGGAATCGTCCCTTTTCGTTTTCCAGGGCAAAACAAAAAGCCCTGCGCGTGGGGCGCAGGGCTTGAAAGAAAGAGAAATCAGGCAGCTTCTGGGGTGGTGGGAGCGACTTCGGCTTCGCCATCCTCGACATCCTTGGTCAGGCCAAGATCGACAGGAGACGAGCTGTTCTCCCATGGCTCCTCCCACGGATCGTAATCCGGATTCTGCTGCTTGTACACATACAGACCGACGACACCGGCAAGCAAAGCTCCGAAGAGCAGTGCGAAGAACTTCCAACCGTTAGAAGACTTGTTCTCCATGACGGATCCTTTCCCAAATATCGGCGAACATTGGCTGACCTGCTCGTTCAAGCCAACTCTGTTCACTATATTAATTCCTTGAATGTGTTGATTGGGTGGATTTACGCGCCGGGGATTCACAAGAATGCAATCATTTGCAATGATTTCGCAGATTCGCGGATTCGCACGTTCCAGTAGGGTTGAAACATGGCTTATCAACGTTTCAGTCTGTTTCCCAGATTCCCCGTCGTTCAAAGACTTCTTCTCTGCACGTTCCATGCGATACCGTTGGCGTAACGGCGATCCTGTGATCACCGTTACGATCATGGCGATATGCGTCGCGGTCTGGATTGTCGAAACACTATTGAAAATCGTCTGGCCGACCGGCTGCAACGCATTCGTCGGCTCAGGCGTATTCATGCCCGCGCTGGCGACTCACCGCCCATGGACCTTCATTACGTCAATGTTCCTGCACCAGCCGGCCTCCCTATGGCACATTCTTTTCAACATGCTGACCTTGTGGTGCGTCGGGCCTGTATTGGAACGCATGATGGGGCATCTGCCATATCTCGCGTTATACGTGCTGTCAGGACTCGGCGGAAGCGCCGGCATGATGGTCTGGGCACTGTTCTCGCAAGACGGTTGGCTGACATCCGCATACGGCGCTTCCGGCGCGCTATTCGGCCTGTTCGCGGCAATTCTGGTGGTATACCAGCGCATTGGCATCGACATTCGATCCATGCTGATCTGGATGCTCATCAACTTCCTGATGCCAATCATCACGCCGAACATCGCATGGCAGGCGCATGTCGGCGGATTCATCATCGGAGGAGTGTTCGCCTGGCTGTTGGTTTCCGGTCTGCATGCGTTGCGCGGCAAAAGTCTGCAGCAGCGCACGCTGATGTACGGCGTAATCATGTTGGCCGTGATTATTGCGATTGTCGTCGCATGCAATATGAGCAATCCACTTCGCGCAAACCCCCTTCTTGGCATGTTCTTCTAGTTGGCAGGCAGGAGAAAAACAGATTTGGGGAATCGCAGACACACACTTATCCACAAATGTGGATAAGTGTGTGGATAAGTGAGGGTTGAGCTGTGGGTAAGTCGGGGATAACTCGGTGCATTATCCACAAGGATATTCACAAAACGGCGAATTCCCCGGCTTTTCAACGGTAGAAAATGTGGATAAACCGTCTGTGCATAGCGAAAAAATGGGGAAAAATGCCGTTCTATATCTTGTGGATGGCCGTAAGACTGTCCACAAGATATAGACGCTATCCACATTCGTCCACAATAATCCACGACTTATCCACATCGTGTGAAACCAGAAAATCCCCAGAATGACGACGAATCAACACAACGAAATCAGGTACGTCACCAATGACAATCATGAATGACGAGACGCGCGAATTCGTGGCGATGCATCGCAACGAGGACGTGCGCGAACTGGCGTTGAAGGCCAAACGTGTGGAAGGGCTCGACCTGCCGTTGGCGCTCGACCAGATTGCCGGATGGCAGATCGCAAGCAAAAAACTGCCACAATGGGCCTCCTGCGAAGGAATCATATACCCTCCGCACATTTCCATGGAACAGTGCTCATCGCAGTTCACAGCCCAATACAAGTCCGAAATCGCACAAACCCTGCTCGCGCCGGCCACAACCGTGCGCGTCAGAGTGTCCGATTCTGCCGAATCGGTCATGCAAACGACAAAAAGTGCGTTCCAGTTGTCCGATTCTCCAGAATCGGACACGCAAGAGGTGAAAATGGGCGCGTGGATGACCGATTCGTCAGAATCGGACACATTGGTGGCGAAAAGGGCGATGGTGGATCTGACGGGCGGGTTCGGCGTGGACTTCTCGTATCTGGCGCGCGGATTCAGCCAAGCCACTTATGTGGAACGGCAACGGCACCTGTGCGATCTGGCCGAACACAATATGGCCGCACTGGGACTCGACCAGGCGCGCATCGTGTGCGGCGACGGCGTGGAATACCTCAGGCAGATGGGTCCGGTGGACTTCATCTACCTTGATCCGGCCCGCCGCGACGAGCATGGATCGCGCACTTACGCGATCGAGGATTGCACGCCGAACGTACTCGAATTGCGTGACCTGTTGCTCGCCAAATCGCAGTACACGCTGGTCAAGCTTTCGCCGATGTTGGATTGGCGCAAGGCGGTCGCCGATTTCGACGGGACCGTACGCGAAGTGCATATCGTGGCCACCGGCAACGAGTGCAAGGAACTGTTGCTGGTATTGGGTCAGCAGGTGCATGAGGAACCATCCGCGCCGCGCGTGTTCTGCGTGAACGACAATCAGCGGATCGACTATGATTCCGCCGCATATACGCAGGGCCTGCGCATTGGCGGCAAACCGCTGCCGGAGGCGAAAAACTACTTGTATGAGCCGAATGCGTCGATTATGAAGGCCGGTTGCTTCGATCTGGTGGAGGAACGATTCGGTGTGACGCAGGTCGGTCCAAGCAGTCACCTTTTCGTGTCGGCAACGCCGGTTGCCGATTTTCCCGGCAGAGGATTCGCGATTGAAGCGATCGGCGGCATGAATAAAAAGGATATAAAACGACTGCTGAATGGCACGAAACAGGCCAATATCGCGGTACGTAACTTCCCGCTTACCGCACCGCAGCTACGCAAGAAATTGAAGCTTGCCGACGGTGGTCCGGTCTATCTGTTCGGCACTACCATGCAGGGCTGCGATCATGTGCTGCTGCGCACGTCGAAAATCTGAAAAACAAACCGGAATCGAAAAAAGAAACAGGCGAACCGGGATTGGCAAGGCAGTCGCGAAAGACCGCGTACGTTTGCGAAAGAGCGTGAAACCTACGAAAAGATTGCGAGATAATCGTAAAAGGGCATGCGAAAAGGGCGTCTGACCGCACGTTGTACAGACGCCCTCAAATCGCAGGAAAGGCGAAACTACGCTTTAGCGCCACCACATGGTCATGATGAATCCGATCATGATGATCGCGAATGCGATGGCCAGATTCCACGCGCCGATGTTCGGAATCGGGTAGTCGGAAGTCAGGTAGTAGACGACCGCCCAGATCAGACCGATGATCATCAGCGCGCAGAACAGCGGCACGAACCAGCGTGGATTGGACTTGGTGCCCTTGATGGTTTCCTCCACGCGGCGGGTGTTCTCCGCCTGACGGTTCATCATGCGCTGCATCTGCGGGCTCAGGGAGTCCTTATCGGCGGTAGCGTTCAGCACCGCTTCGACGCGATCCATCGGAATGTCGTGATCGTCATCGTCGTCGGAATCAGCGGATTCGTCAGAAGTGGAATCGACGGTGGTTTCCTCAGCGGCATCCTGAACGGTTTCGTTGCTCTCTTCAACGGCAGCGGTGTCGTCCGTGGACTGCAGATCGTTCTGATCGTCCGCGGTGGTTTCGTGCAGCTCTTCGTCAGCCATCAGCATAGTCTCCTTTAATAGGCTAAAAGTCATAATAGTGGGTAGACTCGAAAGCGGCGAACTCACAGCGCAAAACTGTTCATAATCAGAGCAAATGCTTAATGGGAATCAGGAAGGTCCGCATGGCGAAGCACACCGGCAAGCACACCGCGAAACGGTCGAAAGCGGCCGGAGTGGCGGCATTCCTTGTGCTCATGTTCTCCGGATTCCTGCTCGCCACGAACCTGCGCGTGAACCGTTCCGTCGTGGTGACCAACGACACCGCCGAACTCGTGGAACAACGCGTGAAAAAAAGTCAACTCCCTGCAGACGGAAGTCGACGCGCTCAGCTCCCGCGTGAACGATCTGAGCAAAACCCTGAACAGCCAGGACGACGCCGACCAGCAAGACAGCGAAAGCGCCGGCAACGGCACCATGCTGCCCGCGGTGGAAGGCCCCGGACTCGTGGTGACGCTCGACGATTCGCCACTCTGGGAAAACATGGTCGATTCCAGCGGCTCCACCTCCAACATCAACGATTACGTGGTGCACCAGCAAGACGTCGAAGCCGTGGTGAACGCGCTTTGGGCGGGCGGCGCGGAATCCATGATGATCATGGACCAGCGTGTGCTGTTCAATTCCGCAGTGCGCTGTTCCGGCAACGTGCTGCCTTTTGCAGGGCCAAAAAGTATTCGCCGCCATTCACCATTTCCGCGATCGGCCCGGTCGAGACAATGAAAAAGGCGCTCGACAATTCGCAGGAAGTGACCATATACCGGCAGTACGTCAGCGCGTTCGGCTTGGGATGGCAGGTCGACGAAAAAGAAAAACTCCATTTCGACGCGACCGACGCATTGCAACAGCCGCTGCAATACGCGCAGGCGATGAACAACGAAACAGACGGATCGCAGCAAACGGACGAAACGCAGGAATCGCAAGAGGGGAAGTAACCGATGAAGCACGTGGCACCAAAACAGCGTCGCAAAAGCGTGGTCTGGACGATACTTGGCATCCTCGCCGAACTCATGCTGACCGCGGCGGCCGTCTGCGCGCTCTACATCGCATGGCAAATGTGGTGGACGGGCGTGCAGGCCGAACACAACCAAATCGAAACACGCCAATCCGTATCATGGTCCGACCCCGGCCAATCCGACAGCGTCACCATTGCGCAAGCGCAGGAAGGCGACCCGCCAACGCAACCGCAAAGCGCACAGGAAGGCGAGCTCATCGCCCAGGTCTACATTCCGCGATTCGGCAGCCAATGGCAGCGCAACCTCGTTGAAGGCACCTCTCTCACCGAACTCAACAAGCACGGACTCGGCCACTACAAGGATTCGCAAATGCCTGGCCAAGTCGGCAATTTCGCCTTCGCAGGGCACCGCAACGGCTACGGACAGCCACTCGGCGACGTCGACAAACTGCAGGAAGGCGACCCGATCATCGTGCGCACGCAGGATTACTGGTACGTCTACCACTACACCAGCTACAAAATCGTGCTGCCGACCGACATCGAAGTGGTCGCCGCCAACCCCGAAAACCCCGGCGCGACGCCAACCAAACGCATGCTGACCATGACCACATGCGAACCGAAATACTCCACGCCGACACACCGCTGGATCAGCTACGCGGAATTCTCATACTGGGCGAAGGTGTCCGACGGCATCCCCAGGAGCTCGCCTCCACCGACTCCAACGGCAAGTCAAATTCGTCAACAACGAAAAATCGTCGATCGTCGCATCCGTCAGCTCACTCCAACCGTGGGTTCTCGGCGCGCTCGCCGCATATGCGATCATCTTCCTTTCCGCGCTGGTGGCATGGCGTTGGCCGTATCTCGCCGACGTGCGCGCAGGACGCCGCGAAAAGCCGGAATTCAGCTTGTACGGCGGATTGATGCGATTGCAGCCGGGTGTGCTTCCGATTCGACTTGTGCTCATGGCGTTGCTGATTTTCGCGGCGGCCGCATCGTGCTTTGAATGGCTGTTCCCGTGGGCTGCGACGAATATTCCGGCATTGCAGGAAATGTCGAATTACACGGCCATATAAAGCTGTATTCAGGTGCCTTCCGGCGGTCTGCCGGAAGGCTTGCTGGCAGTTTTGCTGGCAGACGTGAAAGCGATTGCTGCGATCTGCGATTATCACGATTGCTGCGATTGCTGCGTGAGACGCGCGCCGCGTCACGACATGTTGCGCACGTACACTGCTATGCAAACGCAAATATTCGCGCAACGTAAGTATTCGAAGCATTCGAACGCCGACATTCCGACGTTGATAGGAGCATGATGACCGATTCCGCACGCATTTTGGTCGTGGACAACTACGATTCGTTCGTTTACACGATTGTCGGCTATTTGAAGACGTTGGGTGCCGCGGTGACGGTGGTGCGCAACGATGCGATCGATCCGGGCGAAGCCGATGTGATCGACGAATACGACGGCGTGCTTATTTCTCCCGGCCCGGGCGCTCCGGCCGATTCCGGTGCCAGCGAAGGCATGATTCGCCTGTGCGCGGAGCAGTCCAAGCCCATGTTCGGCGTGTGCCTCGGCATGCAGGCGCTGGCCGAAGTGTTCGGCGCGACCGTAAGCCACGCGCCGACCATCATGCACGGCAAAACCAGCTTGGTGGAGCATATCGACGATGAGATCTTCGAAGGCGTCGCCAATCCGATGACCGCCACCCGCTACCATTCGCTGGCCGTGGAGCCCGATTCCGTGCCGGAAGAGCTGGTGGTGACCGCGTGGACGCAGGTCGACCACATCGTGCAGGGCATCAAGCACTGCAGCAAGCCGATGTATGCGGTGCAGTTCCACCCCGAATCCGTGATGACGCAGGACGGCTACCGTCTGCTTGCGAACTGGCTGAAGGTGTGCGGCCAGGAGAACGCCGTGGAACGTTCCAAGGGATTGCAGCCCAAGGTCGCGGCCTAAGGTCGCAGCAAGAAGACGTGGGAAGTGCGAAAACGCATGGTACAAGCGATGGTACAAGCGTGGAAACGTAAGTCGCGCAATCTCAATCGTAAGAAAATACAAAATCGTAAGAAAACACGAATCGCAAAAGAACATAAGACCGTAATGAGGAAGGCCCAGCTGGCATTTCAGCTGGGCCTTCCTTGTGAATGATGGCGGTTATCTCGACCGATCAGTTGCCTTCGGGAGTGTTGTTGCCTCCGTCGGTGTTGCCGCCGTTGCCGCCGTTGTTGCCGTTGTTGCCGTTGTTGCCGCCATTATTGGTGCTGGACGACTTCGTGGTCAACGTGATCGTGGCTCCGCTGTCGGACTGGGTGCCGGCGGTCGGTGACATGTCTGTGACCGTGCCATCCTCCGGGCCGGAAACCGTGACCTGGAAACCGTAGCTTTCCAACAGGCTCTTGGCGCCCGCATAGCCCATGCCGACCACGCTGGGCACGCTGATCTGCTGCTTGCCGGTAGACACCCAAATCGTGACCGCGGTACCGGCCTCGACCGTGCTTCCAACACCCGGCTCGACGCGGGTGACGGCGCCGGAAGCGATGGAATCGGAATATTCGCTTTCGATGGTGATCTGCGTCAGACCGGCCTGCTTCAGCTGCTCGATAACCGTGTCTTTCGGCTGTCCGATCAGATTGTCGGGAATCTTGGTCATGCCGGACGAAATGTACAGCGTGATGATCGTGCCCTTGGTCTGCTTTGAATGGGCGGCAGGATCCGTGCTTACCACCTTGTCTTTTTCGATGGAGGCATTGTCGACCGTGCGCACGTTACCCACCTTGAAGCCGGCGGCCTCAAGAATGGATTTCGCGTCATCCTGGCTCTTGTTCGACACATCCGGAACGGCGACCGACTGAGGGCCGGTGGAGAACCACACGGAAACCGTGGAGCCCTTGGCGACCTTCTTGCCGCCCGCCGGATTCTGCTTGGTGATGGTGCCCTTCGGCTCGCTCGAATCGGAATCCTCTCGGGCATCGAGCTTCAGACCCTTGGCCGCGAGCTGCTCTTCGACGCGCGCCTCGGAAATATTCGCCGTGGCGGTGAAATTAGGAACTTCCACCATGTCGGCGGTGGAGTCGCTCTTGTTCAGCATGAAGAACACACCCAGAATGACCAGCAGCGCCACCAGACCGCCCACCACGGAGCCGATGATGATCTGCTTCTTCTTACGCGCCTTAGCGGCCTCGGCACGCTGTTCCGCGCGGGTTTTTGTGGATACGCCGTTCTGTGGGTTCGGCACGGCCTCGAACTGGCCCGTAACGGGATTGAACGCCTGCGTCGCGGCGGTTTCACCGGCAGGAGTCATGGCCACGGTGTTCGCGTCCATTTCGGCCTGCTTGCGTGCCTTCATATTGGTCAGATCGGTCAACGGATTGAACGCGGCCGCCATCGGCACGCCGCCGTTCATGAACGTCAGCAAATCGTTCTTGAATTCGGAAGCCGTGGCGTAACGGTTCTGACGATCCTTCGCCATCGCCTTCGCGCAAATCGAATCCCACATCTTCGGCAAGCCGGGAACGACCGAACTTGGGGGAGTGGCGACCTCCGAAACATGCTGGTAGGCGATCGCAACCGCGGAATCGCCGGTAAACGGCGGCCTTCCGGTAAGCATTTCATACAGCACGCAACCTGCGGAATACAGGTCGGAACGCATGTCGACGCTTTCGCCGCGTGCCTGCTCGGGAGACAGGTATTGCGCGGTTCCGACCACACCCTGCGACTGCGTCATCGTGGCGGCGGAATCGTCGAGCGCGCGGGCGATGCCGAAGTCCATGACCTTGACCACGCCCTGCTCGGAAATCATGATGTTGCCGGGCTTGATGTCGCGGTGGATGATGCCCATGCGATGCGAATACTCAAGCGCGTTGAGCACGCCCATCATCACCTGTTCGGCGTCGCGCTGGCTCAGAGCGCCATTCACTTTGAGAATGTCGCGCAAGGTCTGGCCCTTGACATATTCCATCACCAGATACGGCAGATGTTCGGTCTGGCCGGTTTCCGTGGCGACGACCTCTTCGCCCGAATCGTAGATGTTCACGATATTCGGATTGTTCATCTGCGCCACGGAATGGGCTTCGCGACGGAAACGCTCAAGGAAGATCTTGTCGTTGGCGAAGTCGGCGCGCATGATCTTGACCGCGACGGTACGCCCAAGGCGCGTATCGAGCGCCACGTGCACTTCGGCCATGCCGCCACGGCCGACCAGTTGGCCGAGCTGGTAACGTCCACCAGCCAAAGAGGTAGGCATGTTGATGTTCATCCCTGTTCCTTCCCATCAGTGCTCAAGGAGATATGAGGTCTGCTGACCACGCGTCGCGGAAGTCTTCCGCCTGTAGGCACCACCATCGTGTCAGCCAATTGTGTCTGCTGGTCGAGCAGACGGCGTTCGATGCGGGACAACGTGCGCGACACCGTCAACGCGTCCTTCGGACGGTCAAGCGGGTCTTTGGACAGCATCGACATGACGAATTCACGCAGCTGCACGTCGACGGAGTCTGGCAGCGGCGGAACCGGATTGTTGACATGTGCTGCGGCGATGTCGACCGGCGTGGCACCCGTGAACGGACGATGCCCGCACAGGCCCTCGTAGGCGACGATGCCAAGCGAATAGATATCGGATTGAGGCGTGGCATGCTGGCCCTGCGCCTGCTCCGGGGAAATGTACTGTGCGGTGCCCACCACCCATGCCGTCCTGCGTGATCTGCTCCTGATTGGTGGAGTAGGAGACGCCGAAACGGTGATTTTCACCTCGCCGGAATTCGGACACCAATGATGTTTCGCAGGCTTCACGTCGCGGTGGAT
>ENA-OQEL01000296-OQEL01000296.1-human-gut-metagenome-genome-assembly--contig:-NODE-296-length-19110-cov-3.410999_pt1 | contig 19110 bp, 19 predicted proteins | sample MGYA00242796_ERZ504637 | MGnify/ENA primary metagenome ERZ504637 (study PRJEB26092, sample SAMD00036306) | human gut metagenome | host: Homo sapiens | study: EMG produced TPA metagenomics assembly of... | reverse complement strand
ACAGGAATCTGTCTCGTTTCTCCCATTATAGCACACCGCCGTGCGTGTGCAAACATTGTTCTATTCTTTATCATCTTTTTACAGCAGAAAATCTGCCAGAATCACATTGCTGACGGAAATCCCATCGCGTGTCAGAGCCAGGCGCCCGCTGTGTTCCTGTAAAAGATGCATCGCTTCGTATTTCTTCAGAACCCCGCCGTATACGGCATGGATCTCCTTTCCAAACTTCTCCTCAAACTCCGCCGTCGAGATCCCTTGTGTCATTCGAAGGCCGAGAAACATAAATTCTTCCATGGCATCCTGCCGGGAAAGAATTTCCTCATCCTCACGGATCTTTTCCAGTGCTCCGCACGCTTTCAGATACAAAGATCGATCTGCCGTGTTCGTCCACCGGCGGTTTCCAAATAACGATGCCGCGGAAGGCCCGAACCCCAGATAATCCGTCCTTTTCCAGTAGCCGATATTGTGGCGGCATGCGAAGCCCGGCTTTGCATAATTGGAAATCTCATACTGGAAAAAGCCGTATTCTGCGAGGATTTCCGCCGTTCTGGCATACATTTCGCGTTCTGTGTCCTCATCCGGCAGATCCAGTTTCTGCTCCGCAAACGGGGTTCCCGGCTCCACGATCAGGCTGTAGGCGGAAATGTGCTCCGGAGAAAGCTCCGCGATCGTCCGAAGACTCTCTTCCCATTTCTCTTCACTCTGCTCCGGCAGACCTGACATCAGATCCACGTTGATATTCGCAAACCCGGCATCCCGTGCCAGTGCAAAACTCTCCTGAAATTCCGCAAACGTGTGGATTCTTCCCAGCCGTTTCAGCTCCTCATCGTGAACCGACTGACAGCCGATACTGATCCGGTTGAAGCCGCTCTTCCTGTAACATTTCAGTTTTTCCGCATCCAGCGTTCCCGGATTGGCCTCCAGCGTAATCTCAGCATCCTCTGAAAAAACGTACTTGCTCCGCAGTTTTTCCATCACACGGGCGAGCATTCCGGCATCCACTGCGGATGGTGTTCCGCCGCCGAAAAAGACGGAAATCACTTCACTTTCTGCCGTCTCTTCCGCTGCATCGATTTCTGCCAGCAGAGCCTCTTCATACTCCTTCTGCATTGCTTTCGTGCCCGGTCCCGAGACAAAATCACAGTAGGCGCATTTCCGGATGCAGAACGGGATATGCACATAGAGTTCCAGTGGTTTTCTTTTTTTATTCATTCTGCTTTTCCTCCGTACGATCGAAAGACCGGCCCCTGCGCTCCCGCAACAGCAGGCGGCGCCGACAGGCCGGTCTCATTTTTATTTCTTAATTTTCATCCAGTTTCAGCACGCTCATAAAGGCTTTCTGCGGAATCTCCACGTTTCCTACCTGGCGCATCCGCTTCTTACCTTCCTTCTGCTTCTCCAGCAGCTTCTTCTTTCGGGAAATATCGCCGCCGTAGCACTTGGCGAGGACGTCTTTGCGCATCGCGCGGACGGTTTCTCTGGCGATAATCTTCGATCCGACAGCCGCCTGGATCGGGATTTCGAAGAGCTGCCGCGGAATCTCTTCTTTGAGCTTCTCGCACATCTTTCTTCCGCGCTCGTAGGCAGATCCCTCGAATACGATGAAGGACAGCGCATCCACTTCTTCTTTATTGACGAGGATATCGAGTTTTACAAGCTCGCTTCTCTCATAGCCGAGCATGCTCGTAGTCGAATGACGCGTAACCTTTGGAGCGGGATTTTAAGGCATCAAAGAAATCGTAGATAATCTCATTCAGCGGGAGATGGTAATGAAGCATCGCACGCGTCGTCTCCATGTATTCCATTCCCTGATACTGGCCTCGTCTCTGCTGGCAGAGCTCCATGATCGGTCCGATGTAGTCGGTCGTCACCATAATCTCTGCTTTTACCAGCGGCTCTTCCATATAATCAATCTCGGACGGGTCCGGCAGATTCGACGGGTTGGTCAGGTCAATGACGGTTCCGTCGGTTTTGTGAACCTTATAGATAACGCTCGGTGCGGTCGTCACGAGATCCAGATTGTACTCACGCTCCAGGCGCTCCTGAATAATTTCCAGGTGAAGCAGTCCAAGGAAACCGCAGCGGAAGCCAAAGCCCAGTGCTGCCGATGTCTCCGGCTCGTAGAAGAGGGATGCATCGTTTAACTGCAGTTTTTCCAGCGCGTCGCGCAGATCGCCGTACTGTGCGCCGTCGGCCGGGTACATGCCGCAGTATACCATCGGGTTGACTTTTTTGTAGCCCGGCAGTGCTTCTGCACACGGACGGTCGGCATCGGTCACGGTATCACCCACGCGGGTGTCGCGCACGTTTTTGATGCTGGCGGTGATATAGCCTACCATTCCGGCGGAGAGCTCGTCGCACGGGATCAGACGGCCTGCGCCGAAGTAGCCGACCTCGACAACTTCCTCGACAGCGCCTGTCGCCATCATGCGGATTCTCGTTCCATTTTTTCACGCTTCCTTCCATTACACGGCAGGAAATGATGACGCCGCGGTATGCATCGTAAACAGAGTCGAAATCAGTGCTTTTAACGGTTCCGTCGGATCACCTTCCGGTGCCGGAATTTTCTGTACGATCTGTTCGAGCACCTCGTCCACGTTCAGGCCGGGTTTTTTGCGGCAAATCCGCGGAGCATCCTGCGCTTCCAGTCCGATGACATCCTCGATCTCTGCAATTACACGGTCCGGCTCGGCGCTTGGAAGGTCTACTTTGTTGATGACCGGGAACACATCCAGGTCATGGTCAAGGGCGAGATAGACGTTGGCAAGGGTCTGCGCCTCGATACCCTGCGATGCATCGACAACGAGCAGCGCGCCGTCGCATGCGGCAAGGCTTCTGGAAACCTCATAGTTGAAGTCAACATGGCCCGGGGTAGTCAATCATGTTTAAAATGTACTCCTCGCCGTCGGCCGCTTGTATACGGTACGGACTGCCTGTGCCTTGATCGTGATGCCGCGCTCACGCTCCAGATCCATATTGTCCAGCACCTGATCCTGCATCTCACGCTCGGTCAAAAGGCCTGTTTCTGAATAATACGGTCCGCAAGGGTTGATTTTCCATGGTCGATATGGGCAATAATACAAAATTACGAATTTTACTCTGATCTATTCCTGACAAGTTTTTTCCTCCTGCTTTTTCCCTACGATACCAGATTGCTCCATATTTCGTACTCCCGCAATCTGTCTATTTTGTATGATACGAAATTTCCACTCAAAAAATGCAAGATAAATTTTATCCGCCTGATGCCGGACTTTTGCCCGACAGAACCTTATGCAGGATATCCGAAAACGGCCCCATTGCATTTTTCACCTCCTCGACCGTATTCGTCTGCGCACCAACCTCGAGAAGAACAGATCTCGGACGGAGATGGAGGTTGTAGCGGTAGCCTTTTAAATAGATACAGCGCGAAAAGCCGGGATAATACTGTTCTGCCTCATACTCCATCTGAAAGGAAAATGCAAGGTTTTCCGCCTGATACGGATTGGGCAGGCTTGTCAGTTCGCCGCTTTCTTTCGTGCGGGAAAGGCCGTTGAAAAACATGATCTGCGCGGTCGGCTTTCCGTTGATTTCTGTCACAAGACGTTTTGAACCATTGACCCCGTCCCGGTGCAGGTCGATCACGACCTGAATGGACGGGTGTTCTTCCAGCGCCGCTGCGATGACCGGCTCCGCGTAGTTGTAGGCGCGGCTCCGCTCGAGACAGCCTTCTTTCATATCAAATGCCTCCGTAATATGAAGCACTTCGTATCCGTACTGCTTTTCCAGAAGCTCCTGCAGATCATCACCGAGGCCGATTACCGTGTCCGCTCTTTCTCCCGGACGGGAATCGGCGAAGGTTTCCTGCGAATGGGTATGATAGATCAGAATCTGCGGGCCTTCGGCATTTTCCGGCAGGGTCAGGTCTTTTCCGAGCAGGGTGCTGCCGTCGATCTCGCCCGGCAGGACCGAAGTGTTGGGATCGACAACGAAGAAGCGGTTCAGGAGCGCCTGCGGGTCAGCAAGAAGGTCAGGGGAAATTGTCTCCTGAATCGTGTCGGCCTCCGGGTAGAGAATCTCACGCGGTGCGCCGCCGGTTTCGATGGTCTCCTCCGGGACAGACTGCGGTGCTTCGGGTTCTGCCGTTGATGCCGACTCTCCGGCTGCCGGTTCTGTGATTCCTGTTTCCGTCTGCTTCCGGCTCCGTGATTTCCATTCCATCTTTTTGAGTTTCATCTTTTTGAGTTCCATTCTTTTGATCTTCCTCAGTTCCCTGCTCCTTCGATTCTGTCTGCCCTCTTTCTGCTCCCGGTCCCGGATTCGAATCCTGCTTCGCCGTATCCGTTTCCGCTGCTTCTGTCCCGGCAGACAGCGTATTTTCTGCCGTGCTTCCCTCCCGAAGCGCCGGTATCTGATCCCGCACTGCCGCGAGGAGATTTTCCATCCATCCCCTTCCGTCCTCTTTTCCGTCATAAAAAAGAAGCGGCATCATCACATCCACGGATAACTGCTCCGCCTGTGCTGCCGCCCGCTGCAGCAGAACTTTCCCCTCTAAGAAATGATTTTTCCGGAGAACCGCTGCACTGCGGAACAGCAGTATACTGCAGGACAGGAAAAGACATCCCCATCCGAACCATCGTCCATTTCGCCTGGCATTCCACATATTATCACCATATTCATGATATGTTACATTTCCCCCGAAAATGCCTGATTCATACCTGCCGCAAGAACCCCGGCTAGGCGGCGGACCATCTCGTCGATCTCTTTTGTCGTCACGTAAAGGCTTTCGAGCGCCGGTGAAATGACTTCTCCCAGAAATTCATCCATCTCGGACTCCTCCAGCGATTCCAGAACGCCTGCGACGGCATCGTGGACGATCGTTCCTGCCCCTACAACGGTCGGCACACCGATTCCGATGACCGGCACGCCGAGTGTCTCCTGATTTAAGGCATTGCGGTGGTTTCCGACGCCCGAGCCCGGCCAGATTCCGGTGTCGGCAAGCTGGATCGTACAGTTCAGCCGGTGAATACTGCATGCGGCAAGGGCATCCACGGCGAGAATCACATCTGGATGGGTCTGTTCTGCCGTTCCGCGCAGGATTTCCACTGCCTCCATGCCCGTCTGTGCCATAACGCCGGGAGCAAGGGCACTCACTTCCCGGCCCTTCTTTCCGTAGGTGCGCACCAGATGGCGCGTAACGTTAAGTTGCTCCACCGTCTCCGGCCCGAGCGCATCCGGCGTGATGCCGCGGTTGCCGAGGCCGGCCACAAGAACGGATCCGCACGCTTCCGGCACCATTTCCATCAGACAGTGGGAAAACTCCTCCGCCGCTTTCCGGCTCTCCTCCTCGTCTGCCGTCAAAAGCAGCGGCGCTTCGATCGTCACATACGTCCCTTTCGGCTTTCCCATCATTTTTGCACCCTGCTCCGATGTGATTTTCACAATGGTTGTCTGAATTTCCGCCTTTCTTTTCTTCTTCTCAATCTCGACCCCGGAGATCTCCACATGGTCCCTCTCAAATTTTTCCTGATTCTCCATCGCCAGGTCTGTCCGCATCCTATACTTTCCTATCATACTTTTCTCCTTCTCCTGTATTTTTGTTGTAGTTTTTGCAATTTTTTCAAAAATATGTATTGACAAACCATGCGAAATATTATAGGATAATAAAGCATGTTTCAGTGGAGCGCCCGTGTCTGTTCCATTGAATAACATCCCTTAAATCACATTAATTTTAAAAATATTGGAGGTGTACAGTTTGGCTAACATTAAATCCGCAAAGAAAAGAATCCTGGTAAATCAGACAAAGGCAGACCGCAACAAAGCAATCCGTTCTGCAGTTAAGACTTCTATGAAAAAAGTAGATGCTGCTGTTGCTGCAAACGATAAAGAGGCTGCTGCTGCTGCATTAGTAAATGCGATCTCTACCATCGACAAGGCTGCTTCTAAAGGCGTTTATCATAAAAACAACGCTGCCAGAAAAGTATCCAATCTGAGCAAAGCTGTAAACTCAATCGCATAATAAAGATATAAAGCAAAGAGAACTTAGTCATACCGTCATGTGGCTGGGTTCTTTTTTATGCTTACCAAAAGAGTGCGCCGCGACAGATCTTTTGATAAACACAGAACAAGGCGTACCGGTACAGGAAAACTGGCCGATACGCCTTGTTCTTTTTAGAAAACTCTGCTCTTACGCCGCCCTGCTGTATTTCGTAATCAGCAGCTCCACGCTCAGCAGATCGGAAATTTTTCCCGTCTTCACGTCCTCTTCCATCTGCACGCAGTCATTGACCGCCGCTTTTAATTCCTCCGCCGCATACTGGCGCGACATGGGAATATAGTTCCGCACAACGAAGCTCTGCAGTCCCGTCCGTTTTGCGATCGTCGCCTGATCGCAGTGCTCTGCCAGCAGCTCTTTGACCTGCAGCAGCAGATTGAACTGGCGTGCCAGCAGAAAGAGAATCCGCATCGGCGGCTCCTTTAAAGCCAGCAGATCCTGATACAGATCGAGCGCTTTCCGCTGCTTCTTCTCCGTTACCGCGCGGATCATCTCGAAAATCCGGTTCGTAATCTGCGTTGTGCAGACTGCCTCGATATCCGCCCGCGTGATCACATCTCTTCCCATCGTATAGCTGAGCAGTTTTTCCAGCTCCTGCGAGATATTTCCCATATCCGTGCCCGTCTTTTCCAGAAAATCTTCCATATCCTGGCGCGTGATCTTTTTTCCCTCTTTTTTCATCATGCCGAGTACCCAGGTCATCAGCGTCTTTTCGTCCTGACGAGCAAATTCCACTGCTCTTCCCTGCTTCTGCACCGCCTTGTACATACGGTTCCGCTTATCGACTTCCTCCTCCACGAAGATCAGCACCAGATAATCCGGCAGGGATCCCATGTAGTCTGCCAGCGCGTCGGCTTTGTTTTTGAAAAATCCTGTATTTTCCAGCAGAATCACACGGCGGTCCGCAAAAAACGGCATCGTCTCCGCAAGGTCAATCACTTTGGGAATCTCGGTTCCTTTTCCCTCAAAGCGGGAGAAATTCATCGTGTCGTCCTCCGGCAGCAGTGCGTTTTTCAGCTTGTTTTATACTGATGCTTCAGATAGGCTTCTTCTCCGTAGAGCAGGTAGGCCTGCTTAAAATTCTGCGTTTTGATATCTTCTAAAATGCTTTTCATTCCATCCTCTTTCTTTCGTTCCGGCAGAAGCACGTTTGCGCAGTGCCGCAGCAGCCGGAGCTTTTGACCATTCAGGAGACGGGAAATTCCACATCCGACCGGTATCCGTGAACCGCCAGGCGGTCACGCTTCAGCTGTACTGTCACGGCTCCATCCACCGGTGTTCCGTAGATATGGCTTTTGCAGGCACGAAGCCGCTCCAGCAGCTCCCGGTGCGGATGGCCGTACCGTCCCGGCCACGCGCAGGAAATCAGGCTGATCTGCGGCTGTATGCGGTTCAGAAATGCCTCGCTCGTTGAATTTCTCGAGCCGTGGTGCGCCACCTTTAAAATCTGGCACCGCTCTGCCGCTCCCAGGACCTCTTCTTCTCCGCTTCCCTCCAGATCTCCCGTCAGAAGTGCGCGGCAGGCACCGCAGGAAAGCTGTAATACAACACTTCCGGCGTTTTCCTCTCCCGTATAGTCTTCGCCCGCTCCCGGATGAAGTACCGATACGGTGAGTTCTCCTGCACGGATCTCGTCTCCCTTTTTTAGATATTCTACCATAATTCCCGCTTTTTGTGCGGCTAAAATAAAAGGATTTTCTTTTTCGCTTCCTTTCATCCACACAGGCAGGAACAGATGGCGGATGCGAAGCGCCGTTTTCTGCTCCCTGATCAGCTCCAGCAGTTCGAGGATTCCGTTCGTGTGATCTGCGTCCGGGTGCGTGACAACAACGGCATCAAGAGCGGCAATGCCGCGCTGTTTCAGATATGGGAGAATCCTTTTTTCCCCGACCGCAGACGCACTGCTGCTCCCGCCGTCATTCAGCATCACAAAACGGCCGCTCTCCACCACCAGCGAATCGCCCTGGCCGACGTCCAGCGCTGTAATGGAAAACGTTTCCCGGGGACGGTAAAAAAAGCAGAACACAGGCAAAAAACATGGTAATACCAAAGAGCATCCGCTCCCGCTTTCGTGCCTGCGCACCTTTTCGTTTTGCCCCATCCGGATTCATCTCCCGTTTTCGTTTTCGCACATACAGTATCACCAGCAGACCGGTCAGAATGATTCCATATCCTGCCATCTGCCATTTTTCCGGCTGACCGCAGATCCACACATTTCCCGGAATCTGTGCGACCGCCGCTGTCATCTGCCGCAGAAGTGTGAGCAGGAACCGCGTCGGAAGCAGAACAACACTTCCCGCTTTCACGCTTGCCAGTCCCGCCAGAAGCCCCGCAGCACCCGTCAGCAGCACCGCCGTCATGACAGCTCCTGCAAACAGATTCGGCAGAAACGCAAAGAGCGGAATCTCATAAAAATACCACGCCTGCAGCGGGATCATGACAAGCTGCAGGGAAAGGTACACCATCGCAGCCTCTTTTCCTTTCGCCGCAAGCTTTTCCAGCCCCGTTTTTTCCCCGCGTCTCTTCCGTTCCGCCTTCTCCCCCGCCAGAACCGGATAAACCCCGGAAATGGCTGTTACTGCTCCAAACGAAAGCCAGAACCCGCTCTGCTCCAGATACGAGGGGTTTTCTGCCAGCATCAGAATTGCCGCAAGAGAGAGCGCACTTAAGGAATCATACGTCCTTCCCACTGCGACAGCTCCCATCCGCACCGCAAACATCACCACTGCACGCACGGTCGCCGTTCCGCTGCCGGTAAACATGCCATACAGCACCATACCGGCGGCCGCTGCCAGAGACGCGGAAGTTTTCGGCAGATGCAGCGCCATCAGCAGCCGTCGGAGTGCCATGCCGAGCAGCATCAGATGCATGCCGGAAACGGAAATCAGGTGCAGCAGACCGCTCTGCTGATACGCCAGATACGTCTCCTCCGTGAGTTCCGACCGTTCCCCCGAGCAGCATCGCAGAAAGCACACCTGCCTCCTCCTCCGGCATCATTTCTTTTAAAACGGCACAGCACCGCTCCCGCTCCAGCCGGAGCGCTTCGCCGAGATTCCACCGCCCGGCATCCACAACTTCCTCCCGTTCCGAAATCACGTAGAACGCACAGCCTTTTCCCTCATAATATGTTTTCTCATCAAACATCCCCGGATTGCGCGGGCTTTCCGGCTTTTTTTACAGTTCCGTACACCCGCACAGCGGCTCCGACCGGCAGATCTCCCCGCTTTGCGAGCAGATAAATTTTCCCTTTGCTTCCCTCCCCACGCAGCACATACCCGTTGTTGCTGCTCTTTTTCTCATACGTTTCAATTGTCCCTGCAATCCACACCTTCCTGCCCTGCTGCGCTTTGTTTTCGTATTTGGGGTCAGAAAAAGGCGTGCCAAGAGGCACGCCCGCAATCCGCAGCAGCACAAGCACCAGCATGAATCCAAGACACGCCAGGCACATGGGCCGTTTTCTCATGTATCTTTTTCCTCCAGATAAGACAGGTCTTCCTCGTAGAACTGATTGAGTTTCATCGTTTCACGGAAGGTTACATCGCTCTCTCCGTTGATGGAAAACTGCACCTTATCCACCTTACAGTTCGCCGTGATGGAATCCACCACCGCGTAAATCGGAATCTGCTCCGCCACACTCGAAAGCGCAGAATCCTTAAAAGATTTGTCAAAATTCACATAGGCAATCCGATCGGATGTCGTGACACTTAAGACATTCATCGTATCCGGCAGCACTGCATAGTGGCCGTCTTCTTTCGGTCCCTTCATCAGCTGCTCCACCACGACACGTTCCAGCGGAATGTTCGTGCTGTACGGCACCCGCCGCGTCTCTTTCACAAGATGATCGCCTGCTTCATTTGCAAAATACAGTGTCAGCGTCGCATACTGATACTGATAAATTTCCCTTCCGGAATTTTCCAGAAAGCTGTCCGCCGTCATCGTTCCGATCTCGCGTCCTTTGGAATCCTTTAACGGATCCCCGTCAATCAGAAGCGTCACGCGCTCCACCTCCGGAACCTGCACAAAGGTACGCACCAGTCCTGCACGCACCAAAACCTCCTGCGGCCGCGCAAGCTCTCCGTACTCTCCACTTAAGTTCAGCGTAAGGAGCCCGTTCTCCAGCGTATACGTCTTGATGGAAATCCCATTGGAAAGAAGTGCCTGGTTTCCGTCCTTGGCAGGTTTCTCCTGCAGCGCGTCAACCAGCTCCTTGATCAGTTTCTGATCCGTTCCTTCTTTTGGTTCATACGGCTCCTGCACCAGTGTTGTGCCGGTTTTGTCCAGGCAGTACAGGTGATACGCCGACTCCTTCTGGCTCTTCTGCCACTGCCCGCAGCCGCTAAGAAGCAGCACGCCGGCCAGCAGTACGCCAAGTATCCGTTTCATGTGCGCCACCTCCTACATCACGTAATTCAGAGGAATCCGCACGGAAAATGTCGTTCCCTCGTTTTCTTTGCTGTATACACGGATCGCTCCCCGGTGCATGACAATCGCGCTCCGCGCAATCGCAAGGCCAAGGCCGGTTCCGCCGATTTCCCGCGAGTGGGACTTGTCCACGCGGTAGAAACGCTCGAAGATATGCGCAATCGACTCCTCCGGGATGCCGATGCCGGAGTCTGCCACCGTCACGTAGAAATATTTGTGATCCGCATTTAAGGATACACGCACCCATCCATTCTCGTTGTTGTATTTGATGCCGTTTTCGATCAGGTTCGAGAACGCCAGCGAGAGCTTCGTCGCATCCACCTCCGCATTGACCGGGCGGAAGCTGTCGAGAATGAGCTCCACATTTTTCTGTGCGGCAATCGGATGAAGCCGCTTCAGCAGCTGCTCTAACAGCTCGTTGATATTGACCTGGGTGATATTGAGGTCTGCCACCTTTTTATCCATCTTGACCAGCGACAAAAGGTCGGTAATAATCTGGTTTTCGCGGTCGATCTCCGAGGTAATATCCTGCATGAACTCCTGATAAAGTTCCACCGGAACGCCCTCTGCCCGTTCAGCGAATCCGCCAGAACCTTCATGGACGCAAGCGGCGTCTTTAACTCATGCGAGACGTTCGAAACAAATTCCTGGCGGGAATCGTCGAGCGTACGGACGCGGGTCAGCATCTTGTTGAATGCGTCCGTGATCAGCTCTGTCTCGAGGTAATCCGGAACAGAAATGCTTTCGTCGAGATAGCCGTCGGTGATGTCCTCGATGGAACGGGTGACCTTCTGGAACGGCTTCATCAGAATGCCCGCGAGCAGATAGCCAAAGACCAGCACGAGAAGCGTAATGATCGAAAGAATCGTCATTCCCTTCGTCTCCAGAATTTTCATATTCGCACGGATCTCATCCGTCGAAATGCTGACGAGCATAACGCCGAGCGTCTCCTTCGTCTCGGTATTCTGAATCCGCACCGTCATTTCCAGATAGTTGTTTTTCCGGTCGTACTGGCTCGTCTCCTTGCCCTGAAAGCTCTGGATGACCTCCTGCGAGATAATCGTCTTTCCGCGGTCCATATCGTACGTATCTTTGATGACGCGGAAATCCTGGTCGATAATCAGGATTCTGCCGCCGTAGATATTCGTCAGCATACTGAGCTGTCCGTTGATGACATCCGATCCAGGATCTTCCATGTAATTCTGCTGGATGAGCTGGTTGCAGATAATATCGCACTGATTTTTTACGGTAATGCTGCGCACCGATACCGCACGGTCCTCATAGCTGTTTACGATGCTCTTCTCAAGGATCACACACGGTACAATGCCGATGATCACAAGAATCACCGTGATGCGGAAGCGCAGACTCCGCAGAAACTTCCATTTTTTCTTGTTTTTAAGCCTGGAAATAGTAACCAACTCCCCACTTTGTGTGAACGTACTTCGGTTCACTTGGATTTTTCTCAATCTTTTCGCGCAGACGGCGGATATGTACATCTACGGTGCGCACGTCGCCCGGGTACTCATAGCCCCAGACAATGTTCAGCAGGTTCTCTCTGCTGTACACCTTGTTCGGATTGAAGACGAGAAGCTCGAGCACATCGAACTCCTTCGCAGTCAGATTGATCTCGCGGTCTCCGATGAAGACTCTTCTGCTCTCGCAGTCGATCCGCAGGTCTTTCACCTGTACGACTTTTGCTTTCTCTTCTTTTGGCTCCTGGCGGGCCGCACGGCGCATGATGGCCTTGATGCGTGCTTTTACTTCCAGAATGTTGAACGGCTTTGTGATGTAATCATCTGCGCCGTATTCCAGTCCCAGGATTTTGTCCATGTCCTCGCCCTTTGCGGTCAGCATGACGATCGGAACGTTGGAAAATTCACGGATCTGCTGGCAGACGGACAATCCGTCCAGCTTTGGCAGCATCAGATCCAGAAGGATCATATCGTATTCTTTTTCTTTTGCCATGGAGAGTGCTTCCTCGCCGTCGTATGCGCAGTCAACCTCCATGCCGTCCTGCTCCAGGCTGAAGCGGATTCCTTTTACGATCAGTTTTTCATCATCAACTACAAGAACTTTCTTTGCCATTTCTTCTCCTTCTTGTTCTAAACCTCGATAGAACCCCTTATCTTTTCAAACATCTTTTCCTTGATGCCCTCAATGTTCATAATCTCCTCAATCGAACCAAACGGGCCGTTTGCTTCGCGGTAGGCGATGATGGCATCCGCACGGCTCTCTCCGATGCCGGAGAGTGTCATCAGTTCTTCTTTTCCGGCCGTGTTCAGGTTGACTTTGCCGGAACCGGAAGCCTGCTCCGTGCCGCCCGTATTCTGCTGCGGCGTTTCCGTGATTTCCATGTTTTCTGCCTCCTCGCGCGTCCAGACGGTGATCTGCTCTCCGTCTTCGATTTTCCGTGCAAGATTGAGGATTTTTTCTTCAGCATCCGGCAGAAATCCGCCTGCCGCTTCCACAGCCTGCACTACGCGGCTTCCGCCCGGCAGCGTGTAGACACCGGGGGAAGCGACCGCACCGCAGATATAAACCTGCACCGTTTCTTCCGGTGCTGCCTCCTGTGCCTCACGTTTTTCCGGAATGCCTGTGGTTTCTCCGGCGCTTTTTTCGGAAACCGTCTGCTCCTCATCCACTTCCTTCTGATTCCCGAAAACGGTTTCCGCCGTGCTCCCGCCTGTGCTATCTGACAGTTTGTATTCTGTATCCCTGTGGTTGCATCCGCAGAGCAAAAAAACCAGCATCGCCGCCAGTATTTTTGCATGTTTTCTGCCTCTGTTCTGCTGTTTTTTCAATTTCATGCTGTGTACTCCCTTCCGCTTCGCATCTGACGCGCAAGGGTCCCTTGTGTACGCATAACTACGTTTCTATTGTATCGAAGAAACCATAAAAATACAAGTAGAAATCTTAATCGTTATTCCCACTGAAACACTACAATTCCCACAACTGCCACTGCCATGCCGAGCAGCTTGCGCACGGTGAAATCCGTTTTTTCCATACCGAAAAGGCCGAACAGTTCAATCAGCCACGCCGCTGCGAGCTGGGAAATGACGATCAGCATCGCCGCCTTCGCCGGGCCGAGCCCTGCCATACTCCAGATAACCGTGATCGTGATAAACGCGCCAATTGCCCCGCCGAACAGCAGATACCACGGCTTTACGCGGAACAGATCCCCGATCGGCTCCCTCCCGGTGATGCACCATGCCGCAAGACAGACGGCAAACGCACTAATCTGCACCCAGCCGGCCGCCAGCCATGTACTCGTCTGTTTCGTCACCTCTGTGTTGAAAACGCCCTGAATACTCATCAGTGCGCCGGAAAGCAGCGCTGTTAAAATTCCCGCCATTGATTCTTCCTCCTGCTGTTTTTTTATGTACTCTCGGAGTCTTTCTGCGCTTGATTTTACGAGAAGATTTTTTGTCAGTTGTGCCCAAATTTCTGAGGCGTACGCGGTGCGTACGTTGATGAAATTTGGGTGCAGCTGGCGGAAAATCGACCGTAAAAGCAAGTGCAGAAAGGCTCCGAGAGTACATTTTATACTATTCCTTTTTTCCCCGTTTTTATACAGAACTCAGGGACAGCAGGAAAACAGCCGCCCGGTCTCCTGCATAGGAAACCAGACGGCTGTCTATTTCACATTACTGTAATGCTTTCTCCAGTTTTTCAATCATCTCATCAATGTCATCTTTCGTAATCACAAGCGGCGGTACCATACGAAGAACGTCGCTTCCGGCGGAAATCACAAGAAGTCCGTTCTCAATCGCGCGGTTGATGACTTCTCCGACCGGACGGCCCGTTACGACAAGGCCCTGCATAAAGCCTTTTCCACGGCGTGCTGCGAGGCAGTCATATTTTTCCACCAGCTCGTCCAGCTTTTTCTCCAGATACGGAGCCGTCTCTGCTACATGCTCTACGACATGCTGTTTCGCATAGCATTCAAATACGGCATTGACAGCCGCGCAGGCCAGCGGGTTTCCGCCGTATGTCGTTCCGTGGTCTCCCGGAACGAGCGAATGCTCTGCCGTCTTTTTATTCAGCACGAAGGCGCCGACCGGAACGCCGCAGCCAAGTGCTTTTGCACACGTCATGACATCCGGCTGTACGCCGTAATCCTGCCATGCGAACAGTTTTCCCGTTCTTCCCATACCGCACTGGATCTCGTCGAGAATCAGCAGGATGTCGTGCTCGTCACACAGATCGCGCACGCCCTGTAAAAATTCTTTCGTTGCCGGATAGATACCGCCCTCGCCCTGTACAGTCTCCATGATGATCGCACATGTCTTGTCGGTAATCTGTGCCTTTACGCTCTCCAGATCATTAAAATCCGCAAATTTAATGCCGCCGATCAGCGGTTTGAACGGATCCTGATAATGCGTATTTCCTGTTACAGAAAGCGCTCCAAGGCTTCTTCCATGGAAGGAATGGTTCATCGCGATGATCTCGTGATCGTTGCTGCCATCTTTTAAGTAAGCGTATTTTCTCGCTACTTTGATGGCTCCCTCGATCGACTCCGTACCGCTGTTCGTAAAGAATACTTTATCCATGCCGGATGCCTTCGCCAGCTTTTCCGCCGCGGAGCCCATCGGAACATTGTAGAACAGGTTGGAAACATGGATGACTTTGTCCACCTGGTCTTTCACTGCTTTTTTATAATCGTCATTGCTGTAGCCGAGCGCATATACCGCGATACCTGCCGCAAAGTCCAGATATGCTTTTCCGTCGGTGTCATACAGATGAACGCCCTCGCCGTGGTCGATCACAAGCGGGAACCGGTTATAGGTGTGGAGCACGTACTGCTCGGTCTGTTCCATATACTCATTCGTCTTCATGATTGAATTTCTCCTTGTTTTCCCCTAAAATAGCCGTACCAATTCCTTTGTTCGTAAAGATCTCAAGTAGCAGGCAGTGCGGGATTCTTCCGTCCATGATGTGGACTCTCGATACGCCGTTCTCGATCGCATCGATGCAGCCCTGCAGTTTTGGAATCATGCCGCCGCCGACATTTCCATTTGTGATGAGATCTCTTGCTTCCTGTACGTGGAGCTCGGAAATCAGGCTCTCCGGATCCTTCGGATCTTTGTAGACACCCTCGATATCGGTCAGAAATGCCAGTTTTTCCGCATTTAACGCCTCTGCGATCGCGCAGGCTGCGTCGTCTGCATTGATGTTATAGGTGTTGAAATCATCGTCCATGCCGACCGGGCAGACAACCGGAAGGAAGTCGTTCTCCAGAAGATCGTACAGCACCTTCGGGTTTACGTTCTTGATATTTCCAACGAAGCCGATATCCTCGCCCTTGGACAGCTTCTTCTCTACATTTAAGAGTCCGCCGTCTTTTCCGCTGATGCCGACAGCATTAACTCCGAGTGACTGAATCATGGTGACAAGCTCTTTGTTGACCTTATTCAGCACCATCTCTGCCACTTCCATCGTATCGGCATCCGTTACACGAAGGCCGTTGACGAATTTCGGTTCCATGCCGACTTTTCCGACCCAGCGGCTGATTTCCTTTCCACCGCCGTGTACGATGATCGGTTTGAGGCCGACCAGTTTCAGAAGAACTACGTCCTGGATGACGTTTCTCTTTAACTCTTCATCCACCATTGCGCTTCCGCCGTATTTGATGACAAGATTTTTGCGGTTGAACCGCTGAATATAAGGAAGTGCCTCGATCAGCACATTTGCTTTGTCCAGATACATCTGATTTACCATGATTTTTTTCTCCTCTTATGCTCTTTTCCCGTGCCTGTTCCGGATCCGATCAGGAACGATAATCTGCGTTGATTTTTACGTAATCGTAGGTCAGGTCGCAGCCCCATGCCGTTGCTGTCGCCTCTCCCATGTGGATGTCGGCGGTCGCAGTTACTTTCGGCTCGGAGAGGATCTTCGTTGCCTCCTCCTCGCTGTAGTCAACGGCAACACCTTTCGTGATAATCTGCAGTTTTCCGGCTGCGCTCTCAAAGTAGAGATCTACATTTTCCGGATCGAATTTTGCTCCGGAGTAACCCATCGCGCAGAGGATTCTTCCCCAGTTGGCGTCATGGCCGAAGATTGCCGCTTTCGTCAGACTCGATGTGATGACGGATTTTGCCAGTGTCACGGCCTGCTCTTTGCTCTCGGCTCCCTGAATCGTCACTTCGAACAGTGCGGTTGCGCCCTCGCCGTCGCCTGCGATGTGCATCGCCTGTGTTTTATTGACTTCAAAGAGTGCTTCTTTGAAAATCTTGTAATCCTCGTTTTCTTCCGTAATTTCCGGGTTTCCGGCAAGACCGTTTGCCAGAAGGAGAACGGTATCGTTTGTGGAAGTATCACCGTCTACGGAAACCATGTTGTAGGTGTCCGGTACGACTTCGCTCAGTGCTTTCTGCAGCATCTCTTTCGAAATATTGGCATCGGTTGCCACAAAGCTCAGCATGGTGCACATATTCGGATGGATCATGCCGGAGCCCTTGCACATACTGCCGATCGTTACGGTTTTTCCGCCGATTTCGATCTGAACAGCAACTTCCTTCGGCTCGGTGTCGGTTGTCATGATCGCCTGTGCTGCTGTAACTGCGGCTTCTCTTGTAGCTGCAAGCTGCGGTTTCAGCATTTCCACTCCGGCTGCGATCTTATCGATCGGGATCTGTTTTCCGATAACACCGGTCGATGCAACGAGAACGGAGTCCTCTGGAATGGAAAGTGCAGCCGATGCTGCCTCTGCGGTTTTTCTGCAGTAGCCATAGCCCTCCTCGCCGGTGCATGCATTGGCGATTCCGCTGTTGCAGACGATTGCCTGTGCGGTTGGATGGTTGTATACAATCTCCTGGTCCCATTTGACCGGAGCTGCTTTTACGATGTTTGTAGTAAAGGTTCCTGCTGCTACGCACGGTACCTCGCTGTAGACAAGTGCCATATCCTTTACGCCCTGTTTTTTAATTCCTGCTGCGCCGCCTGCTGCCTGAAAACCTTTTGCAGCAGTGATGCCTCCTTCAATCTTTTTCATTCTTTTATCCTCACTTTTCGTAAATTCCGTCTGTTGTCTGCTTCTGTCTTTTTTACGGGAACATCGGCGGCATGCACAGGCCTTCATTTTCCGGCAGGCCGAACATCAGGTTCATATTCTGTACCGCCTGTCCTGCTGCGCCTTTGACCAGGTTGTCCATCGCACCCATCATGATGATTCGTTTCGTTCTCGGATCAATCTTGAAGTTGACATCCACATAGTTGCTTCCCTCGACCCATTTCGTCTGCGGGCAGACATCCTTATCGAGAACACGTACAAACTGCTCGTTGGCATAATACTTATCATAAACGGCTTTAACCTCTTCGTAAGTCACATCTTTTTTCAGGGATGCATATGCCGTTACGAGAATGCCGCGGTTCATCGGAACAAGATGCGGGGTGAAGTTCAGGGTGATCGGGTAGCCAGCTGCATAGGAAAGCTGCTCCTCGATCTCCGGTGTGTGGCGGTGGCCGGCAACGCCGTATGCCTTGATGTTTTCATTGACCTCACAGTAGAGGTTGTCCACTTTCGCTCCTCTTCCTGCTCCGGAAGTTCCGGATTTTGCATCGATGATGATGGTGTTGCCATCAATGAGATCTTCCTTTAATAAAGGATAAATCGAAAGAGTTGAGCAGGTCGGATAGCATCCCGGGTTTGCCACGATGCGCGCCTGTTTTACTTTCTCACGGTTGATCTCGCACAGTCCGTAAACCGCCTCGTCGATATACTGCTGGGATTTATGCTCGATCTTGTACCACTCTTCATACGTTTTTACATCTTTAATACGGAAATCGGCGCTCAGGTCGATGACCTTTACTTTCGAAAGAATTTTCATCATTTACCAGGGAAGCACAGAGTCCCTGCGGAGTTGCTGTAAAAATGACGTCTACTTCCTTTGCAAGCTGCTCCATGTTGTCGTCCTTGCAGACATCGTCTACTAACTGAAACATATTCTGGTAAACCGACGCATATTTCTTATCGATATAGCTTCTGGAACCGTACCATTTGATCTCTGCCTCTTTATGTCCTGTCAGAATACGGACCAGTTCTCCTCCTGCATATCCTGTCGAACCAATAATTCCTGCTTTTATCATTCTGAAAGCTCCTTTCTCACTTTATTCATATTTTTTTCATTTAGTATGCATTTTTTTGGTATTTTATTCATATTTCTGTATAAATAAAAACCACGTTTGCATAAGTATACATCCTTTTTGTATATTATGCAAGCATGGTTTTTTATTTTTTTTCATTTTCGGATCTGTCCGTTTCCGAAAATAATATATTTTGTTGTCGTCAGCGCTTCCAGTCCCATCGGTCCTCTTGCATGCAACTTCTGCGTACTGATCCCGATTTCCGCGCCAAACCCAAATTTCAAATCCATCTGTAAATCTGGTGGACGCATTGACATACACTGCTGCTGCATCGATCTCATCCTGAAAACGCAGCGCACTGTCATAATCTTTTGTAATGATCGCCTCGGAATGTCCGGTATTATACCGGTTGATATGGCGGATTGCCTCATCCAGAGAGGCCACTGTCTTCACGGAAATAATGGCATCCAGATATTCCATTCCCCAATCTTCTTCTGATGCAGGCAGAATTTCTGTGCAGACTGCTCTCGCCTTCTCATCTCCTGCGAATCTCCACCTGATGATTGTTCAGGCGC
>ENA-OQEL01000295-OQEL01000295.1-human-gut-metagenome-genome-assembly--contig:-NODE-295-length-19138-cov-4.320341_pt1 | contig 19138 bp, 16 predicted proteins | sample MGYA00242796_ERZ504637 | MGnify/ENA primary metagenome ERZ504637 (study PRJEB26092, sample SAMD00036306) | human gut metagenome | host: Homo sapiens | study: EMG produced TPA metagenomics assembly of... | reverse complement strand
ATGAGTCATATAAAATGTTGACGGGAGGGATTTGCATGGGAAGTTATCTGAATCCGGGAAATGAAGCATTTGCGGTTGCATTAAATTCTGAGATTTATGTTGATAAAACAGGACTGCTGACTTATACGAATAAAGTCATGAACACTCTGCAGGGATATATCTGCAACAGCCGCCCGCGGCGGTTTGGAAAATCAATTACGGCAAACATGCTCACCGCGTATTACAGCAAGGGCTGCAGTTCGAAAGAAATGTTTTCCGGGCTGGAAATCAGCAGGGCAAAGGATTTTGAAAAACATCTGAATCAGTATGATGTGCTCCACTGGGATATCCAATGGTGTATGGAACCGGCAGGCGGACCGGAGCGGATTGTTTCTTATATCTCAGAAAAAACGATTTCGGAGTTAAAAGAATATTATCCCCATATACTTCCAGAAGAAATCCGGTCACTGCCGGAGGCGCTGTCGCGGATCAACGCGGCATCCGGGACAAAATTTATTGTGATTATAGACGAATGGGATGTTCTGATTCGTGACGAGGCGGCGGATCTCAAAACACAGGAAGAATATATCAATTTTCTGCGGGCGATGTTCAAAGGGACGGAGCCGACAAAATATATTCAACTGGCATATCTGACAGGTATTTTGCCTGTAAAAAAAGAAAAGACACAGTCGGCGCTGAACAATTTCAAAGATTATTCGATGCTGTATGCCGGGCCGATTGCACCATATGTAGGTTTTACAGAAACAGAAGTTCAAAAACTATGTGAAGTATATGGTCAGAAGTTTGAAGAAGTCAAACGATGGTACGACGGTTATCAGATTGGGAAATATCATGTATACAATCCAAATGCCGTTGTGAACCTGATGCTCGAAGGCGAATTCCAGAGCTACTGGTCCGGAACCGCATCCTATGAGGCGATTGTTCCGCTGATCAATATGGATTTTGATGGCCTGAAAAGTGCCGTAATCGAAATGCTTTCAGGAGATCATGTTCCGGTTGATGTTACCTCTTTTCAGAACGATACCGTTAGCTTCGCCAATAAAGACGATGTGCTGACGTATCTGATTCACCTTGGATATCTGGCCTATGACCGGACATTTAGAACTGCTTTTATTCCGAATGAGGAAATCCGTCAGGAATTGATTCTGGCAACGAAAAGGAAAAAATGGAATGAGTTGATTGTATTTCAAAAAGAATCAGAGCAGCTTCTGAAAGATACAATTCAGATGAATGGAAACGCAGTAGCAAAAGAAATTGAAAAAATTCACAGGGAATATACTTCTGTGATTCAGTATAACAATGAAAACTCACTCAGCAGTGTTCTGTCCATTGCCTATTTGAGTTCCATGCAATACTATTTCAAACCAATCCGCGAATTTCCCGCGGGTCGTGGATTTGCAGACTTTGTGTTTATTCCAAAGCCGGAGTTTCAGAATTATTACCCGGCGCTTGTTGTGGAACTGAAATGGGACAAAAGCGTCAGAGCAGCATTAGATCAGATCAGAGACGGAAAATATCCGGAGTCTGTTGCATGCTATGCAGGGGAGCTTTTGCTGGTGGGAATTAACTACAATGAAAAAACAAAAGAACATGAATGCCGGATTGAAAAGTATGAAAAATAAGGGCATATTTCAATTTCAGTTTACAGAGATAAAAGAGTATGGATAAGATAGAGATATATCATTATTTAAAAAGGCAAAATATAGCGTATGAAATTACGGAACATAAGGCAGTTTTCAATATGGAAGAAGCAGATGCTGTTGATTTGCCGTATCCAGAGTGGGGTGCTAAAAATTTATTTGTTCGCGACGATAAAAAACGTAATTATTATTTGATAACGATGAAAGGGAACAAGCGAGTAGATTTGAAAGCGTTTCGCAGGCAACGTGGTCTGCGTGCACTTTCTTTTGCATCTGCGGAGGAATTATTTGATATTATGAAACTGATACCCGGTGCCGTTACGCCGCTTGGTATTCTAAACGATGCCGAACACAGAGTTCAAGTCTTCATGGACGTGGAATTTGTCGGAAATAAAATTGGTGTTCATCCAAATGATAATACAGCAACCGTTTGGATACAGGCTGATGATTTAATGAAAATAATTCAGAAGCATGGAAATACTGTGGAATACGCATGTATATAATCGAAAGGTATTGCTGAAAAGTCTGAAAAAAGAAAAGTTCACAAACAAAAATGGTTCTCATTCTGCACTAAATATGTTTACCGAGTATTCCATGACAGATCCCGGTGATCTGGCGGAATATTTTGGCTTCACAGAGCAGGAGATATCTGCCCTCTGTGAAAAATATGAGATGAGTTTTGAAGAAGCAAAAACGTGGTACGATGGTTATCAGTTGATTACGCATCGGCAGACTGGAGACGAAATTTATTCCATGTATAGCCCGAAATCTGTGGTAGAAGCCATGCTGCGCCACAAATTCGGAACCTATTGGAACCAGACGGAAACGTATGAGGCCTTAAAAATTTATATTCAAATGGATATGGATGGCCTGAAAGATTCTGTGGTTCCAATGCTTGCCGGTATCAATTATAATAAAAAAACGAAGAAACATGAATGTGTTATTGAAGTAATGCAAAAATAAAAACGGAAGTCTCATGTCTGCGCAGTAAGGGTGATGGATATAGGACTTTTTGATAAAGACAATTAAAATTTATGGAGGAGAAAGAATGATTATTGATTCTTATGATATCAACAGCGAGCCGATTGTAAAGCTGGAGAATTTTTATGGGGAGAAGCAGCATCTGGTAAAAAAATGTATGGTAATTTTTTCAAAAGTAATATATGAATACATGCTTGAAAAATTCCCATGCCGACAGATTGCAGAAGTAAGAGCATGCAATGGAAATATACCGGTTTGGACTCTGCCATATGAGGAAGAAACGATTGCTTTCTACCTGACACCAATTGGTTCCGCTCTTGCAGCCGGAATGATTGCCGAAGTCAATCATTTAACAGGAGCATCCGTCTTTATCATGTTCGGTTCCTGCGGCAGTTTGGATAAAGGAGCAACCGAAGGAAAGTTTATTCTCCCAACGGAGGCATACCGGGGAGAAGGACTGTCCTATTATTTTGCAGAACCGCAGGACTACATAAAAATAAAAAACACAGACAAACTGGCGGAATTTTTCAAAGAGAGAAATCTGCCTTATGTGCAGGGAAGAGTATGGACGACAGACAGTATGCTTCGGGAGACGGTAAATCTTGTAAACAAACGAAAAGAAGAAGGATGCATTGCCGTGGAAATGGAGCTTGCAGGTGTTCAGGCGATCTGTGATTTTTATGGATTTGAACTGTATGATTTTCTTGTTGCGGGAGATGTGCTGATCGAAGGAAACTATGAAACGGATGGATTATCTGCCGCTAACCACGATCTGGACAAGCTGTTTCTGGCGCTGCAGATAGCGAAAAGTGTATAAAATTACAATGTTTGAGGAAAAAGAAATATTTCAGAGCCGTTTGCAGAAACTTTTAGATAATACGAAAGCGGGAATTATGTATGGAGAATGGAATGACAATGGGCGATTGCTTACGGACGAATAAATTAATCATTTTAAGAGGAAATTCCGGCAGTGGAAAAACAACTATTGCAAAGGAATTACAGCAAGTGTTCGGAAATAATACAATGCTGATCTCGCAGGATGTTATCCGAAGAGATATGCTCAAAGTCAAAGACGGAGAAAATACAAAGGCGCTGCCTCTTCTGGAAGAACTTCTGCGATATGGAAGAAAACACAGCGAGATTGTTATTCTGGAAGGAATACTGAATGCGGAATGGTATCGTGCATTATTTGAGCTGGCAGTAGCTTTATATGGAAAAAATATATACGCATATTACTTCGACATCCCCTTCGAGGAGACCGTGAAGCGCCACAAAACAAAGCCGAACTGCAATGATTTCAGTGCAGAAGATATGCAGAGATGGTGGAACGAAAAAGATTATACATCCGTTCTGTATGAAACCAGAATAACGGCGGATCAGGACAGAGAAAGCATAGTTCGTGACATCTGTCAAAACATAATATCCAATGGAAAATAATTGCTTCGGACAGGGAATGATCTTTGTTCTGCCAGAGAAATATGATAAAATAGAAACAGAAATAAATTTTTGCAAGCCTGTCGGTGGTAAAGGATTTAGGAAGGAGCAGACCCATGAAATCAGTAATTTCCATTGGAAATCAGGATTTTTATATCCATCAGAAAGAATAACTGTTTTTTATATCGATAAGACGGATTTTATCAGGGAATGGTGGGACAATCAGGACAGTGTTACTCTGATCACACGCCCAAGAAGATTCGGCAAGACCCTGAATATGAGTATGGTCGAATATTTCTTTTCCGTAAATCATTCCGAATGCAGCAAATATTTTGAAGACCTTGTCATCTGGAAAGAGGAAAGATTTCGTAAGCTGCAGGGAACGTATCCGGTGATTTCCCTCAGCTTTGCAGATATCAAGGCAACCACATATGAGACTGCAAGAAGAGCGGTAATTCGTAAGCTGGTAAAATTATATAGTACTTTTGAATTTGTCAAATCCAGCAAAGTATTAAATGAAAAAGACCGCGCCTATTTTGATTCCGTTGAAGAAAATATGTCGGATGATGCGGCAGCAGTAGCTGTCAATTATCTGTCCGATTATCTGAGCCGCTATTACGGAAAAAAGGTGATTATTCTTCTGGATGAGTATGATACTCCTTTGCAGGAATCGTATATTCATGGGTATTGGGAGAATCTTACTGCGTTTATCAGAAGCCTGTTCAATTCCACATTCAAAACGAATCCCTATATGGAACGGGACTGCTGACAGGAATAACAAGAGTCAGTAAAGAATCTATCTTTTCCGATCTGAATAATCTTGAAGTTGTAACAACAACATCGGAAAAGTACAGCGGCTCGTTTGGCTTTACAGAAGAAGAAGTCTTTCATGCGCTGGAGGAAAATGGGCTGTCCGATGAAAAAGGAACCGTCCGCTATTGGTATGATGGATTTTCCTTTGGAAAACGGAAGGATATTTACAATCCGTGGTCCATTACAAAATATCTGGACACGGGAGAATATGGAACGTACTGGGCAGACACCAGCGGAAATATGCTGATCTCCAATCTGATCCGTCGAAGTCCTGCAAAGATCAAGACGGAAATGGAAGATTTATTAAACGGCAGAGTGATCTGCACAGAATTGGATGAGCAGGTTATTTTTGAACAGCTTGGCAGAAAGCGGGGAGCCATCTGGAGTCTTATGCTTGCGAGCGGATATCTGAAAGTGGATCGGTACGAAATGGATAACCGAACAGGAAAGCGCCAGTATGATTTGAAAGTGACAAATCATGAGACAATGCTGATGTTTGAACAAATGATAGAGGACTGGTTTACAGAAGAAGATTCTGCATATGGCAATTTTAAAGATGCTCTGCTTGCCGGAGATCTGGATTATATGAACCAGTTTATGAATCAGGTAGCACTTCAGACATTCAGCAGTTTCGACACGGGCGGAAAACCATCAGAGGAACTCGAACCAGAAAGATTTTACCATGGATTTGTCCTTGGGCTGATTGTTGATCTGGCCGGAAAATACAGAATCACTTCCAACAGAGAAAGTGGATTCGGAAGGTATGACGTAGTAATGGAGCCATTGAAAGAAAACCTGGATGCGATCGTAATGGAATTTAAGGTTCAGAACACATCAAAAGAAAAGTCGCTGGAAGAGACGGTGGAGCATGCACTTCGTCAGATTCAGGAAAAACAGTATGACACAGAATTGCTTGCCAGAGGAATCGCAAAGGAGCGGATCAGGTATTATGGATTTGCGTTTCGGGGGAAGAAAGTGTTGATTGGAAATTAAAATGAGAGAAAATATGAAAATCAGAAAAGCAGAACTGAAAGACCTGTCCAGAATTGCGGAAATTTTCGTGTTCAACAACCGAATCAATTATTTCCCGATTTTTCACGAGGAGGCCTATTCCTTCGGTGAAATGCAGGTAGTTCCGATGATCGACCAGTACTTTAAGAAAGAAGAAATCTTAAACCGCATCTATGTCTACGATGATGGAATTATAAGAGGTTTTACAGAAATCAACGGAACCGAAATCTGTAAACTATACGTAGATCCATGTCTGCAGAACAACGGAGTCGGCCACGGGCTGATTACCTTTGCAATTGAAAAGTTTGACGCAGACCATCTATGGGCATTGGAGAAAAACACGCGTGCCATTGCGTTTTACAACCGCCACGGATTTCAGTGGACAGGAACGAAACAGCTGGAAGCAGGAACGACAGAATATCTGATGGAATTAAGACGATGAGAGCGCGGCGTGTTTTCTGTTCTTCCTGTAAAAATTTAAAGCAGGAGAAAACCGGTCTTGTATTTTAATCGAATCAAGTAAGTAGCGAAGCGGATTGCGAATATCCGCTTTACTGAAGCAAAAAAGTAGCCGAAAAGCCTGTTCTACCGTATCGGTCATATTTTCTGCCGCATTTTTGCACATCCATAGCTTCTTCGAGTGAAACGACGCTCCGCAGAATCGGGAAAAAGGCATCAATTCCGGCGGCGTTGCATGCAGATGCATCCTTTGTGACACAGCCGGAGAACGCAAGGACAGGTTTGCAGTATTCTTTTGAAAGTTTTGCAACTCCGATCGGCGCTTTTCCCATCACGGTTTGTCCGTCGAGCCGTCCTTCGCCGGTGATAACAAGATCAGCATCTTTTACATCATCACGAAGTCGGGTTTCATCCAGTACGATCTGAATGCCGGGTTCCAGTGAAGCAGAAAGAAACGTCTGAAAAGCAAATCCAAGTCCGCCTGCAGCACCCGTTCCGGGAAATTCCGCGTCAACGTTCAGGAATGTTTTCCGGCAGAGCGCGGCGTAGGAGGCAAGCGATGTGTCCATACGTTTGATCATGACAGCATCCGCGCCCTTCTGCGGTCCGAAAACGGCGCTGCAGCCGTTGGAACCGCAGAGCGGATTCGTTACATCGCAGGCAATACGGAAGGTGCATTCCGAAAGTTCCGGCAGAACGTGATCTGCCGTAATCGCGGTAAGAGATTCCAGTCCGACAGCACCAAAAGGAACCTGTTTTCCTTCTGCATCGAGCAGTCCGAAACCGAGTGCCTGTAGCATACCAATACCGCCGTCATTTGTGGCACTTCCGCCGATTCCAATGATAAAGCGGTGGCAGCCATTGCGGATGGCATCGCAGATAACCTCACCGACACCGTACGTTGTGGCGTACAGCGGATTTTTCTCATCGCCGTGTACCTGCGTAATACCGGCAGCCCCCGACATCTCGATAATGGCGGTCTGCGTCCGGTCGATGATGCCATACGGGCAGATAACCTGCTTTCCGGCAGGACCGGTCACCGAAACGGAGACAAGCCGTCCGCCAAGACCTTCGGTCAGTGCCTGAACGGTACCTTCACCGCCATCGGCAAGCGGGCGCACAACCGTCTCCACCTTCGGATCGACACGATAAATCCCGGTGGCGGCCGCTGTTCCAGCCTGCAGAGAGGAAAGGCTTCCTTTAAAAGAATCAATTGCAATCACAACTTTCATCATTTTTCTCCTGATTTCAAATATTTTTCAATCCGACACTCATGCACCTTCGTCTTCTTATCATAATTAACACCAACCAGCAGAATATCCCCTGTATAAGATGCAATGGAAGCCGGGTAATGCTGTCTTTTAATCTGATCCAGTGCCGTTTTCGCATTCTTGTTCCATTTCAGTTCTACTACAAGCGCCGGAAAATCGTATCGGTATTCCGGCTTTGGCAGAAAGACAAAATCGGAAAAACCGCGCCCGGTCGGAAGTTCACGAATGGGTTTGAAGTAATATTGCATCGTACTTAAATAAGCAATCGTGAGGACACAACTGAGCGAATTTTCATTATGATACTGAATCACGGAAGTATATTCCTCATGGACCTTTTCAATTCCGGCAGCGACAGCATTTTCATCCATATCGAGCGTAGCATCTAAAAGATCCGCAGATTCCTGCTGGAAAGCGAAAAGTTCATTCCAATGATTGGAAGTCACCGCAGTCAGAAACTCCCGGCGGATTTCTTCGTTGGGAATATATGCCATCTGTGTCTGCTGATTGTAGGCAAGATAGCCCAAATGAATCAGCAGCGTCAGAACATCATCTTTATTTACAAAGCTGACCATGTCATTTTTAAAAGAGGTAACCATGACAGGAACTGCGGCGCCGGAAAGCATCTCCAGAATTGCTGTTTTCAATCCGTCAAAATCCATATTGATAAAAGGAACCATCGAGTCGTATGTGCTCGTCTCCGACCAATAGCTTTGGAATGTCCCATCCAGAAGCAGACTTGTTACCGCGTTTGGATTGTATACATGGTAATTTCCAAGCAGATAGCCGTCGTACCATCGTCTGACTTCCTCAAAATTTTGTCCGTATTTCTGACAGAGAGCGGAAACTTCATCTTCTGTGAATCCAATATAGGAAGCCAGCGGGCCTGGATTCAGCATGGAATACTGATGAAATTATTTAAGGCAGACTGCGTTTTCAATTTTTTGATCGGAAGAATACCCGTGAGAAACGCAAGCTGGATATATTTCGTCGGTTCCGTCCCTTTGAACATTCCACGAAGAAAATTAATGTAATCATCCTGAATTTTCTGGTTGGAGGCCTCATCACGAATCAGGACATCCCATTCATCAATAATAATCACAAATTTCTGTCCGGTCGCCTCTTTGATCCGGGACAGAGCGTCGGGAACGGTGGAAACTTCCGGCGGAAGCTGATCTGCATAGATGGTACGCAGCTCGGCCAGTGTACATTCTGTAATGTAGGCCACAATCTGTTCCGGATCGCTGACATTCGAAAGAAACCACTGGATGTCCAGATGAATCACATCGTACTGGTTCAGATGCTTCTCAAAGTCTGCCGTCTGGCTGATCGCAAGGCCAGAAAACATCTTTCTGGAATCACAGCCCTTGCTGTAATAGGCCGCCAGCATATTTGCAGCAAATGATTTTCCAAACCGCCGCGGGCGGCTGTTGCAGATATAGCCCTGTATGGTGTCCAGAACTTTGTTGGTATACGATAAAAGTCCTGTTTTGTCCACATAGATTTCAGAATTGAGAGCAACCTGAAATGCACTGTTGTCCGGATTCACAAATCTTCCCATGATTTCACTTCCTTTCCGTTTTTTGATTATACCCCGATTTTACCATTCCCCCATCCAAATAGCAACGCACACCCCCGAAAATCCCGTAAAATCGCGGAAAAGAACCGATAAAATATGCTTTCCACTCTTGACAACGCTTACAGCCCCTAGTTATAATAAGGCATGAAAAACGATGACGAAGACAGTAGTCTGCGCGTGAACGGTCTGTGGAAAGCGAGCCGGGGATGGTGGGAGTCCGGTACAAGTAGCGGCAGGTGAACATCACTTCCAAGTTGCAGTTCTGAATCTGCGTACCCGGCGCATAAAATATAGAAAACCGGAGAGCAGTGGTAAGAAGTTGCCGGTTGTTCCCCGTTACAGGAAATGCATATGATAGTATGTAACAGGTGGTTACGATAAGTACAGCTTTCGTCCTATTACAGGGCGGGAGCTTTTTCTTATTTTACGCGAGCAAATCAAACGAGAAACTTAAGTTTCAGGAGGTACAAGCATGTACAAGAAAGTTTCAACCGACATGAACTTTGTCGAGAGAGAAAAACAGGTTGAGAAGTTCTGGGAAGACAATCAGATCTTCGAAAAAAGTATGAAAGTGCGTGAAGGAAATCCGTCCTACGTGTTCTATGACGGACCGCCGACCGCAAACGGAAAACCGCACATCGGCCACGTAGAGACCCGTGTTATCAAGGATATGATCCCGAGATACCGTACCATGAAGGGTTATCAGGTGCCGAGAAAAGCAGGCTGGGATACCCACGGACTGCCGGTAGAGCTGGAAGTTGAGAAAAAACTCGGTCTGGACGGAAAAGATCAGATCGAAAAATACGGCGTAGAGCCATTCATCGAGCAGTGTAAAGAGAGCGTATGGAAATACGAGGGAATGTGGGAAGACTTCTCCCATACCGTTGGCTTCTGGGCTGATATGAAAAATCCATACGTTACGTATCATAACGATTACATCGAGTCCGAGTGGTGGGCATTAAAAGAGATCTGGAAGAAAGGTCTTCTGTACGAAGGACACAAAATCGTTCCTTACTGCCCGCGCTGCGGTACCCCGCTTTCTTCTCACGAAGTAGCGCAGGGATACAAAGATGTCAAAGAACGTTCTGCCGTTGTCCGCTTTAAAGTAAAAGGCGAGGACGCTTACATCCTGGCATGGACCACCACACCGTGGACCCTTCCGTCCAACGTTGCGCTCTGCGTCAACCCGGATGAGGATTATGTAAAAGTAACAAGCAAAGGATATACCTATTATATGGCAGCCGCTCTGGTAGACACCGTTCTCGGTGAGGGCGCTGAAATCCTGGAGCATTATCAGGGCAAAGATCTTGAGTTCAAAGAGTACGAGCCGCTGTTCCCGTACGCTGAGAAGAGAATCGGAAACAAAAAAGCATACTATGTAGTCTGCGATACCTACGTAACACTGACCGATGGTACCGGTGTTGTTCATATCGCCCCTGCATTTGGTGAGGACGACTCCAAGGTCGGTCACAGATACGATCTTCCTTTCGTACAGTTAGTAAACGAAAAAGGTGAGATGACCGAGGAAACTCCGTGGGCAGGTACTTTCTGCAAGAAAGCAGATATGGCCGTTCTGCAGGCACTCGAGGATAAAGACCTTCTGTTTGATGCGCCGCTGTTCGAGCACAGCTACCCGCACTGCTGGAGATGTGATACTCCACTGATCTACTATGCGCGCGAGACCTGGTTCATCCGCATGACTGCAGTAAAAGAGGATCTGATCCGCAACAACAACACCATCAACTGGATTCCGGAGAGCATCGGAAAAGGACGCTTTGGCGACTGGCTGGAAAATGTTCAGGACTGGGGACTTTCCAGAAACCGTTACTGGGGGAACTCCGCTTCCGGTATGGCAGTGTGAATGCGGCCATCAGGACTGCATCGGCAGTATCGAAGAGCTGAAAGAAAAAGCAGACAACTGCCCGGATGACATCGAGCTTCACCGCCCATACATCGACGCAGTGACCATCAAGTGCCCGAAATGCGGTAAAGAGATGCACCGTGTACCGGAGGTTATCGACTGCTGGTTCGATTCCGGATCCATGCCGTTCGCACAGCATCACTATCCATTCGAGAACAAAGAAACCTTCGAGAAACAGTTCCCGGCACAGTTTATTTCCGAGGCTGTAGACCAGACACGTGGATGGTTCTACTCCCTGCTTGCAATTTCCACTCTGCTGTTCAACAAAGCACCATACGAAAACGTTATCGTTCTTGGTCTGGTACAGGATGAGAACGGACAGAAGATGAGTAAATCCAAAGGAAATGCCGTAGATCCGTTTGACGCACTGCAGACCTACGGTGCCGATGCGATCCGCTGGTACTTCTACACCAGCAGCGCTCCGTGGCTGCCGAGCCGTTTCGCAGGCAAGACGGTCGTGGAAGGACAGAGAAAGTTCATGGGAACCCTGTGGAACACCTACGCGTTCTTTGTTCTGTATGCAAACATCGACAACTTCGATGCAACAAAATACAGTCTGGAGTATGACAAGCTGGCTGTTATGGATAAATGGCTGCTGTCCCGTCTGGAATCCACTGTAAAAGCTGTAGACGACAACCTGGCAAATTACCGGATTCCGGAAGCAGCAAAAGCACTGCAGTCCTTCGTGGATGATATGAGTAACTGGTATGTACGCCGTTCCCGTGAACGTTTCTGGGCAAAAGGCATGGAGCAGGATAAGATCAATGCTTACATGACTCTGTACACCGCACTGGTGACCGTTGCAAAAGCAGCAGCTCCGATGATTCCGTTCATGACAGAGGATATTTATCAGAACCTCGTAAAGAGCATCGATGCAAGTGCACCGGAAAGTATCCATCTGTGCGACTTCCCGGAGGTACATGAGAACTGGATCGATCCGAAGATGGAAGAGGATATGGCAGACCTGCTGGAGATCGTCGTTATGGGACGTGCCGCAAGAAACACCGCCAATATCAAAAACCGTCAGCCGATCGGAACCATGTACGTGAAGAGCGAGTTCCAGCTTTCCGAATTCTACAAAGAGATCATCGAGGACGAGCTGAATGTCAAAGAAGTTGTATTTAAAGATGACATCGCAGATTTCATCAGCTACAGCTTCAAACCGCAGATGCGTACCGTAGGACCAAAATACGGAAAACTCCTGAACAAGATCAAAACAACCCTGTCTGAGCTGGATGGAAACAAGGCTATGGCAGAGCTCAAGAGCACCGGCGAACTTAAACTTGACATCGATGGACAGGAAATTGTATTATTAGAGGAGGATTTGTTAATTGACATGGCACAGATGGAAGGCTATGTATCCGAATCCGACCATACAATCACCGTTGTTCTGGATACCAATCTGACTCCGGAACTGATCGAGGAAGGTTTTGTTCGTGAGCTGGTAAGTAAAATCCAGACCATGCGTAAAGAGGCCGGCTTTGAGGTTATGGACAAGATCAGAGTATATGCAAAAGACAACGACAAGATTGTAAGCATCATGAAAAACCATGGTGATGAAATTAAATCTGAAGTTCTGGCAGAAGAAATCGTGACTGGAGAGACAAAGGGCTATGAGAAGGAGTGGAATATCAACTCCGAAAAGGTTACCATGGCAGTAGAGCGTATCTAAGAATACTTCTGGATGCGTTTCCACGACGATCGTTAATATAAAAATCAGCCTGCGAGCGGGGATGCAGACAAGCTCTCCGCTCGCAGACTGCTATTGAGGAGGACGCAGATGTTAAACGCCGAGTTCAACAAAGAAACTTTTAAGAACAGTGTCAAAGAAAACGTAAAAATGCTGTACAGAAAAAATCTGGAAGAGGCTTCCCAGCAGGAAATTTACCAGGCAGTCTGCTACGCAGTAAAAGACGTTATTATTGACAACTGGCTGAAAACCCAGAAAGCAATGGATGAGCAGGATCCGAAGATTCTGTACTATATGTCCATGGAGTTCCTGATGGGACGTGCGCTGGGAAATAACCTGATTAACCTGACTGCATACAAACAGGTACAGGAAGCTCTTGATGAGATGGGACTGAACCTGAACCTTCTGGAGGACCAGGAGAGAGATCCTGCGCTTGGAAACGGCGGTCTTGGCCGTCTGGCAGCATGCTTCCTGGATTCCCTGGCTACACTGGGATATCCGGCATACGGCTGCGGTATCCGTTATAAATACGGTATGTTCAAACAGCAGATCCGCGACGGTTATCAGGTAGAAGTACCGGACAACTGGCTGAAACACGGCTATCCATTCGAGCTGAAACGCCCGGAATACGCAAAAGAAGTAAAATTTGGCGGATACGTAGCACAGGAGTATGATGAGGCTACCGGACGCGTAAACTTCGTACAGAAAGATTACCAGTCTGTAAACGCAATTCCTTACGATATGCCAATCGTAGGATACGACAACGATGTTGTAAACACGCTGACCATCTGGGATGCAGAGGCTATTCAGGACTTCTCCCTGGATTCCTTCGACAAAGGTGATTACCACAAAGCGGTTGAGCAGGAAAACCTTGCAAAAACCATCGTAGAGGTTCTGTATCCGAACGACAACCATTACGAAGGAAAAGAGCTGCGTCTGAAACAGCAGTATTTCTTTATTTCTGCAAGCGTACAGAGAGCAGTTGCAAAATATAAAAAACATCACGATGATATCACAAAGCTGTATGAGAAGGTTACCTTCCAGCTGAACGATACTCACCCGACCGTAGCCGTTCCGGAGCTGATGCGAATCCTCATGGACGTGGAAGGCCTTGGCTGGGATGAGGCATGGGAGATCACCACAAAGACCTGCGCATACACCAACCACACCATCATGGCAGAGGCACTCGAGAAATGGCCGGTTGACCTGTTCTCCAGACTTCTTCCGCGTATCTATCAGATCGTAGAGGAGATCAACCGCCGCTTCCTGATCCAGGTAAGAGAGCAGTACCCGGGTGATGAAGAGAAAGTCCGCCAGATGGCAGTCATCTACGACGGACAGGTTCATATGGCCCGTCTGGCTATCGTAGGCGGCTATTCTGTCAACGGTGTTGCACAGCTTCATACCGAGATTCTGAAAAAACAGACCTTAAAAGACTTCTACGAGATGACTCCGGAGAAGTTCAACAATAAGACGAATGGTATCACACAGCGTCGTTTCCTGCTTCACGGAAACCCGCTCCTGGCTGACTGGGTAACCGAGTACGCCGGAGACGGCTGGATCACCGATCTGCCGAAGATCGAAAAGATCGCTAAGCTGGCAGATGACACCCAGGCACAGAAGGAATTTATGGAAATCAAATATAAAAATAAAGTTCGCCTGGCAAAATACATCAAAGAGCATAACGGCATTGATGTAGATCCGAACTCTATTTTTGACGTTCAGGTAAAGCGTCTGCATGAGTACAAACGCCAGTTTATGAACATTCTTCATATTATGTACCTGTATGACCGTCTGAAAAAGAACCCGGATATGCCGTTCTACCCGAGAACCTTCATCTTCGGAGCAAAAGCATCCGCAGGTTATGAGCGTGCAAAAGCGATCATCAAACTGATCAACTCCGTTGGTGATGTGGTAAACAACGATCCGACCATCAAAGGAAAGATCAAAGTCGTATTTATCGAGGATTATCGTGTCAGCAACGCAGAGCTGATCTTTGCCGCTGCCGATGTTTCCGAGCAGATTTCCACCGCAAGTAAAGAGGCTTCCGGTACCGGTAACATGAAGTTCATGCTGAACGGTGCCCTGACTCTTGGAACCATGGACGGTGCAAACGTAGAGATCGTTGAGAAAGTTGGAAAAGAGAACGCCTTCATCTTCGGACTTTCCGCAGATCAGGTTATCGAATATGAGAACAACTACACCTACGATCCGATGAGCTACTTCATCCACGATCAGGACATCCACAACGTAGTGATGGATCTGATCAGCGGAAGATACTCAAACGGCGACACCATGATGTTCCGTGATCTGTATGACTCTCTGCTCACACCGAAGAATGCTCCGCGCCCGGATATGTACTTTACCCTGGCAGACTTCAAGTCCTATGCGGCAGCACAGGAGCGTGTTGAGGATAAATACAGAAATACTTCTGCATGGGCAAGAAGCGCGATCCTGAATACCGCACACAGCGGCAAATTCACATCCGACCGTACCATCCAGCAGTATGTAGATGATATCTGGCATCTGGACAAGATTACTGTCAGAAAGTAATCAGAATCAAATATAAGTAGTTAGGGGACACCTGCTTTTCCGGGGAAAACCGGAGGGGCGGGTGTTCTTTTTTTGATGCCCGCTGGAAGGATCTGCATCCCGAAAAATGCCTGCAAAACAGGCATTCTTTTGACATTCTACGGGGAGTGTGGTACACTGTTCGTGTCTATGAACTAAAACAATCTGAAATGTATTGAGGTGAAAAGATTGGATAAAGCTGAATATCAAAGCCGGCTGGAAGAGCTGAACAGTCTGGTAAAAAAAGAGGACTATGAGGGGGCACTTGCAGTTGTAGAAGCCGTTGATTGGCAGCGTGTCAAGAGTCTGCGCACGCTCGGCATGGTAGCGGATGTCTATGAGGCGAACAAACGATATCCGGAGGCGAAGAAGATTCTGCTGATGGCGTATGACCGTTCCTCCATCGGAAAGGGCATTCTGTACCGCCTGGTAGAGGTCTCCGTAAAAATGAAAGACTTTGATGAGGCGATTGACCTTTTACAACGAGTTTGAAGCAGTCGCACGTCACGATAATTCCCGGTATCTGCTGAAATACAAGATTTTAAGAGGACAGAAAGCGCCGCTTGAGGAGCAGATTTCCCTTCTGGAGGAATACAAAGAGCGGGAATTTACCGAGAGATGGGCATATGAACTGGCAAACCTTTACAGCAAAGCCGGAGAGACGCAGAAATGCATCGATGCCTGTGATGAGCTGATCCTGTGGTTCAGCGAGGGCAAATATGTGACAAAGGCAATGGATCTGAAAATGAAGTACGAGCCGCTGTCACCGTCCCAGCAGATCAAATACGAGCATCGTTTTGACTACAAAAAGAATGAAGAGCCGTCTGAGGATCCGGAAGCACTTGAAGTGCGGTTAGCCGGAGAGAGCGGAGCCGGTGAAATGGCTGCGACGAAAGAGCCGGCAGAGACGCCGGAAGTAAAACCGGTAAACGGCGGTGTGATGAGCCAGTATGTGGACCGGTGAAGAAGAAAAAGAAGACCGGTTCGCCGTACGAAGCATATGAGAAAACACAGCAGGCCGAGGCAGATGCAGAGCAGGTGCAGGAGTACGAAGCACTGCAGCAGACAGAGGAGCCGATCGAGGAGATTCCGGAAGAGCAGGCGTATGCAGACAGCACGCCGACGTACCTTGGAAATACGATCGATCTTCACGCAGAGCTTGCAAAGAGCATCCGCGATGTCTTCTCCTTCCGCGGAAAGAAACAGGAAGAGACGGCAGTCGAGGAAGAGACAAGCGAAGAGCCGGTACAGTACGAAGTAAAAGATCTGGAGCCGGAGCAGCTTGATGTAAACGTAGAGGTATCCCCGGATGCCAACACGACAATCAAGACAAGACCGCAGCCAAAACCGAAGGAAAAAGCCGAGCCGGTAATGCCGAAAGCACCGAAGCCGGAGAAGAAATACGAAGAGCCGGACCTCGAAGCACTGTTCCAGGAGACCGCAGCAAACCTGTCGGAGGAAGTTGCGGAGGAAGAAGCAGAAGAGCCAGTGGAACCGGCAGCAGAAGCCGAAACCGCAGAGCAGCCGATGGATCCGGAGTCCGAGACAGAGGCACGGGAAACGGCAGAGGAGCCGCAGGCGGAAGCTGAGCCGGAAGAAGATGCAGAACCGGCAGATGAAGCGGAAACCGAAGAGATCACAGAACCGGCGGATGAGGCTGAAACCGAAGAAGCTACAGAGCCGATGGATGAAGCTGAGATCGAAGAGATTATAGAACCGGCAGCCGAGGCTGAAATCGAAGAAGCAGAAGTTACAGAACCAGCAGTGGAAGCTGAAACAGAAGCAGCCGAGAAGGCTCAGGCGGAAGCCGAAATTGAGGAAACCGTAGAACCGGCGGAGACACCGTCCATGGATGCAACGGTTGTCATCGCGGATCTGAAACCGGCAGAGGAGACACGGCCGACCATCGATTTTAGTGAGCTTCAGGCAGCGCTGAACGCAGAAGTGCAGGAAGCTGAAAAAGCATCGGAAATCGAACTGCCGGATGAGCCGGAAACTGCGGAAGCAGAACCTGCTGACGAGCCGGAAAGCGAAACAGAGCCGGAAACTCCGGCCGAGACTGAGCCAGCCGATCCGTTTGAGCCGGCAGGAACCCAGCCGATCGAGATTACCCCGGAGGAAATCGAAATCGAAGTTCCGACCGAGCCAAAGCGTGAGCGCGTATCCGATGCGACGATCAACATGAGCATCGAAAAAACAACGGATGCCACCGTTCAGCTGATCCGCGACAACATTCCGGAAGGAACTGTTGCGAAATCGATTGAAGAGGTGCTCCGCGAGGAGACGCCGGAGGAGGCAAGACTCCGCATCCTGAACGACACCCAGCCGGATAAGCTGAGTGACGAGCAGAAAGCGCTGTTTACTTACTTTGCGAAAGTTCCAGGCATGGATATCCAGATTCTGGATGCAATGCATGGTGTTTATCATTACGCAGGCGACCGTACTTCCCGTCATGGAAACATTGCCATTATGGGCGGATACGGTACTGGAAAAACGAAGCTGTCGGAGGATCTCGTCCGTGCAATCTGTGCTGACTTAAAACTTCCGGCAACGAAGATGGCCCGTCTGGATGCATCTGTTCTGAACAAAAAGGACTGTGCGCAGATTGTTTCAAAGCTGGCGGGAGGTTTCCTCCTGATCGAGCGTGCCGGTCTGATGTACCCGGAGACGATCGAGAAGCTGTCGCAGGCAATGGATTTCCGTACCGACAGTCTGGTTCTGATCATCGAGGATGAGAAGGTCAGCATGAGAGGTCTTCTGCGGAATTACCCTGATTTTGCGAAGAAGTTTGAGACGGTCATTTCGATTCCTGTTTTCACGAACGACGAGCTGGTTACGTTTGCCCGCACGTATGCGCGTGAGAATGGATACAAGATGGACGAGATGGGTGTGCTTGCTCTGTATACACAGATTGGCAACAATCAGAAGGAGGGCGAGCCGATGACGATTTCACAGGTCAAAGATATGGTGGATCGTGCCATCGCCCATGCAGAAAAGGGAACCCGTAAATTCGGAAGACGCATGTCCAGAAAGCATACCGATGCGGACGACCGCGTGATTCTTTACGAGAAAGACTTTGAGTTCTAAATACTGGAGAAGTTTATGGAGAAAGTAAAACCGTGGCTCGGGGAGCCGCAGAATACAATAGCCGTACTGCAGAAGTACGGCTTTGTATTTCAGAAAAAGTATGGTCAGAATTTTCTGATCGATCCACATGTGCTGGATAAGATTGTAGCCGCTGCAGGTATCGGACCGGACGATTTTGTTGTGGAAATCGGACCTGGTATCGGTACGCTGACGCAGTATCTTGCGTATGCTGCGCGGAGTGTGTGTGCGGTGGAAATTGACAAGAATCTGATCCCGATTCTGGAGGATACGCTGTCGGATTATGATAATGTTGAGGTTATCAACAATGATGTTTTGAAGGTGGATCTGGCGGCGCTGGCGAAGGAGAAGAACAACGGACGGCCGATCAAGGTTGTGGCGAATCTTCCGTATTATATTACGACGCCGATTATTATGGGATTATTTGAGAATCATGTGCCGGTGGATTCGATTACGGTTATGGTTCAGAAGGAGGTTGCGGACCGGATGCAGACGGGGCCGGGATCGAAGGATTACGGGGCGCTGTCGCTGGCGGTGCAGTATTATGCGGAGCCGGTATATTGTGGCGAATGTGCCGCCGAACTGTTTTATGCCGCGGCCGAAGGTTGGAAGTGCGGTGATCCGGCTGACGCGTCATGAGGTGATGCCGGTGGAGACGAAGGATGA
>ENA-OQEL01000294-OQEL01000294.1-human-gut-metagenome-genome-assembly--contig:-NODE-294-length-19148-cov-4.768204_pt1 | contig 19148 bp, 19 predicted proteins | sample MGYA00242796_ERZ504637 | MGnify/ENA primary metagenome ERZ504637 (study PRJEB26092, sample SAMD00036306) | human gut metagenome | host: Homo sapiens | study: EMG produced TPA metagenomics assembly of... | reverse complement strand
GAGAGAATCTTTCTGATTACGATCAAGATTTCCATCCCCGCTATTAGTTAGTTTCCGGATAACATGATCTCGCAAGACCTTCTCTTTCTGATGCTCTAATCGCAATTGTACTTGGTTATCAATATTCGGACCTGGTGAGAAACAAAATAAGTCCAAACAATCAATCCAGATATTAAGACAACTAAGAAAAATAGCCACTTAAACTCATTCTTCAATCCTTTCATCTTTGAATCTTTTTAGTTCTTTTACAACTTTACAAAAAGAGTGTCCATCTACAAGTTTAATACATCCATCAAAATACGGAGATGGCAAATATGCTTGTTCCATCAATCTTGATACGGAATAATATGTAAATGGAATATCCTTTTGCAATAAGGTATTCACAATCTGTTCATCATGAGTGAAAAATATAACTTGTACCGCATCTTTGTCTCCTAGTAAAGCATTGGCATTATTAGCAAGCACTTGAAAGAATACAAACAATTCGTTCTTATTTCGATAGTCATTTGCATAGAAAATATCATCAAAGACAAACGGAAAGCGAAATTTCATTTTCTTCATCATTTTTAGATTGAACGCAGCCATTAGTGACAAACAGAACAACCTGAAACGAAAGGTGTTAAAATACTTGTTAACAGGAATATCATTTACCGTTACTTTCATTCCATAGTTAGCAGCTACCACTCCATAATCTACCTGTACGAAATCAAGTTTCTCTCCTTTAGACATAAAAGGCTCAAATGTATTCTTTATAATATTTTGGAACTCCCCATCAAATATCTCTCTAAACTGTTCTTCCAGATTTTCTTTCAGGTTCTTTTGGAATGCCAACAACCTTTCCGGAAGTCCTCTGAAGAAATCAGCTTCCTTGGTATGTTCCAAAGCTTTTTGTGTAAGAAGATAACTTTGGGTTTCATGAATAATTCTGTCCAGTGGTAAATCTTTGGTATTTTTAAGTTCCATGGTTGTTTCCAGACTGCTATGCAAATCCTCTATGATAGTGATTAGCTCAAAACGATTTTCATCTGCGTCCAAGTTCTCTGTTCTAACTCTTTTTCTTCCCGCCATAGGCTTATTGTCCCCGTTTCCCTGATTTTGGATCAATTGGTAATTTGCATATACCTTTTTAAATCGCTCTTTAAACCTATTCAGTGAGTAGAGTTGAGTTAGACCAGTTGGCATATTCATCTCTATAAGCTTCAAAAGTTCTTTGGTATCATAGCTAGAAAAATTTTCTTTAATACCACCTAATACTTCCTTAAACTCGCCAACCTTTTTAAAATCATTATCGCTCAGTTCTACACTAGTATCCCTGATGAATCTCTTCAAATTGTCACGTTGTTTTTGAGGGTCATCTGATATCATAGCTACAGCTTCATTTATTCTATCAATAAGAGCCTGACAATACCCAGTCGAATCCTTTGCAAAATTCAACAAATCCTCCAAGCCTAGAGCATAACAAAAACAAGGAACCCAATCTACATCCCCAGAATTACCATTAGTTTGCATATACCGTGAAAGCTCATAGATACTGTTTTCCGATAAGAAGAAACTGTGAGAATCAATGCCCATATCACTGAATGGAAGATTAACTCCATTCTCCAAGGCAGACTCATCATAAAAGGTATAAAGCTTCACATCCGGAATGATACCTTGCTTTCGATTCACATACCAATTCAAATCAGAAATACCTCGATAAGTCGCTTCACTAATCTTGCCTGTACAAACCTGTTCCATGGCATCAAACAGAGAGCTTTTACCTAAGCCATTATTTCCCAGGACAAAAACACTTTGAGGATATTCTACAGTTTTCCCTTCTTTATACAGCTTTTTACAGAAGGATATTCCATAATAAGAGGTGTCTTCCTTTGGTTGTCCATATTTTCTGTAATTATTGAGCAATAAATATTTAAATCGGAAGTCATACACATCATGTTCATAAAATCTCCACACATCATACATAGGAGGTTCCCTAAACATTTTCTTCCATTGCCCAGCCAGGTCATAAGGATCGTCGGTAAATAGCCGAAAGACCTCTTGCAGATCCCTCTCAAGAGCTTTGTCGTCCATCAAGGAATCTGCCAAAAGTTTACATTTCAGAATATTCATACGAATTAATATATCAAAAGTTCCAACATCTTGCTACGAATGTCTTCATATGGAACCGAGAGGATATTATCCAAATCCTCTTCCAAAGGCCGGAACCAATCAGCCATTCTGGTACCATCAGCAAAAGACTTATCTTCTCCATCCAGCCAATCAACGAATTGCTCAAAGTCTGCATAGTCATAATCATATAAGTTTTCTTTTGTCTTATAGTGATACCACAAGTTCCAGAAATACTTCAGATTTGTCACCACATAGAAGAACATCACATCCTGCCCACATTTTTTTATGGTAGACTCATACTTTTCCTTGAAAATCAATTCAAAATCCTTATATGTCACGCCCTCTTGATAAAAGTCCAAATCCGTATCAGGGAAGCGCCAAAACAGCGTGTCACATTCTAAAGCCATACGCTTTACCAGTTCATCGTTTTGAATATCATCCTTGATGAGATGACATAGCTCCAACATTTGGAAATGTATGTCTTTAGCCATCGGAATATGCTCATCCGTATAAAACAAGAAGTTTAAATACTCACGAGTATCTACATACATTTGCTTACAATTATCCATACGTTTCTTTGAAGACTTCGCTATTTCTTTCAATTTCCCCAGCGTTTCCTCATCCAGGATAGAACCTAAGGCAAGATTACGAGCATATTCATTATCCTCTATGGTAATTTCGCCAAAAGAATCCTCACTCAACACATTTGATTCAATCGCCCATTCCAGCATAGGAATTTTCTTTCCCGATATTTCGACAGCCATTTCATATCTGGCGGCATCTTGATTAAAAACAGGACACCAATGCTGCGCAAATACTCTACGTGGCAACACATCTACATGGTTCTCAACCAAATAAATATGCGATAAGAACAACTCCAGATCTATCAGACTGACAAATGGAGATTGAGTCTCACTCATATATAAAGAGACTAGCGTAAGAAGAGTTCTCAACATTTGGTCTTTGTTGCTATCCTCATTCTCACCCGATCTGAACATACGAACCCAACCACTATTAACACCTTCATCAGTTCTTACATAGTTAGGAACCACCGAGCCATGATCTATACGGACATCAATTCCTTTATGGATTTCATTTAGCAAATCAATATACTTATCATCCCAATGCTTGGAAAATCTATCCAACATGGAAGCATAAGTTTCACCAAAACGTAAGCGACTATAATCAGAATGTCCTAGCTTTCTGGAAGCGATTTCTATCTTCCAATGCATAGCACTGAACATACTGGAAAGCAACAAGTCTGCATTATTTCCACCTGGCTGGCGTTGATTATCGATAGCCATTTGGTAATTGTAATCCACTTGAAAGTTGAGTGGAATCACAAAATCAACGTTGGAAATTTGTGCATGCCAATTACTCAATCCACCCCCATTATAGTGACACAATTTTAATAGGTTCTTTACAGTGTCTACCAACTCTGTTCCTAATAAATACTGAAGATCTTCATGTAAAGTATAGAAATCAGACGTTGCCAAATCACCGATAGCATCACGTAGCGCATCTTGTATTGTAAGGAAATGCTGATAAGAAAACAGATAATTGGCCATTACAGCCAAACTCTTTTTCATTTGATAGCAATATTCCTCACTAACACACCTACTGTTTTCTTCCAGACTATTTGTATTTTGTTCTGCCTGTGAATAGATACTATTCCATATAATACTCCATGTACCATCAAATAAGGAAGAATTACGGCATATATAACTATCAGGGATACGATAAGGCACCATAGAGGCAACACAAAGCCTATTACCCTTTTTAAAAAAGCGTAACTTTGCGAAATCAGGCACCGACACCCCCAGCTTGCTATTCTCACTAAAAGAGTCAGTACGTAAGGTATAGTTATTGATATAACAATTCAACTCCCTTACGTAATTGCTACTTTTATAGTAAGAATACTTTTGGTCTTCCGAAAGTTTACCCAATATCAATTCTATTGTATCATCGCTCAATTCATCCTTAAAATCAATATAGAACAATGGATATTCTATATCGTAAGGTTTTCCAAGGTCGAAAAACTTAGAGATAATAGAATCTACGAAGAATGGTATATCCGAAGATGCAAGAAGGTGACATCCGTTAAGAAGACGCTTTGAGATACCTTTCACCTCCATAGCATCACTAGTTAGAAACAATGGGAAAGCCTTACACAAAGACCAACAATGCATCGCCTCTACCACCAATGTCATCACCTTATTAAAGGTGGTTCCGTGGTAAATCGCTTCATCTGTCAATATACAATCCTCATATTTCGACCAATTTTCAAAAGGCAAAGCAAGTTCTGTAATAATGTTCACATTACTACTAACCCCATGTTGCTTGCACCACTCAAGCAATCTAGGAGCTTTTCTCGATATTGCCACATGAGCAATATTTTTATCTTCCTTCAAGTATGTTTTAGCCCAGGCAATAATAGCCTTGTTCAGCTCCTCATAACTATTGAGAAGTTTTAACTCTTTGCACATTATTATAGATAAGTTGTTTATTAAAGTGTTCTAACAACCACCATAGGAAAGTACTATTCCATAATGGTGGCAAAGTTAAGTATTTATTTTATAAAAACCAAATTTTGATTAAAGAAAGTAAGCTAGAAGTTGAAGATTTATACAAATTCAACATATACATAGAAGAATTTAACGCAAATAAAATGTAAAAACCAGAATACAAAGCAATATACCTTAGTAAACTTTGCTTGATTTACAAGAATCGCAAGTTGGCAAAATGTAAAGAGTCGATGCATCCTTAAAAGAATGCACATATGCACCATGTACTCTTGCTGTTGATACAACTTTACCACAGGAAGGTAATGTATTAATGATTGTGTAAATTAATAATAAAGATTTTGCAAACGATTGCAAAGAAAGCATGCTTTCAAATTACCGAGTGCAACTAATCTTATGTACAGGTAGATGGTGGATTCACAAAAAGCTAGTTACAATACATATTATCATAATACTTCTGATATTCCCCAGAAGTAACATGATCCATCCATTCCTGATTATCCAGATACCATTTTACAGTTTCTTCGATACCTTCCTCAAACTGGAGAGATGGCCCCCAGCCAAGTTCTTTCTGCAACTTGCGAGAGTCGATGGCATAACGCATATCGTGACTCTTTCTGTCTGCTACATAAGTGATGAGATCCATATCCTCGCCTTCCTTTCTGCCGAGCAGACGGTCAACGGTCTTGATAACCACCTTGATGATATCGATAGCACGGGCATGGTCTACTACATACTGCATAAGTAGAGGAATTATGCAAGGCATAAACTCGAAGCCCTTTATGATTCATCTGAAGAACATGTAAGAAATCGAACTGAGTCTCATTTGAATCCGAAGTGAATCTCAAGTAAACATTAACAAAGCCCCACGTAAACTTTATCAGAGTCTTAAACCAATTCGAAATGAAGTTTATTTCAAAATCAAGTGAAGCCAGTTCCAATCGCAAAAAACTTATTCCACCGTCACACTCTTCGCCAGATTTCTCGGCATATCCACATCCAGTCCCTTATCCACAGCCACATAGTAAGCAAGCAGCTGCAGCGGAACCACGCTCAGCAGCGGAACCAGCGCATTCAGGGTTCTTGGAACCTCCAATACATTATCCGCTATTTCCTTCACCTGCTGGTCACCCTCAGTCGTAAGTATCCGCTCAACTCCGTATTGCATATCTCAAAAAAATATTGTACCTTTGCACGGCGGCATCATTTTCCTAATTTTGAGACAAGAATGCGAAGTTTAGCCCTCCATCAGCACAAGCTAATGGAGGTTATACCTTAATTTGACTAAATATTAAATTCATTTTTATTGTTCCTCATCTTCCCAGAACTCAGGAAGAAGAGTATAATACTTATCCTCAGGCGTAGAATCTATGTGCTTCAACACATAACAAAGCCAACGCTCAGGATTTTTATCTAGCACCTTACATGCTCCAAACAAGGAGTACATCATTGCTGCACGCTTACAGGCATCCAAGTCACGGCAGAACAAATAAGCCTTCTTACCCATCACCATGTCACGGATCAGGCGTTCGGTATCATTATTGTCCAATGGCATGTCTGGGATGTCTATATAATTAGTCAACTCTGTATAGTTGCGCAACATATAGTTCAATGCCTGGTATATATTGCTGTCTTTTGGCACATCTAAGATGGCACTTGCAGCCCATAGCTTGAAGTCCTCCCATAGTGGCTCAGCATGGTCCTTCCTGAACTGTGCCTTCTCCTCGCCCTCAAGTTTCTTCTCCTTTATCATTTCCTCAATCAGGTTAATGTTCTGGTAGAAGAGAATACCTATCTTTGCAAGATTAGGATTTTCCTTCAAGGCACGTTCCATTGGTCTTCGGGCATGAACGACACAGCGACACAATATACGACCATTTATCTTCTTCAGCCAATCATAGCCGGAGTAACCATCACACATCAGCGCCACACCTTTCCAATCTTTGAGGTTGTCCATGATGTCAGCAGTACCCCTACCATGCTTGTTTTCGTATTAACCATGAAGATTGGGATGCCTGTCGCCACAGAACGATACTGAATCAAGTAATGATTTACTGTCTTATGCTTCTCGCAGTCCAATATCGGGAATGGAGAGCCATCAGCGCCAAGCAGCAAACTGGACATTACCCGATCCTTCTGCAGATTGTAGAGAGGTTCTATCTTGTCGCATACACCCTGATGCCAGTCATCGACTGTTGAAGGAGCGAGTATCAAGCCATCCTGTTTCATCTTCTTTATCTGCCGGTTAAACGGCTGATGAAGGACATACTTATTACACTCTAACTGTGCCAACAACTCTGCCGAAGCATAACTCTTCCAAAACACGTCCTCATAGCATGGAGACTGCAAGAGCTTCTGCATTGGATCATCCTTGCGACGAACAACAGGACGACGATATGGCTGAACAAAGTAGCGTACTTTGGCTGGCACAATAAACTCCTGCACCTTGCCTTGGTAAACGATTACATATTCATTCTCATGTCCTATATAGCCTTCAGGCCAAAGTACCTTTTCCTCCAAGCGAGGCATATCCTCAGGTATAGGATTTCGTCCATGTCCCTTCTGTTCCTTCTGGCTATTCAAAAGCTTCTTTATAGCCTTGCGCTTGCGATATTCCTCACAGAATTCACGACACTCCCGGTAACGTTTCTTTTCCTCATCAGTGAACTCAACTGATGCCATTACCTTATCATAGATGGTATCACGTTCTTCCTTACTAAAGACTACCCGCTCACGCTTTTGAGTAAATATCATTCTGACAAGAGAGGCTATCTGCTCGGTCTTAGACTTGCTTTTAGCTTCAACCTTGGCCAGTTTATCCTTGATTTCATCCGTCAAAGACTCATGCGCTTCCTTTGCCGCAAGCTGATACTTCTGCAACAGTTCCTGACCTTTGGAAGAATCCTTGTCACCAAGAGCGATGAACGCCTGCATGAACATGTCAAACATATCAGCCAAACGATTCAGCGCAGTTTTCTCGAAACGGGTTTTAGCTGCAGACATCTGCTGGCGAACCTGTTCACTTACATTTTGGGCGATTGTCTCCGCTTTCTTATCTACATCAGACTCACGCTTATCCAAAGCCTTATTACGTTCCTCCAATTCCTTGGTCTTATCTGCCAATTGAGCTTCCAACTCTTTTCTGATACGTTCTTCTGCTTCAGCAACACGGCGAGCCACCTCCTCGTCAATCAAGTCTTGACGAGTGATGCGCTCCACCTGCAGGTCATGCTCTGCATGCGCTGCCCGATCATTGGCATCGGACAACTGGCCTACGGCATTGGCATATTTCTCTGCCAAAGACGCACTTTTCCCTGTATTTTGTTGCTGTTCAAACATATCGTTTACCTTATTGTTTACCATACAAAGGGTACTAAAAATTTATTGAGAAAAATCGAATATTTTGAGTAATATTTACGCCTAAATATCAGCTATTTACGTTAATAAAACTACCAAAAAGCTAGTTCTCCGATGGTGTTTCTTCATACCATTTTTCACCCAAGATCAAGAGGGTAAATTCATCAGGAGTCAATGTTGTCGTACGATTATCATCATTAAAATGTGGCATTTGGAAACGCCCCTCGCTCAACTTTCTTACATAAAGAGTCAGTCCATCACTCTCACGATGCAAGACCTTAGCTGTCTTGCGAGTCTTACCTATAAATATAAAGGCTTCATCTTGGGTGAGATAACGGCCGAACTCCTCATTCACGATTCCTTGGAGTCCCTGAAACTGCTTGCGCATATCGACTGGCTCCATGCACAAGTAGTACTTCAGGTCATCCGTCAACTGACAAACTCTAGCCATAAGCCTACACTGTTATACTAATGTAAGCCCGAAGCTGTTCGATACTGATGTCAGCAGGTAGAATTAGTGTCACACCATTGGGATAGCTTAATTTTAAATAAGGATTGCGGCGGTTGCGAACATTTGCAGACTCACGCATCTCCTTCGCCTCATTGTCACCGATTACAACCTCGGCAAACTTTGGCTTGCTGTTTAATTGTTTCTTGCCTTGTACCATAATTTGATATTTTAAAATCACGGTGCAAAGGTACGAAACTTTATCTAGGCACACAATACGGCATTCACCGATTCCTAAGACATAGCCAAATTTTTGAGCAACTTTTTATGTTAATAAATACAAAAGAGGTGTTTTTGAGCTTACTGGCACTACAATATCGGTAGCAGAAATAGTCAAAAATGATTTTTCTGTTACAAAACAACACGGAGCTCGTTCTTTTAATAGCGTATGGCTAGATTCCTAATTAGTTATCCGTGTGTGTGTCTTTACAAGACTCTAAATGGCAGTAGCACAGACTGCTATAGTTCACTTGTTTCGGACTTATGATATTGCAAGTTTCTCATTGCTGCTCTTTGAATCCAACGGATCCCATTTTCTGTTCTGTTTGCCTATGGCGAACATTCTGAGAATGAGTTTGAACTTAACGGCATTCAATGCCTTGCGTTTTGTGTCTGAATCTTGCTTACCTCCTAATTTACGGTTATAGAATGATTGTAACTCTGCATCATATTGTACAGCAACTGTGGCCGCCATGGATAGATCTGCTTTCGCCTGACCATCACAGCGTGCTGAAGGTCGGGGACGCCATTTCACACTGGTGCCTGAAGTGTGGGAGTGCGGTGCCACGCCGACATAACTGGCATATTGCCTTGCTGTTTCAAAAGCAGTAAAGTTTCGGGTAATGACAATGACATTCATGGCATTGACGAAGCCGATTCCCGGTATTGCCAGAAGATTCTTGTAAGTGGTAGATAGACTATCGTCAGTCTCCAGCAACTTCTGTATTTCCAACTCTATGTTTTCAATGTCATGGTCGAATTTCTTTATGTAGCCATCATATAACAGGGCGTCTTCCTTTGTGGTGCATAGCTGTCTTCTGTTTATGAAGCATGTTCGTTGTTCTACCAGGAACTTACGCTCATTCATCAGTGCCTTGAGTCTCTGCATGGTCTTGTCAGGCATTTTATAAGGCTTGACACATTCTGTACCATTATAGCGATAGAGAAAGTCTGCAATCTTGGCAGAATCAATCTTGTCGCTCTTGTCCTTGGGTCCCATGGGATAATGCTTTACCACATGGGTGGAGAGCATGCAGAACTGATACTTCTTGGCATTAAGAAACTTCTCCAGCTCCATAGAGTAGCTACCGGTGAACTCCATTCCGAAGAGACAGTTCGAGAGTACCACATGATTCTTCTTGAGCCATGTGCACATTTCGCCAAATCCCTTGCGGGAATTGTTGAATACATCGTGAGGAAAGTCCTTAATTGGGGTTCCTTCACAGAAAAATGATACGTCAATGACATTTTTTGAGATGTCGATGCCGATAAATGATTTATTTTTCATACCTTTGTACCGCATTTTGCAGGAAGGAGCTCTCTATGTCAGAGTAAGCCACATCTTTTAAAAGCTTCCACGGCTAATTCCCTAAATGGCACTTGACCTGGCATTTCAGGCTGGGGAGACTAGATCAGGGAAAGGTCTTTGTCTAAGACAAAATAGTTCACTACCCCCGTCCGGAGTTCCTTCCTTTTCAGATGCTCCGGCAAAGGTAGTGAAAAAAACGCAGACAAAAGACTTAGTCAGAAGATAGTTATGATCTAAGAAGGGAAATAGTTCACTTTTGCTGCATTCTCAGTTCTTGTATGCGTCGGTCTCCACATATGGTGTTCCACGCTTTATCACGGCAAACATACGAAGGACCAGTTTGAACTTGATGGCATTGAGTACGATGCCACCACATTTTTCCTTTTTCTTACGTATCCAATAGCCTCTTATTGCAGGATTGTAGGTTATGGCGGAAAGGACTGCTATGGATAAGTCTGCCTTGGCTTCTGAAAAGCCTTTCTTGGAAACACCCGTTTTCTTTCTTACTGAGGTACCAGATTCCTTTTTAAATGGGGCTATTCCTATGTAACAGGCATATTTGCGAGGATTGCTGATTGCAGTGAAATTTTCCGTCAATACAATGGTTTCCAACGCTATGATGCGACCAATGCCAGGAATGGAGGTCAGCAGCTCGTAATTCTTGCTGATGCTTGCATCTTCCTGTATGTAGCTGTCAATCTCCTTGTCTATTGCTTTCTGGTTTTCCTGCATGTTTTTCAGCAGGAGTTTCTTGCGTTCAACAGATAAGTCAGTGTCGTATGCGCAGGTATCATGAAGCTGTTGCTTGCAGAGAGTTGACTGCTTGGTGTTCTGTTTACGCTCTACCAGCAGTCTCTTCAACTTCAAATAGACAGGTGAGGGAAGTTTGGAGGGATTGCGAAGAATCTTCTTGTGGTTCTGCTCACAATAGATTGCTATTCTGAAAGCATCTAGTTCGTCTGTCTTGATACGGTCAAGAGAGCGCTGGTCATCATCCAAGTCTGGCTCAAAGTGATGCATTTTGCGAGGGTCCACCATACCATAGATATATTCTTTGGATTCCAACCATAATCTGAAATTTTGGTTATAGAGTCCAGTATATTCCATACAGAATAAAAAGGTATCAAAGTCTTTTCCTACCTTTGCGACCCAGGAGCCAATTTTTTTGAATCCTGCATTATCATTGCTCACCTGAATATGAGCATTCTTCCAATCAATGGTTTCACCATCATAATAAGCAAGGTCGAGTGTCTTCTTGGAGACATCAACGCCAAAGTAAAGTTCTCTATCCATTATCTTAACATTTTAGAATTTAATGGAATCAAGAAAGAAAGTTGGGTGGGCGAAGGACTGAATCAGTGAATAGAGAATATCTAGGATACTTACTAGTACACCTTAACACCCATTAACCAACTTTGACTTTCGTGATTCCGGGTGCAAAGGTAAAAGAATACTTACAATGAAATTTATGATTTCAAAACCTCATCCGAATATCCTAGCATTTTTACTATATAAGATATAGATGAATAACCAAAAGGCCAATTGTCTCTCGTAAAAGTTTGCCAAGTAACGAAACAATAGGTTGCTAACAGCAATATTGGCTGACTAAATAAGAAGATGTCTTTTTGATAATCAGAAATACCTTCCTTTAGCATTTCTGATTTATCTTTTAAAAATTCGGGGAATTCCGTTAAAGCCTGATTGACTTTCGTATCATCCAATAACTCTATGAAAACATCCCAAACCTCCCTATCAAACTTCTGCTCATTGTAATTCTTATCTAATTCTGCAAACTCTTTGCAGACTAGGACACGAAGAGATATACGATTATCATTTATAGGAATATTCATAGCTAAGATTTTTTCAAACTTACTATCAGACTCTTCAAGAAAAGCCATAGATGCAGCTAACATCCTTAAAGCCTTCTTATCTTGATCCTTGTTTTGCTTATAAAAAAGCGCATGACTCACCTCAGAATATGCATGCTGTAATAATGTACGAACTTGGACTTCACAAGTCAAGAAATTTATATCTTTCGGAGAATCATATCCTTCGCATGGCATTAATATAAAATGGTCGGACTGATAAGAAAATACCTCAGGATGTTTTAGCCTTATTTTCATGGTATCCTGGGACTTTTCTTTCACAATCCATTTTTTTCCATTTTGACTTTCTATAAAATCAGACATTTTCTTGACCGATTGCGGAAACAAGAAAACTAATCTAGTACCAACCTTGTCTGTTATTTCAAGAATTGGGTTCTCATATTTTTTATTACGATAAAAAGCCTTTGATCTAAACGAGTTATCGTCCTTAATACGATATTTAGCAGGAATCTGAATGTTTTCAACCAAAGAAGGTTCTATCGTCTGAGCGAAAGCATTCAACTGTTCATCTATATGACGTGCCCATTTCGTCAACTCATCTCGTAATGAACGAAACTCCTCCATCACTTCACTTTCATTCATTTGCCTCATCTTCCGCTTCTATCGTTATGATAATCTTATTCGGGTTCTCCATGTCCTTGTCGATTTTTACTCGATTCGTAAAGATCTCCCTATTTCCGACGAGTTTAATTCCATCACAAATATCAACTCGTTTATTTTGAATCACATTACTTATAGCAGCTGTATCTTTCGTAAAAGCATGCGCTAATTCCTTTGCACAAACTTTATTCAGAAATACATCTCTATCTTTCTCTGGAACAATACGAATTACCGTTTCTCGTGGATTAATGACTAAAGTCTCATCTGTCAAGCTACTAAAAAGCAAATCTTCCACATTCGCTTTCGTATCGTAATCACTTTTATAAGTCTTATTGATGCACTTACGCATTTCATCATAAAATAGCTTTGTCAGGACGATGTTGTTTTGCTTGATAGACAACCCTAAGAAATCTTGATAAAAATACCTTGCCAATGCTGTTCCACTAGCAAATTGATCATCAAAAAGGGTATAAGAAAAGGACTCTTTCTCTAAGTTTTCCCCCTCTTGAATCATCATAAATGCCTTGTACAACTTTTGGGAAGGACTCAATATTATGTCTTTTAGGGCTTGTGCCTGATGATTGACAACACTCAATGCCATATGAGGTTCTGCCTTGAATACAAAGACAGCAACCTTGCCACGATAAAGGCAATCTAACACCAAGAGGAAGCCTCCAGGTATGGCTCCACGATTAGAACTATCCGCTAATATATTGGCTACTGTTTTGCTACTGTCTATGAATACTTCATCCGACATCGTTCTAAGATTCCTTAAATAAGAGAAAGTGCTTCCATCTGCATCATTTTCTAAGACGAGTTCAAAACTTTTACTATGAAAGCCAAACGAAGTTTGTATTCTATTCTTTAGCAAAGTTTTAATTTCATTATCAAGCGAAAGAAGTTCATCGTTATACTCACAATGAGCATCAACATTCTGTTCTTTGCCTTTTATACGATGCATAATAGCTCTTTCAATAGAAATATGATCTATATATAACATTGGCTTAACTAAATTATTATTTTACATGAAACATTATCACGACCTTTCACTTAGATTTTTTTCAAGTAACAGCCGACACAAATACCATCCAATAAGGACAACAGGAAGTAATGCAATTACCCAATAGAGAAAATACATATCCCACACATAATAGCGGAACTTCATCACATGCCTACCCACAAAATCTTTTTTTTCGTCGAGCATCACGGCTGTATATTCATAATCAAACGAGGTGTGATTAAGATTATATTTATGAAGTATTTCAAAATACTTCGCTTGGAAGTCTTCTGTCTTAGCCTTCATCTCATCACTAGAAATTTCTTCCCCATAGCTCAAAATGAGCTTCATATCTCGATATAACTTATCAAGTTCGTTGCCACAATCATGATAGTTATCCATACGTTTCTCATAATCAAGTCCACTGAATAGTAAAGACATAACCAAGAGAAAAGTGGATAAGATGATTGTAACAATACTTATCAAGTCGGATATGTTTTTCTCATGCTTTAGTAGTGCAATCAAACTAATAGCTATAATGGAAGCCGAAAAGAAAGACTCGGCAACTTTAGACGCATCACGATTACGCTTCATTCTGCGATAAGCAGTAAACCGTGCTGTCATTGTCTTATAAACTACATCTGAGAAATCTTTCAAATACTCCATGATGAATTATATTATAATTAAAAAGAAGGAACTCCCTATCAAACACGAGCAAAAACCAAAACATAAGTTGGCAAGCCACTCTTTGCGAGTAGCATCAAATACGTTACAAATACTCCTAGGAGTCTAGTTGCCTTATAAAAAGCCAACCAAGGAGTCCCTTCTAATATGTCTGTCCAACAGTACGTTGGGCGAAATTTTTTCTTAGTTTCTAGATAAATGTAATACATTGTTCTTATGTCATCATCTTGATAATGAAGGTTTTCATTTATTCTACCCCACTTGACTAGTAATCGGCGCATACTATCTACGCTCGTAATATTGTCATAATCCTCCAGATAACTAGAACCTGAATGGTGCTTTAAGTCCCAATAAACATCAGGTACATGAAATATTTCCTTTCTGAATTCGTCGGATATTCTGTCATCATTCAAAAATTTCCGATGGATGACACTATCCAACGTATAAAGCAAGGCTATATCTGTTAAAGACTGGAAATATGGCAGCCAACCATAAAGATGATTATTACACTTAAAACCTGCTATCAATTCATTAATACTGTCCTTATAATAAGTTTCAAATTTATCGTCTTCTGAAATAAAAGGTGGGCGCAACGAACGATTCTCCTTTTGCGTCTTGTATAATGTAATAAGTCTAATAATACGATTAAGATAGGACTGCATATTCTTTTTGCGCACCGAGATCTTATGATAATCTCTTATTATATAGCCTATATAATCAATATCCGACTTTCCAACTTCGACTAAAGAAGTTTTATCATACGACAACCTGAGATCTAATTGAAATTTATCCATTTCACTTTCAAACTCATCCTTAAAGTGGGGTGAAAGGTAAGGGTCAAGTATCAAAATATCATCAACATATCTTCGATAAAACAAAACTGGCGAGTAATCGCTAGAAAAATACTCATCAAAATCCTGCATATAGATACCAGCTAGAATATTTGAGATGGCAAGGCCTTGTGGGACTCCTTTATTCTCGGTCTCTTTCAGTTGAGTTGGTATTTGTTCCTTAGAAGCTACAGTTGGAGTTGCTATTGCTTGCTCCACCAAAAGAAGCATATTCTTATCCAAACGTTTGTAAATCACCGTTAGAACGTAACTACTGATTTTCAGCAGTTAGCACATCCAACATTTTTCAAAAAAAGCATATTATTAATTGGTATTGCCAAAGCTACCTATTAGGCAGCCTTGACATTCACCTTTTTGTTCGAGTTATAATTACATGGGATTAGGGACATAAAGTCTTGCTCCCCCTCCATCAGTCGGGTGAGTATATCTTCTATATAATCGCCAAAATTAATGTCATTCAACTTGCAGCTCTCAAAAAGTGAGAACATAAAAGCTATGTTTTCCGCACCTAAATGGCTACCGGTATGCATCCAGTTTCGCCTACCCATAGCCAAGTGGCGGAACATTCGTTCGACCGCATTGTTATGCATCTCGACACGACCATCCTGCAAGAACACCTTGAAGGCCTTCTCGTCATCAAGTACATAGTTGACTGCTCGCTGAACCATTGCACCATAAGAAGAATCAAGCTTGATCTTCTTCAACAACTTCATCAACTTGCCAACGATCGATGCACTGTACTTAAGTCTAAATCGGCGTCGCTGCTTTGCAGTATGCTTGCGTATCTTCGACTCTCGCTCTATCTGGAAGAGGTAGTTCATCATCAAGATGATTACACGCACACGATGGTCAGAGATATAAGCATCCACGAAGCGATGGCGGGCATGGAACCAGCAAGCTGTACGCACCAGTCCCATTTCCTCCAAATCCTTCTCAATTGTCTCATACAAGACTGCTCTGTCTGCAGTAAACACCCTTATACAAGAGTCCTTGAAGATGGCATCTTCCTGCACACTGTGACTACGGCTACCCTCCTTATATTCCATCACACAAAGCTTAGCTTCCATGGAGAGGGCAGCATGGATGTACTCCACATTGTACTTAAACTTATCTTCCTTACTCTCACGACTGCGAACCACGATTCTTGACTCGTCATTCTGGGTATAGACACACTGACGGATACGCTCAAGCATCACAGGCCCCAAGCGTTCACGAAGATAAGTCATGATTTGCTGCATCCAACCGTTCAAGGTGGACTGAGCTACCTTCATACCCATCTGTGACAACATATCCAACAAGCGGTTTTCGGAGAGATGATTGGCAAACTTCGACTCCAGATAGAACCTACAGAAGGATGGCATCAAAGGATTACCCTTGATGATACTCTGAGGATACTTGCTGCTCTGAGGATCAGAGCCAGGTACATTAAAGCGTGCTATCTTGTATTCCTTACAATAAACCTCTTGTTTCTGATAGAAGAACAGACGGACTACCCACATGTCCTTCTTACCCTTACATATGATAACCTTTGCATTCTCAGGAAGATCAGATTTATCTATACCGAAGGACTTCAAGACTCTAGCTGTTGTTGTATAACGCTTGCGAGGGAGTTGACTATCTGATTCCGCTTTTCTTTTTCTGTTTTCTTAGGCAGTTTTACAGCTGGTTGCTCTGGGGCTGAAGATGCCTTAGACTCTTCAGCCTTATGCTTTTCATCCAACGCCTCGTCAGCAGCATCACTGATTTTCTTTTTCAATCCATCAAGCCCCAACTCATTGACCTCAGCATCGGATGTATCCAATACACCATTCAAGAGCTTGGTCAAATCTGAGTTATGAGCAAACTTCCTATGAAGGAGAACCTCGATGATAGTTTTATAATCAACCTGAGCCTTGTCTGCTATATCCAACAAGGCATTTGCCTTTTCATAATCATCTGCCTTGGAATGAAGTCGAGATACCTCTGCTCGTAATTCCGAGTTATCAGATTCCGCTTGGGTCAAAGCCACCTCCAACACATAGATACGAGCATTTGCATCTGATAAATCTTCGCTTAACATAGAGATACGCTCGTTTGCCTTGTCAAGTTCCTCCGACAACTCTGTATTACCTTGCTCAATCTGCTGTTTGAGCAAGCCAACAAGCTGTTTGGACTTGGCAAGGTCATTGCTAGCTTTAGTCAACATTGACTTATACGTAGCAAGCTGCATCTCTATGTTACTCTTGTTATTTATCATGTGTACAAAGGTACTAAATTTCTACGACATACACAACTCTTTTCTGTTAAGAAAAGTTATATAACTACTTGTTTTTCAGAAGCTTATAAGATTTCAAAAACAACTTTTCCTCGTATTCCTTGTTTTTCTTTTCCAAAGCTTCTTTTGCTGTCAGAAGAGATTTGCGCTCTCTCAATAGAGCAAGCAGTGCTTCCTGCTTGCCTAAAATATACTCTTGTATCTCTACCATCGCATCCATGATTTCAACCTGACGCAGATTCATTCGAGAAATTTCCTCTCGAATCGCCTTTTCATCAGATGAACCTTGCTGCAATAATACTTGAAGCTCTGCAACACGAGATTGCATACGCTTCAGTTCTGCATGCATGGATGGTATCAAACTCTTAATATCAGTATTCATAATATGATTTCCGTTTGTACGGATGTTGATAGCAACAGTATCAATGTCTCACGGCTTATCTTATGACAGCGAGCTGCCTCCAAGAAACGAGGCTTGAGAAACTTACCATCATCAAACCACTTCTGGTATAAGACAAAACCATTGATATCATAATGTAATATTTTAACCTTGCGGTAATCCTTGGAATAGAAGATGAAGGCTTCATCATAACTATAAGGATCATGCTGCATTTTTTCACGGATGATTCCTGCCAATGCCCTCACGACCATTGCGCATATCAGTGGGTGTGGAACTCAAATAATAAGTTGTTCGAGAAGTGAAGTTCAGCATAGCTATGACATTTTACGCAGCAGTTCTGCAACTGCAAACAGGTTAGTACACTTGATTTCCATCTCATCACCAGTCTGGAGACTTCAATATCAGTCTCTCAACTTGCCAACCTGCAGGAGTTTGTTGCTCGGGAACAAAATTCTCCTCAACTGTCAAAGCGATAAACTCACCTTCGCCTAGCTTCTTGTTTTCATCTGGTTGAAGCTTATTTGAACGATATGATTTCTTAAACTCAATGAGCCAGTCATAATCCACTGCCTCATCCTTACAATACTTGCGCAAGCTACGACCTTTACGATTTTGGTTGTAATCCTGCATCACTTTTTCGAAATATTCCCTTGTTTCCATTATCAAACTGTTTTGATTACGGATGCAAAGGTAATATATTATATAGGTACCGCCATACGGGCTAATGGTGATTTACCAAACGTTTTTCCAAAATAGACATCAATCGCTTTCTATTGAGTTCGTCATAGAAATGATGAAAGTCTGTCTTAAAACAATATACAGGCTTGTAAAAATGCTCCGCTAGAAAGGAAGATGCATCTGATATATAACTATTGGGTACCTGATGGTTGACCGCCTCGGGAAACATCTCTTGCAGATAGTCATTCAATACTCCAAGAACCAATCTGTCTCTAATAGATGGAACAGAAAGAACTCGTGGTGATTTTCCTCTCCCTTTCAGCACCAACTTTTCTTTATAAGGTGAGAATCGGTAAGTTCCCTCCTTACATCGTTTGGCGAAAATAGGAAGCTCATCGCTATACTTACTCCAAAAGGTTATAGGAGATAGCCCATCTCGTCCTCCACCTTTCTTGCCTTTTAAATGCTTATTGAAATAGGTAGTAAAATAAGATGGACAGAAAAACTCATCGACAGTTCTCATATATCAAGATAACTTCTAATGTATTGTAAATCACCGTTAGAACGTAACTGCTGATTTTCAGCAGTTAGCACATCCAACATTTTCCCCAAAAAATCATATTATTAATTGGTATTGCCAAAGCTGCCAAATTAGGCAGCCTTCAGACATTCACCTTTTTGGTTCGAGTTATAATTATATGGGATTAGGGATCATGAAAATCCCATTTTCTATGCATACATATCCTTCACTTTTTTCCATGGCTTCGCCAGTCG
>ENA-OQEL01000291-OQEL01000291.1-human-gut-metagenome-genome-assembly--contig:-NODE-291-length-19233-cov-3.452790_pt1 | contig 19233 bp, 19 predicted proteins | sample MGYA00242796_ERZ504637 | MGnify/ENA primary metagenome ERZ504637 (study PRJEB26092, sample SAMD00036306) | human gut metagenome | host: Homo sapiens | study: EMG produced TPA metagenomics assembly of... | reverse complement strand
CAGATGCCGCCGGTATCCTTGACCAGCCGCTTTGTGCCCCGGCACTCCGGGAAGCCGCTGCAGGCCAGGAACTTGCCGTACTTGCCCACCTTGATGACCATGGGCCGGCCGCACAGGTCGCATACCTCACTGGAAGGTTCATCCGGCACCTTGACCTTCTTGCCTTCCATGTTCTTTTCGGCCTGCTCCAGACTGGCAGCAAAGCCCTGATAGAAGTCATCCACCGTCTTGTGCCAGTCAGCCTTGCCGCTCTCGATCTTATCCAGATTCTTTTCCATCTGGGCGGAGAAGTCCACATCCACGATGTGGGGGAACTGTTCCAGCATCAGGCCATCCACCGCCCGGCCCAGCAGGGTGGGCTTGAGCTTTTTCTGGTCGCGCTCCACATAGCCGCGGTCGATGATGGTGGTGATAATGGGTGCGTAGGTGGAAGGACGACCGATGCCGTTTTCTTCCAGTGCCTTGATGAGGGTCGCTTCGGTGTAGCGGGCGGGCGGCTGGGTGAACTTCTGCTCGCTCTTCAGGTCGCGCAGCTTCAGCACCTGACCCTGCTCCAGCGGAGGCAGGGCGGTCTCCTTCTTTTCCTTTTCGTCGGTGGCTTCCTCGTACAGGACGGTGAAGCCGTCAAAGGTAACGGTATAGCCGCTGGCCTTGAAACGGTAATCCGCCGCGCTGACCGTGACGGACACGGTGTCCTGCTGGCAGTCTGCCATCTGGCTGGCCATGAAGCGGCTCCAGATCATGCGGTAGAGCTTTGCGGTGTCGCCGCTGATGCTCTTGTCCACCTCGTCCGGTGTCAGGGACGGCACCGAGGGACGGATGGCCTCGTGGGCATCCTGTGCGGCAGTGGCGCTCTTGGTCTTCCATGTGCGCTTGTAGGGGCAGATATAGGCTTCACCGTAGGCCCCTGCGATATATTCCTTTGCGGCGGCAACGGCTTCATCCGAGATGCGCAGGCTGTCGGTACGCATGTAGGTGATCAGACCCATGGTGCCGTGGCCCGCAATGTCCACGCCTTCGTACAGGGTCTGGGCAGCGCGCATGGTGCGGGTGGCCGTAAAGCCCAAGCGGCGGGATGCCTCCTGCTGCAGGGTACTGGTGATAAAAGCCGGAGTGGGCTGCTTTGCCCGCTTGCCCTTTTTCAGCTCTGCCACCACGTACTCGGCCCCTTCCAGACCCTTTTCAATGGCGCGGGCCTCGGCTTCGCTTTTGGGCAGCAGCTTTTTGCCGCTGGCATCGGTGGCCAGCCGGGCGGTAAAACTCTTGTGGCCTGCGCCGAGGGTGGCATCCACGTTCCAGTATTCGTCGGGCTTGAAGCTCTCGATCTCCTTTTCGCGGTCATCGATCAGGCGCACGGCCACGCTCTGCACGCGGCCTGCGGAAAGGCCCCGGCGCACCTTGCGCCAGAGGAACGGGCTGAGCTTGTAGCCCACCAGACGGTCCAGCACACGGCGGGCCTGCTGTGCGTTGAACAGATCTTCGTCGATGGCGCGGGGGATGGGGCCATGCCCTCCTTCACGCCCTTTTTGGTGATCTCGTCAAAGGTCACGCGGTTCGGCTCGTGGGGTCCAGCCCCAGAATGTTTGCCAGATCCAGCTGATGGCTTCGCCCTCAGCGGTCCGGGTCGGTTGCCAGCAGCACGCCGTCTGCGTGTTTGGCCTTGCTCTTCAATTCCTTGATGAGCTTTTCCTTGCCTTTGATGCTGATGTACTGTGGGGCATAGCCGTGCTCCACATCGATGCCCAGCTGGGAAGCGGGCAGGTCACGGATATGGCCCATGCTTGCGGTGACCTCGTAATCATCGCCCAGATACTTGCCAATGGTTTTCGCCTTAGCAGGCGACTCCACGATAACCAGTTTCGCCATTCGAGTTTACTCCCATTTCAAATTTTCTTCTTCTCTATCAGGAACGCACCGTGCAACTGCACAGTACGGGATTCTCTATTTTTATATCATACCACAGCTGTTGTGTGCTGCGCCAGCAGAAATTATACTATTTTATCACATACCGCTTGCCCGGCATGCACAGCACCCGGCCGGAAAGCTCCAGCTTCATCAGGGTGCCCAGCAGCATCGCTGTAGGCAGGCCGCTGCGCACGCAAAGCTCCTCAATGCCAAGGGGCTGCGGCCCGATGCAGGAAAGCACCTTCCGCTCGTTCTCGCTCAGAGGCTCCGGCTGCTTTGCCGTCACCGCCGCTGCGCTCTGCCGGTGCAGGCCCAGCGGGCCAAGCAGGTCCGCAGCAGAACACACGGCACGCGCTCTGCCGTCCCGCAAAAGGCCGTTTGTGCCTGCGGAATTGGGCGAGTAGATGCTGCCTGGCACCGCGAACACCGGCTTGCCATAGCGTTCGGCGTGAGACACGGTGGACATGGTGCCGCTTTTTTCCTGCGCTTCCACCACCAGCAATGCAGAGCTGAGCGCCGCAATGAGCCGGTTGCGCTGCAAAAATCCATTTGGGCCAACGCCCTCACTGCGGGGCGGGTACTCACTGATCACGCAGCCCTTCTGCTCGATCTTGTGCCGCAGCACCACATTGGCCGCAGGATAGGTGCGGTCGATGGGCACGCCCATCACAGCAATGGTAGGGCAGTTGTTTTTGACAGCAGCGCGGTGCCCGGCGCTGTCCAGCCCGTCCGCAAGGCCGCTGACGATCAAAGCGCCGCTTTGGGCCAGTTCCCCGCCAATGTCCGCCGCTGCGTTCAAGCCGTATTCGGTAGGCTTGCGGCTGCCCACGATGCCCACCGCGCCCGGCTCGTTGAGCCAGAGCGGATCGCCGGTGCAGTAGAGCACCAGCGGCATATCCGGGATGCGGGAAAACGCCAGCGGATAGTCCGGGTCGTCAAACGGCAGGATGCGCACCCCCAGATCATCGCACCGCATCACCAGCGGGTGGTACTGTTCCGGGGCCAGCTGCTGCGCCCGCAGAGCTGCTGCCTCTCCCGCTGCAAGACGAAATTCTGCCGTATCACGAGCTTCCCATGCTTCCTGTGCACCGCCAAAGGCATCCAGCACACGGCCCGCGTGAACGCTGGCCGGGCCAAGCACATGGGCCAGCCACAGCCAGCACAGCAGCGGATCCGGGGCAGGCTCCGGCGGGAAAAGGCTGGTCTGCCCGGCAAGGCCGCTCATAGGCTTTCCTCCCGGAAATGCCACAGCAGGATGCTGCCCGCAATGCCGGCGTTCAGGCTTTCCACCCGGTCGGTCATGGGGATGCGCACCGTGCTGCTGCAAGCAGCAATGGTCTCATCGGTCAGGCCCTGACCCTCGCTGCCGATGACGACGCAGACGCCGCCGGGATAGCTGGCCTGCGCCGCGCTCAGCGGCTGGGACTTGTACAGCGCGGCAGCAAGGCAGGTGATACCCTTTGCGCGCAGCTGGGTGATGGCATCGGGCATGGCACCGGCTTCGATCACCGGGATACGTACTGCCGCACCCATGGAAGCGCGCAGGGTCTTGGGGGCATACACACTGGCACAGCCGTCGCTCAGGATCACACCGTCAAAGCCAAAGGCCGCAGCAGAGCGCAGCAGGGTGCCCACATTGCCGGGGTCCTGCACCCGTTCCAGCGCCAGATACCGCCCGCCGGCCTTCACTTCGTCCAGTGTGTGCACCGGGGTGCGGAACACGCCGAACACCCCCTGATGGGTGCCCACATCGGCCAGCTTATCGGCCACATGGTCTTCCACAAGGTAGTGTTCACCGGGCAGCCCGGCAAGCTCCGGGCACTTTGCCATAGCGCTCTCCGTATAAAATAAGGTCTCCAGCTGCGCACCGCGGGCAAGCTCCGGGCAGAGCTTGCGGCCCTCGGCCAGAAAGCGGCCCTCGCTGCGGCGGAATGCCGCGCTGGAAGAAAGGCGGCAGGCGTATTTGATCTTTGCGTTTTCCCGGCTGGTGATTTTTTCGTCCATCGTGTGTATTCAACCTTTCGCTGTACTGTCGTTCAAAAAGTAGTCTGCCGTCTTGTTCAAAAAATGCAAAAAGGGCAGCGTCTGCCACAAAGCGTTCCTGCGGCAGGGCGCTGCCCTGAAAAACATGTTCCCCTGCCGTAAGAACCCCGGATACAAAACGGACGCCCGCGTATACGCGCGGGCGTCACGATTCAAGTTCCTAATCAGGCGTTCTTGACGGTCTCGACCAGAGCTGCAAAGCTCTTGGGATCGTTAATAGCCATCTCAGACAGCATCTTGCGGTTCAGCTCGATGCCAGCCTTCTTCAGACCAGCCATGAAGGTGGAGTAGTTCATGCCCAGAGGACGAACTGCGTTGTTGATGCGGCAGATCCACAGGTTGCGGAACTGACGCTTCTTCATGCGGCGGCCAGCCAGAGCGTAGTTGCCGCTCTTCATGACCTGCTGCTTGGCCATCTTAAAGTGCTTGCTCTTGCAGCCGTAGAAGCCCTTGGCCAGCTTCAGCATCTTCTTACGACGTTTGTGAGTCATGGTTGCGCCCTTGATACGTGCCATTTTTTATATCTCCTTTAGTTGTCTCAATAGAATGTGTTTGCCTGCGGCTCGCTCTTAGGCGTAGGGCAGCATGCTCTTGATGGTAGCTGCGTTGGTCTTATCAACGTAGCTGGGCTGACGGTAGCCACGGGTCAGCTTGGTGGTCTTCTTGGTCAGGATGTGGCTGCGGAATGCGTGGCCGCGCTTGATCTTGCCGTTCTTGGTCAGCTTAAAGCGCTTCTTAGCGCCGGAGTGCGTCTTCAGTTTCATCTTAGCCATTTTAGTTTCCTCCTAAAATTAGTCCTTATTGGGTTTCGGGATCAGCAGAATGGACATCGTGCGGCCCTCGAGGACCGGCGGCTTATCCATGCTTGCCTGAGGCAGGGCCTCAGCAAAGCGCTTCAGCACGTCAGCACCGAGTGCGCTGTGCGCCATCTCACGGCCGCGGAAACGGATCGAGGCCTTTACCTTGTGGCCAGCGGCCAGGAACTTGGCCGTCTGGTTCAGCTTGGTGTTGAAGTCGTTGGTGTCAATGTTGAGCGAGAGGCGGGTCTCTTTGACTTCGACCACCTTCTGGTTCTTCTTGGCTTCCTTCTCCTTCTTCTGCTGTTCAAAGCGGTACTTGCCGTAATCCAGCACCTTGCACACAGGCGGGACAGCCTGCGGGGCGATCTTGACCAGATCCAGACCAGCATCTTCAGCAGCGCGCATGGCCACCTGAATGGACACAACGCCCTTCTGCTCGCCGTCTGCACCGATCAGACGGACCTCACGGTCACGGATCTGACCGTTGATCTCCAGTTCCTTCGACTTTCCAGCGGTAGCGATAATGAATGCACCTCCAAACAAAATCCATTTTGTTGCAATATTTGGCATAGAAAACGCGGCCGCCCATTTTCAGGACAGCCGCGCAAAAATTCACTCAAAGCTGCAGTCCACTCATAATGAACTGCCTTCAGGTATAGCCCGGGGGATCTTTCCCTCGCAAGGCGAGCGCGGCACAGGCCGTAGCTGCTTTCTTTACTCGGTTATTCTACCACAGGCAGAAAGCGCTGTCAAGCACTTTTTATGCGTTTTGCGGGAAAAATATGACTTTTCCGAAAGGCAGGCCATCAGGGAGCAGCATCTGCCCGGGCATCGGTGCCGCCCACTCCGGCAGGATGACGCGAAGCCATGGTCTAAAGTGTAGGCTGCAATTAAAATCGACCAAAAAGCCTTAACGGGAAGTGCGAGGGCTTCTCACGCTGGATGGACTGGCGAGCGGAAGCAGGCCGGAGTGGGCGGCACCGACGTTCTCCTACGCTTCGATCAGCCTCCCCAGCTCCAGCGAGTAGATGCCCTTATACGTTACCTTCTTCGGCGCAAAGCGCTTATCGATGGCAAGGGCATAGAGGTTCAGCTGCGGGCGGTAGGCGCTCAGGAAGTCCGCTTCGGTCTTGCGGCGGTCGGTCTTGTAATCCAGCAGTTCCAGATGATCCGGGAACACCAGCACAAGGTCTGCAATGCCCTGCACCAGCACCTGCTCATCCTGCACGGCGGCGGCTTCCTGCGCGGAAGCTCCCTGTGCCGTCAGCACGGCCGACGCGGGCAGCGCCGTGATGAAGGCCAGCTCCCGCAGCACCTTTTCAGCTGCGCAGATCTTTGCAAAGGCTTCGCTCTCGGCAAAGCGGCGGATGCGGTCTGCATTGAGTTTTTCCGCAATTTCCGGGGCCACCAGCTGGGTGTCCACCTGCCGCTGGCGCTCTGCAAGGATGGCTTCCTCCAGCGTGCCCGCCGCTTTGGCAGCAGCAAGGGAGGCAAAGTCCGCATGTTCCAGAAAAGCGTGCAGAGCCGTGCCCATCTCGGCGGCGGTCAGTCCGTCCTTGGAGAGAAAGGCAGGGCGTTCCAGCGTGGTCTGCTCGGCCTTGTGCACGATGCTGGTCACGCTGACCTTGGCGGGCACCGCAGCCAGTTTTGCCGCCGGATACCGCCATGCAAAGCCCTCCTGCAGCTGAGCCACCAATGCCGGGTCTGCCGGGACAGGCTCTGCCGCTTCCGGTTCCTGTTCCGGTGTTTCCGGCTCCGGCTGAGCTTCCTGCACCGTGACCATGATCTCGCTTTCCGTAAACACAAAGGGCAGTTCCAGATCTCCTGCCAGCCGCCGCAGCGGCCCGCCGAAGGGATGCACCAGCAGCGCTGCACGCAGCCAGTCGGCAAAGCTGCCCGCCTGCTGGTTCAGCGTTTCTCCCGCGCCCGCAGCAAGGAATGCTGCCGCCTTGGCAAAGGGATTGCCGGTCTTGGTCATGCCCAGCGGCACCGTGAGGATCAGCTTATCCTGTGCACGGGTGAGCGCCACATATAAAAGGCGCATCTGCTCGCTGCGCGTTTCCTGTGCATGGACGCTGGCAAGGGCTGCGTAGGCTGCAGTCTTGTACATGCTCTCGCCCTGTTCCGGGCGCAGGCGCAGGCCCGCGCCGTATTCCCGGTGCAGCAGCACCGGCTGGTAAGTGTCGCTCAGGTTGAAGTGCCGGGCCGTGTCGCCCACGAACACCACCGGGAACTGCAAGCCCTTGGAGCGGTGGATGGTCATGATGGTGACGCAGCCGGGCCGCGCCCCGCCGGGGGCAGTCTCCTGCCCGGTGGAGCCCGCCAGTGTGGCCGCGTCGATGGCACGGACGAGGGCCGAGATGCCGCCCACGCCCGCCCCGGCGCAGAAGGAGGCGAAACGCCGCGCGTCCTCCCGGCGGCGCTGGCCGTTCTCCATGGCACCGAGGGCGGCGAGGTAGCCGGTGGAAACAAAAATTTCTTCCAGCAGTTCCTCCACCGGCACGCTCCGGGCCATCCGGCGCAGGGCCGTCAGACGCCGGTAGAACGCCTGCACCCGGCGGGTGAAATCATCCTCCGCCTCGCTCTGGACGGCCTGTAAAACTGCGCCGTAGAGGCTGATGCGGGTGTGCTGATCGGGTGTCTGCGCCCCGGCCCGGAGGCGGACGAGGTCGTCGTCCGTAAAGCCGAACATCGGCCCCAGCATAGCGGCAGCAAGGTAGATATCCTGCGCCGGGTTGTCGATGACCTTCAAAAGCGAGATCAGCGGCCGGATGTGCGCTGCTTCCATCAAGTTTTCGCGCGCATCCGCATACACAGGGATGCCCCGGGCCGTGAGCGCTTCCTCATAAGCGAGGAAGTCGCCGCGCGCCGCCAGCAGGATGCAGCAATCCTCGTACTGCACCGGGCGGGTGGAGCTGCCGTCCCGCACTGGTTCGCCGTTTTTCACCAGTTCTTCAACGCGCTGGGCGATCCACGCCGCGTCGGTCTCAGCGGTGTCGTCGGGCAGGAAGTGCGCTTCCACGCTGCCGGCGTATTCGCCGGGTGCACCGCACACCAGCCGCTGGCCGTCGCCATAGGCGGTATCGCCTAGCTGGGGTGTCATGAGCTGTTCAAAGATAAAGTTGATGCCTGCCACCACCTGCGGGGCGGAGCGGAAGTTCGCATCCAGCGCCAGCAGAGCGTTTCCGCCTGCCGTACCCCCCTCCGGGCGGGGGCGGGCAGTGCCGCTGGGCAACGGTGCCCATGCGTTCAGCTTAGCCCGGAAGATGCTTGGGTCGGCCTGACGGAAGCGGTAGATGCTCTGCTTCAGGTCGCCCACAAGGAACAGGTCATCCCCCGCCGGGGAAGCAAGGCAGCGGTAAATGGCATCCTGCAAAGCGTTCGTGTCCTGATATTCGTCCACCATCACGGCGGCATAGCTCTGCCGGATGCTCTGGCACAGCGGGGTGCACACGCCATCCGGTGTGCGCAGCAGCCGCAGGGCCTGATGCTCAAAATCGCTGAATTCCAGCAGCTTGCGTTCCTTTTTCTTTGCCGAGAAGCGGGCATCAAAATCCCGCACGGCGGCAAACAGCGCCCGCAGCCGGGGCAGGGCCGCTCTGCGGTCGGCTTCGGCTTCCTCCTCGCTGCAGGAGACAAGCTCCGTAATGTGCTCAAACAGCTTGGCGGCTTCGTCTGCGCGGGTCCTGACCGCCGCCTTATGATCGCCGGCCAGCCGTTTTTTCATGCCCTTGAAGCCGGGTATCTCCTCCATGCCCAGCACATAGGGTGTCAGCTTATCGTACAGCGGTGTCCACTGCCCTGCCGCAGCCAGCCGTTCCACCTCGCCCAGCAGGGCGGCGGCGCTTTCCAGCCGGGAGAGCGGCTCTGCAAATTTATCGTTGACACCGGCCACGGCCTTTGCCTTGGAAGCAGCGGTCTTGCTTTTTTCCTCGGCCTGTGCCTGTGCAAGGACAAAATCTTCCTTACAGTCTGACAGTGCTGCCGTCAGCAGTTCCCGCGCGGCCTTTGCGCAGCGGGCCGCTTCCGCCAGCAGCAGGTCATGCCAGCAGGTAAAAGCAAAGCCGTTTTCCCGCTGCCATGGTGTCAGATATTCGTCCAGCCTGCGGTCGTAGTCCGGCAGAGCGCGCAGAAAATCGTACACATGCAGGATGGTATTGCCTGCGGCCTGATCGGTGCGGCCCTTTCCGTAAAGGTCTGCAAAGGCACAGAAGTCCGGGTCACGGTAGGCATTTTCCAGCGTTTCGGCCAGCGCCGAAGCCCGCAGCACCTCCACGCTGCCGGGATCTGCCGGGGCAAAGTCCGGCGGGATGTCCAGTGCCTGAAAGTGCTTGTGCAGCAGGTCCAGACAGAACGCGTCAATGGTGCAGATGGGTGCTCGCTGCAAAAGCATCCGCTGGCGGCGCAGGCTCGTGTTGTGGGGCTGCTGCTGGCTGAGCCGCAGCAGTGCCTGCCCGATGCGTGCCCGCAGCTCTGCCGCCGCCGCATTGGTAAAGGTGACGATGAGCAGTTTGTCCGCATCCACCGGGTGGTCCGGATCGGTGATGAGCCGCACGGCGCGTTCGGTCAGCACGGCTGTTTTGCCGCTGCCCGCCGCTGCGCTCACCAGCAGCGCACCACCCCGGTCCTCAATAGCAGCGCGCTGGGCCGGGGTCCATTTGGGCTCACTCATGCCTGCTCACCCTCCTTCTCGTTCTCGGTCTCTTCTGGCTCAAAGGGTTTGGCCGGGGCTTCCAGCGCCCGCTCGCCGATGCCGGTCTCGTGGCAGCAGATAAAGCTGTAGTCGCACCAGACGCAGGGGTTCCTGCCTGCGCCTGCCACCAGCGGTTCCGCAGCGATCTGCCCATCGTAAAGCTGCTGGCCCATCTGGGTGACAAGATCATCCAGATGCAGCTGGATGCGGTTGAGCTTTGCAATATCGGCACGCTTATCCTTCTGGCTGGGGCTGGGTACACCGTTGCGGTAGCCAAAGGGCAGGTAGCGGCCCGTCTCATCCGCATCCATGGCATCGAACACCTTCTGCTCGTCCCTCACAAGGCCGTCCAGCTCGTACTGCACGTCCTGCTGTGCCTGCTGGCGGTTGGTGGTCTTGGGGGCCGGGTCTGCCAGCAGGTACAGCACGCCTGCCGGTTCCGCACCGGTAAAGCGGCCGCTCTTATCCCGCGTCAGGCTGAACAGATACAGCAGCATCTGGCAGTCCAGCCCGCAGTATACCTCTTTCAGGTTCAGTTTTTTGGTGCCGGTCTTATAGTCCACCACCCGCACCCAGCGGGTGCCGTTTTCCTCCACCCACTCATCGGCGCGGTCCACCGTGCCCACCAGCTGCACGGTGCGCCCGTCCGAGAGATGATACACCTGCCCGGGCACAGCGTCCTCCCCGGAGCCGATGCGCAGCTCACAGGCTGCCGGGTGGAAGCAGGACTGCTTCTGTTCGTCCCGCAGGTAGCACAAAAGGCTTGTCATGCTTTTTTTGAGCCGCGAGAGCAGATAGGCGAACCGGGCTGTATCCTCCGGCAGATAACGCTTTGCATATTTGTCCACCAGCAGGCTGGCAAGCTCTGCCATGGCATCATCGTCCAGCTCCAGAAATGGGGCCAGCCCGGCGCAGGGATTATCCGCATCCGGGTGCGGGTCCAGCGCCATCTGCAGCACCCAGTGCATCAGGGTGCCGCTCTGGTCGGCAGAAAGCTCGGCCCGTCTGCGGGGCTTCAGGCCCAGCACATACTGCAGGAAATAGCCATACCGGCAGGTATAGTATTTTTCCAGCTGGCTGGGCGAAATGCGCAGCCGCTGCCCCAGCAGGCCGCTCAGCGCAGACAGATCGTTCACCTGTCGGGGCGGGTCCTCCTCCATGCGGCGCAGCAGCGCAAGGCCCCGGGGTGCATCCGTCTGCGGCAGACGCAGCGCCTCAGTCAGGCTGGCGCGTTCCGTGTCGGTCAGCGGCCAGCCGCCCAGCGTATCCAGTGCATCGGCGGGGGTGGCTGCAAGGTCGGGAAGCTCCAGCTCCGGTGCCGCCGGGTGCAGGGCCTCCACAATGGGTTCCAGCGCTGCGCACAGGGTCTTGCCCTGCCCCTTGGGCCAGCTGAGCCACAACCCCTTTGCCGGTGCGGTGAGGGCTTTGTAAACGCACACCTGCTCGCGCACCACGCGGTTCTCAAAGCAGTCCGGCAGATCGATTTGCTTTGCCATCAGAACATCGCGGTCGGCGTGGGTCAGAAGGCCCGTCTCGGACGGTGCACAGGGAAATTCGCCCTCTGCAAGGCCCAGCACGAACACATAGTCCGGCGCGTCCAGACGCATTTTGCCCGCGCTTGCCAGCACCACGGCATCCAGCGTCTGTGGGATGTGCCCAAGGTCCGAAGAGCGCAGCAGCAGGCTGAACAGGTCCTCATATTCTGCAAAGGTCACACCCTGCCCGCCCAGCAGGTGGGCCATCTCGTCCAGCAGCTGCATCACCACGTTCCACTCGCGGGCCGCTTCCTCTGCCGCCGGGATGCCCCGGGCAGTGCGGACGGCTTCCACCAGCGCTGCCTGCTGCTCTTCTGCACCCAGCTTTTTCAGGCAGAAATACAGTTCCCGGCTGATCTGTTCGGCGCTGCCGCCCCGCACCTTGCTGCGCAGTTCGTCCACGGCTGTTACCAGCAGCTGGCGGGCAGTCTCGGCATCCTCCAGCGTTTTTGCATCCTCATCGGACAGTTCATTTTCGCCGAAGCCCTTGGGGCTTTTCTCAAATTTTGTGCGCCATGCCGCCGCATTGGGCGACCAGGTATAGGCATAGTTTTCCAGCGCGCAGACCTGTGGCTCGGTCAGAGCGCACAGGCCGGTCTTGGCAAGAATGGTCAGGTTTTCGGTCATATCCGCACCGCGCAGCAGTGCCAGCAGTGCACGCACCGCCGTAGCCGGGGCGCTGAACTCCGGGGTGGTGGGTTCATCGCAGTAAAGAGGGATATCTGCCATGCGGAACTCGTACCGGATGGCCGCACGGTAATCCGGGATATTGCGGCAGACCACGGCCATTTTGCCGCAGCGCACGCCCTGCCGCATCAGGCGGCGGATGGCCGCAGCGGTGCAGCGGGCTTCCTCTTCCCGGCTGGCAGCGGCAAACAGCCGCACCTCCGGCGCAGCGGGCGGCACCTCACAGGTGCCAGTCTCCAAAAGCTCTGTCACAGCCGCAAGGCCGGGCGCATCCTTATGGCGCAGGTCGCGGCGCAGCAGCTCCGGCACTGCCGCATCAGCACCGTTTTTGCGGGCCAGCTGCCGCAGCTGTGCGGCCACCTGCTTTGCGCCGGAAAAAAGCCCCATATCCCCCGGCACCATGGGCGCACCGTCGTCGCACAGGGCCACCGTGACGGTGGGCAGCGCCGCCAGCATCGCGCCCATCAGCCGCTTTTTGGGTGCGTTGAAGGTATCGAACTCGTCAATGAACACTTCCCGCTCCCGCAGAAAGTCCGGCAGTTCGCCCCGGGCAAGAGCGGCTTCCAGCCGGTCAGCCGCCAGCTCCAGCCGGTCGGCGGGGTCCATGCCGGTGCCCGCCAGCAGCGTTTCGTACCCCTGAAAGATCAGCGCCAGCTCGCTCAGCTTGCCGCTTTCCGGCCCGCAGTCCGGCGCAAGCTCTGCCAGCTGTGCGCCGGAAAGGCCGGCACTTTTCAGCTCGTCGATGGTCTGGGCCGCCATCTGGCAGAAGGCCGCACTGCGGCGGTGGCGGTAGTAGTAATGCACATGATCCTGCAGCTCTTCCAGCGCGCGGCGCACCAGCACGGCGCGGCCCGCGTCCGAAAGGGTCTGCACCGCCGCGCCGCCCTCGGCAGAGAGGATGCGCTCGGCCAGACTGGTAAAGGAAAAGCTTTCCACCATGCCGGAAAGAGCATCGCCCAGTTCCCGGTAGATGCGGCCCTCCGTGCTGGAAGTGAACTGTTCCGGCACCAGAAGGATGCTGCGCCGGCCCTGTTCGGCCCGGGCCTTGATGCGGGAATAGAGCAGGGTGGTCTTGCCGCTGCCGGAGCCGCCTAAAACCAGTTTGAGCATGGGGCACTTCCTCCTAAAAAAACGATCTGTGTTTATTGTAACACGAAAATCCTCTCAAAAGAAGTGTTATTATCTACCCTTTAGCCTGCAGCTGTGGTACACTTGGACCGATAAACTTTTCCACACAAGAGAGGAAGCCTGTATGAAAATTTTAGCTGTTGATTACGGCGACAGCCGCACCGGCCTTGCCACCTGTGACCGCACCGAGTTCCTTACAACGGCCATCACCCCGCAGATCACCCTGAAAGCCCGCAACAAGGTGGCGGCACGGGTGTGCGAAGTGGCCAAGGAGATCGGAGCCGAGCTGATCGTGATCGGCCTGCCGCTGAACATGGATGGTACCGAGGGCGAACGCGCCATCAAAAGCCGCAAGCTGGCAAAGACGGTCGAGATCTGGAGCGGCCTGCCGGTGCGCATGTGGGACGAGCGCCAGACCACCTGCGCCGCCGCCGACATTCTGGACGAGAGCTGCACCTTTGGCACAAAGCGCAAGGAGATCCTGGATTCGGTCAGCGCTACCGTCATTCTGGATGACTACCTTGCATGGCGGAAGGAGCACCCGGGGAAAATCTGATTCAACTCCTTCCGTCATCGCTGGCGCGCATGCCACTGCTCCCTTTTTGTCACTTGCGTGACATCTTGCCCCGGCCGGGGGAAGTCGTTTCTCATTGAGGGAGGCTCTGGCGAAAAGGAAAACTTTGCCGCACTGCCAAGGGCTCCCTCTTTGAGGGAGCTGTCGCCGCAGGCGACTGAAGGAGTTATAAAAAGACACCCGCAGTTTTGAACGCTGCGGGTGCCTTTTGGTTCACTGATAGGTCTCGATGCTCACGCTGTTGATGGTGATGTCCTCACGGGGCTTCTGGTTTTCGTCCACGGCGGTCTGGCCGATGGCATCCACCACGTCCATGCCCTCGTACACCTGCCCCAGCACGGTATCGGTGTAGTCAAGATAAGGCGCGCCGCCGACGGTCTGATAGGCCGAAACCACCTCCGCGCGGTAGCCCGCGCTGTTCATCTGGTCCACCAGCTCCTGCGTCACAGACTGCTCTCCCGGCAGCGTCTGCATCACGTAAAAAACGCTGGCGCACTCGCCGGAAGCATCGGTGCCCATACACAGGGCACCGGAATAATGGTGCAGGCTGTCGGTGGTCTCAGCCGGGTAGCGGCTGCCGTTCCAGATGGTACTGCCCCTGCCGTCGGCCCCCTGCCCGGCTTCCACCACAAAGCCGCTCTCCACGCGGGAGAAGGTCAGGCCGTTGTAGTAGCCTGCCTGCACAAGGCCTGCAAAGTTATCATAGGCCTGCGGGGCCTTGTCCGGGAAAAGCACCGCCTTGAACACGCCTGCCGAGGTATCGAACACCGCAATGGTGTCCCCCGCCGCAGGGTGGGCAAACTGCAGCTCTGCCGATTCCACTGCCGGGCGGTCGATCTTCTGGACTGTACTGCCGCCGCTGCCTTTGCCAAAGTGCAGAAAGCTCCCGGCACTGCAGCCCGTCAGCACCAGCGCCGCTGCCAGCACAAACGCCGCCCATCCTTTTTTTATGCATCATTTCCGCCCACGCTCCATACTCTATAGTAACCTGCACGGCACACCGTGCACAGAAGATTCAGAGGATAGTATATCATATTCTTCCGCAGAGTGCGAGAGCAAATGCGTGAAAATTTGCTGCACAATTTCTGTGCGAAAAAGCATCTTGACGAGCAGGCAAAAAAACGCTACACTATATGCAGGCCAAGCGGGCGGCACACAAACAGCCCGTTTTATGACACGATACAGGAGACAATATCTATGTCTGACGAAATCAAGAACCCTAATACCGAAGAAGATCAGCCCGACCTGATGACCCTGGAGGATGAGGACGGCAACGAGATCACATTTGAGGTGATCGATGCGCTGGACCACAAGGGTGTGCATTATCTGGCTGCTGTGGAATACGCCGAGACCGAAGAGGAAGCTGAGAATGCTCAGCTGGTCATTCTGAGCGTTGGCGAGGATGATGAAGGCGAATATCTGGATGTCGTGGACGACGACGAGCTGCTGCTGGAGCTGGGCAAGCTGTTTGAAGAGCGCCTGAGCGACGAGTACGACATCGAAGAATAATTCCAGACAAATTACCCGGCAAAACTTCCTGCCCGGCTCGATTTGTTGCGGTTTATATGATCCTACTAATCATTCAACGGGAGCCTGGAGTTCCCCGGTGGATTGCAGACCTCCCCGTCATGGGGCGACCATGAAGGCTCGATGAGGAAGCGCGAACCCGGAGACAGGGCACCCACCTGTCCGTAAGGGTAGGTTTGATTGACCGCAGACGACCGGGCGGGAATCTTTTTATAGCAATCCATCCACCTCTGTCCTCTGCACTTTTCTGCAGAGATGCAGTGTGTGGATTTTTTATTATCTTGAAAGGATGTGCATTGCGGCATGAAGTCAGAACATCTGGTGGGCACCTCCATCCCCCGCTTTACCTTTGATACCCCCACCACACCGGGCAATGATTTTTACAAGCTGTGCGAAGGGGAGCACCCTCTGGTCATGATCTTCCTGCCTGCCTTTGACCACCCTGTCACGCGGGAATATCTGACCCGCTACCTGCAGACCCTGCCCAGACTGCGCGGCGTGCGGCTGGCCTGCGTGGTGCGTTCCTCTCCCCGCATGGTGGCAAAAGCCACGCAGGGGGCCGAGTTTCCCTTCACCCTCATCTGCGACGCGCCGGGGGTGCTGTACGGCTACCTTGGCGTAGAACAGGCCCGCGGCATCCTGAGCTGGAGCTTTGCGGCCCAGCGCATCTACAAAGCGGCCAAAGAGCAGGGCTACCGCTACAACAGCAATGCTCCGCAGCAGCTGCCGCTGACGCTGGTGGTGGGCCACATGGGTAAGATCCTGTTTACCCACTCCGGCCGCAGCCAGACCGACCTGCCGGAGGACTGCGCCGCCATCCGTGAGATCACCCGCGAGGTGGTGCGCACCATGGCCGAGGACCAGCGGCGTGCACACCCCCACTGCTCGGACGAGACGCTCACCCTGCCGGATCTGGTAGGCTGGGATGATCTTGACGGAAGCAGTAATTGAGTCAACAAACAAAAGCACCTGTCATTGACCCTCTCAGGCGCTGACGCGCCAGCTCTCCCGAAGGGAGAGCTTTTTTACTTCTGGAGGACAGGCACAATAAAGCTCCCCCTTTCGGGGGAGCTGGCAATGCCGTAGGCATTGACTGAGAGGGTCATTCATCCGTTTCATCCGAAAACAGCCCCGGGATGCCGCACAGGGCTGCAATGCCCACCAGCGTGAACACGATGCGCGACCAGATGGACGCGCTGCCGCCCAGCAGCCATCCGACGAAGTCGAACTGGAACAGGCCCACAAGACCCCAGTTGATGCCGCCGACGATCATGAGGATGAGACAGATTTTATAAAAGGTCTGCACAAAAAGACCCTCCTTCCTTTGGGCAGTATGCCCGACGGGAAGGAGGGTTATGCATTTTATAGGAATAACCTCTCCGTCATTGCTTCGCAATGCCACCTCCCCTATCGAGGGGAGGCCTTGGCATAGCGGGAAACTTTATCTCTTCGCCAGAGGCTCCCCTACTAGGGGAGCTGGCGGGCGCAAGCCCGACTGAGAGGTTGTATGAAGGCGAGGCTTCATCTCTTCCGCAGTATCTGCACCTCCGCCCCTCCCCTGACGGGCTGGGCCGTATAGACCTGCGGCCAGCGGGCGCGGAGGGCGTCGGCGGCGGCTTTTGCTTCGGCTTCGGTGCGGAACACGCCGAAGACCGCCGCGCCGCTGCCGGTCATGAGGGCGGTGACGGCTCCGTTCTCCCGGAGGGCGGCCTTGATGGCCTCGTTGTCCTTAGCCCCGCTGCACTCCTCGAGGGCGTTTCCGGCAGCGGCACAGACAGCGTCCAGGTCGCCCGCCCGGATGGCGGCTTCCTGAGCGGCGCAGTCGGGGTGGACGCTGCTGCCGACTTTGTCGTAGGCCGCAAAAGCCTCCGGCGTCGAGATGCCGTAGCCGGGCATCACCACCGTGAACCAGCACTCGGGCATGGGCGGAAGTGCCTTGATGAGGTCGCCGAGGCCCTGCACCCGGCAGGTGCCGCCCATGAGGGCGAAGGGTACGTCTGCGCCGATACCGACACCCAGAGCGCAGAGCTCGCTCATGGACAGGCGGGCACCGTACAGCTCGTTCAGACCCACCAGAACAGCCGCAGCGTCGGCGCTGCCGCCAGCCATACCGGCCCGGACGGGGACGCTCTTATGGATGGTGATGTCTGCACCCCGCCAGGCAGGGCCGTATAGTGGAAGAAAGCCAGCGCCGCCTTGATGGCATGTTGCCCGGGCGGGCTTGACCTTGCTGCCCGGGCAGGGGCCCAGATCGAGGGTAGGGGCTGCGGCGGGATGACCACCCGCTCGTAGAGCGAGATGGCCCTGCATGGTCATATCCAGCGCATGGTAGCCGCCGGGCAGGATGCCCACCACGTCCAGCGCCAGATTCAGCTTGGCCGGGGCCAGGACCGTCACACGATCGCGCATGGCTTTTTCCTCCTCACTTGCAGTTCTCGTTCAAAAACTCCCGGATGCGGCGGATGGCCTCCATCAGATGCTCCACGCTGTAGGCGTAGGATACGCGGGCGTAGCCCTCGCCGGACGCACCAAAGGCGTTGCCCGGGATGATGGCGACATGCTTCTGCTCCAGAAGCTTTGTGCAAAACTCCTCGCTGCTCATGCCGCTGGACTTGATGCAGGGGAAAGCATAGAACGCGCCCCGCGGCTCAAAACAGCTCAGGCCCATATCGTTGAAGCTCTTCACCACGAGGCGGCGGCGCATATTATACTCGTTGCGCATCCGCTCGATCTCGCCGTCGCAGTCCTTGAGGGCCGTGATGGCGGCGTACTGGCTGGTGGTGGGGGCGCTCATGATAGCGCTCTGGTGGATCTTGGTCATGATCTTGATGATGGGCGCGGGGCCGCAGGCATAGCCCAGCCGCCAGCCCGTCATGGCGTAGGTCTTGGAGAAGCCGTTGACCACCACCGTCCGCTCGGCCATGCCCGGGCAGCGTGGCGATGGAAACGTGGTTCTGCAGGCCGTAGTTCAGCTCCGCGTAGATCTCATCCGACAGCACCATGATGTTGGTGCCGCGCAGGACTTCCGCGATGGCCTCCAGGTCTTCCTGCTCCATCACCGCGCCGGTAGGGTTATTGGGGAAGGGCATGATGAGGAGCTTGGTCTTCGGGGTGATAGCGGCTTTCAGGGCGTCGGCCCGGAGGCGGAACTCATCCTCCTGACGGCAGGCCACATGGACCGGCACGCCGCCGGACAGGGTGGTGATGGGCTCGTAGCAGACGAAGCACGGCTCCGGGATGATGACCTCATCGCCGGGCTGCACCAGGGTGCGGATGCACATGTCGATGGCCTCGCTGCCGCCGACGTGACGAGGACTTCCTTTGCCGGGTCGTATTTCAGGCCCATCCGGCGGTCGAGGTAGCGGGCGATCTCGGCCCGCAGCTCTTTCAGGCCCGCGTTGGAAGTATAGCGGGTGCGGCCATGCTCGAGGCTTTCAATGCCCGCCTCACGGACGGCCCAGGGGGTCTTGAAGTCGGGCTCGCCGACGCCGAGGCTGATGCACTCGGGCATCTCGGCGGCGAGGTCGAAGAATTTGCGGATGCCGGAGGGACGCATGGCCGCAGCGGCAGGCGCGATCAGTTTATCGTAATCCATCACAGCACGGTGCACTCTCTGTCTGGCGGTCACGATGAACACTTTTTTATCAGATGAAGCCGGACAGGTATGTCAGCCGCAAACTGTACCGGGATGTTGTGGAAGAACAGAATAGACAGGCCGTAAAAGAAGCATTGAAAGATGATGATGGATATTACCGTACAGAACAGATGGGAAGTGATGATGAAAATGCAGCAGATTTAAACCGGATCTGGGATGTGGATCAGAATATTACTTCCATCTATTCATCTGCATACAATCCGGACTATCAGACATTCCGTCAGAAGACATTCGGACTGGAAGAACCGTTCCGCAATGGGATGATGCAGTCTGTTTCGAAAAATCCGGTATTTCAACGGATGATGGGAGTGCGGTATATCGTATCAGATTCGGATGTGCCAGGATATACTCTGGTTAAGAAATGCGGCACAACCGGTATATATCAGAATAAAGGATGCAGCACCGGTCATGTATGCAACAGATCGTGTGATGACGGAAGAGGAATATAAGAAACTTACATTTCCATATAATCAGACGGCATTTCTGGAATATGCGGTTGTTGGAGAACATACGGAATCTTCAGATCAGAACATAATGACAGCCTATGAGCCGGTTAGTCTGAAAATGGCTAATAATAGAACTACAGGTGGAGCGGAGCAGAAAACGATGCAGCAAGAGGGGCAGAAACAGATTCTTTTTTTAAGATTCCGGGTGGACAACGCACATCCGAATAAGGACGTGGCAGT